>Ga0184626_10000393_pt1 | contig 13367 bp, 8 predicted proteins | sample PLM3_60_b1_FD_133142 | JGI IMG/M metagenome (GOLD analysis project Ga0184626, IMG submission 133142) | Groundwater sediment microbial communities from an aquifer in East River, Colorado, USA - PLM3_60_b1 | ecosystem: Environmental > Terrestrial > Soil > Riparian zone | place: USA: East River... | reverse complement strand
GGCAGCGTGGACGATTGCTACCGCGTGCTGGGGCTCGTGCACGGCCTGTACCGGCCAATGCCGGGCCGCTCCAAGGACTACATCGCGATCCCGCGCGTCAACGGATACCAGTCGCTGCACACGACGCTGTTCGGGCCGTTCGGCACGCCGCTCGAGGTGCAAATCCGCACGCACGAGATGCATCGCGTCGCCGAAGCGGGCGTCGCCGCGCACTGGCTCTACAAAGCGGGCGGCGCGCTGGACCTCGCCGAAGCGCAGCGCGAGACGTCGCGCTGGCTGCAGAGCCTGCTCGAAATCCAGTCCGAGTCGGGGGACTCGAAGGAATTTCTCGAGCACATCAAGGGCGATCTCTTCCCCGACGAGATCTACGTGTTCACCCCCAAGGGCAAGATCATGGCGTTGCCGCGGGGCGCGACGGCCGTCGACTTCGCGTACGGCGTGCATACCGACATCGGCCATCACTGCGTGGCCGCGCGCATCAACTACGAGCTGTTGCCGCTGCGCACCGAATTGAAGAATGGCGATCACGTCGAGATCCTGACGTCGCCGACCGCGCGTCCCAATCCGTCGTGGCTCTCCTTCGTCGCCACCGGCAAGGCACGCTCGCGCATTCGCCACTACTTGAAGGGGCTGCAGCAAAAGGAGTCCGCGGCGCTCGGCGAGCGGCTGCTGGGACAGGCGCTCGCCACGCTCAGGGTCGAACCGGACGCGATCACCTGGGATCGCTGGGAAGCCCTCGCCAAGGAATACGGCGCCAAGAGCCAGCTCGACATCCTCGCCGACATCGGGCTCGGCAAGCGCCTGTCGTTCGTCGTGGCGCAAGCGCTCACCAAAGTCCCTGGCAAGCCGGACGAGCCGCAGCTCGCCAGCGCGAAGCCGGGCTCGCTGACACTGCGCGGCGTCGAAGGCGTCGCCATTCAATACGCGAAATGTTGCCGGCCGATCCCCGGCGACACCATCAGCGGCCAGTTTCGCCGCGGCCAGGGCCTGCTCGTGCATACGCGCGATTGCGTCACGCTGAAAAAACAGCGGCTGGACGCGGCCGAGCTGGTCGATGTCGAATGGGCGCCCGACGTCGAGGGCGTGTTCGAAACGGGAATGCGCTTGCTCGTCGCCGATCGGCGCGGGCTGCTGGCCGACCTGGCGCTCGCCATCGCCGATGCCGACGCCAACATCGACACGGTATCGATGGAACGGCCCGACGGCGGCGACGTGCTGGCGATGTTCTTCGGTGTCCAGGTCCGCGATCGCCGGCATCTTGCGCAGGTGCTGCGTTCGCTGCGGCGCGTTCCGGACGTCAAGCGAGCGCAACGGACGCGCACATAGCCACGCAGTACGGATTGCTCTCGCGGTCAAACCGGAAAGCGAATCGCGCATGGCGATGGCCAGCAAAAGGGCCGCTCGATGGCGGCCCTTCTGGAAGGACGAACGAGGGCGGCGCTTCAGGCCGTCTGCGGTGAAAGGACCTTCTGCAGTTCGCCGGTTTCGTACATCTCGCGGATGATGTCGCAACCGCCGACGAATTCGCCGTTCACGTAGAGCTGCGGGATCGTCGGCCAGTTCGCGTATTCCTTGATGCCTTGGCGGATTTCGTCGTCGGCCAGGACGTTCACCGAAAAATACTCGGTGACGCCGCAGCGCTTGAGAATCTCGGCGACGGTCGCTGAAAATCCGCATTGCGGAAACTGCGGCGTGCCCTTCATGTACAGGATGACCGGGTGCTTCGTCACCTGGTCGTGGATCGTGTCGTGGGTCGTGCTCATGGCGGAAAACCTCCGGCATAGATGCAAACCGCCATTCTACGCCGCTCCGGACCTGACCCTCGCCGCACCGGCAAGTTGGAGCGGCCTATTCCTTGACCGCACCGGTGAGGCCCGACACGTAGTACTCGACGAAGAACGAATACAGCACGGCCACCGGCAGCGATCCGAGCAACGCGCCCGCCATCAGCGAGCCCCAGTGATAGACGTCGCCTTCCACCAGTTCGGTGATGACACCGACGGGCACCGTCTTCACTTCCGACGAAGAGATGAACGTCAGCGCGTAGATGAATTCGTTCCACGACAGCGTGAACGCGAAAATGCCGGCGGAGATGAGCCCCGGCACCGCCAGCGGCAGCACGATCTTGACCAGTATCTGCCAGCGCGACGCGCCGTCGATCAGCGCGCATTCCTCGAGCTCCACGGGGATCGACTTGAAGTAGCCCATCAGCAGCCACGTACAGAACGGGATCAGGAAGGTCGGGTAGGTGAGGATCAGCGCGAGCCGCGTGTCGAACAACTGCAGCTTGTAGACGATCGCCGCGAGCGGAATGAAAAGGATCGATGGCGGCACGAGGTACGCGAGGAAAATGCTCATGCCGACGTATCGCGAACCGCGAAACCGCAGCCGCTCGATCGCGTACGCCGCCAGCACGCTGCAGAAGATCGACAGGAAGGTCGACACGAACGCGACCAGCATCGTATTCCACAGCCAATCCGGATACGCGGTATCGAACAGCAGCTTCTTGACATGCGCCAGCGTGGGATTCTTGACCCAGAACGGATTGCCTTCGCGCGACAACAGTTCCTCGTTCGGCTTGAAGGTCGTGATCGCCATCCAGTAGAACGGGAACAGCAGCACGAACAGGAATGCGCCGAGCGGGGCGTAAACCGTGACGACGCGCCGCGGCAGCGAGACCAGGTAGTGCATCCCCTGCGTATCGGTGGCGGCCGTCGCGGCGCCGGCGGCGCCTTGCGCGGCATCATTCACTTGTCGGACCCGCCTTGCTGCCACGCGCGGCGTTGCAAGCCGAAGTAGCTGAACAGGATCGCCGCGAGCAGGAAAGGCACCATCGCCGTTGCGATCGCCGCGCCTTCGCCCAAGCTCCCTCCGGAGATCCCGCGCTGAAATGAAAGTGTGGCCATGAGGTGCGTCGAATTGAGCGGCCCGCCGCGCGTCAGCACGTAGATGAGCTGGAAATCGGTGAACGTGAACAGCACCGAGAACGTCATGACGACCGCGATGATCGGCGTCAGCAGCGGCAGCGTGACGAAGCGGAACTGCTGCCAGTCGGACGCGCCGTCGAGACTCGCCGCTTCATACAGAGATGGCGAGATCGTCTGCAGGCCGGCCAGCAGCGTAATCGCGACGAATGGCACGCCGCGCCAGATATTGGCGGCGATGGTCGCGAACCGCGCATGCCACGGCTGCCCAAGGAAGTCGATGTATTCGCTGATGATGCCCATCTTGAGCAGCACCCAGCTGATGATCGAGAATTGCGAATCGTAGATCCACCAGAACGCGATCGCCGACAGCGCCGTGGGCACGATGAACGGCAGCAGGACGATCGCGCGAATGAACGCCTTGAACGGCAGGTGCTTGTTGAGGAGCAGCGCGAGCCACAGTCCCAGCACGAACTTGATCACGCTCGCGACAACCGTATAAAAGAGCGTATTGAAGAGTGCGAGCCGCGTGACGGCGTCGCCCCACAGGTATTCGAAGTTCTCGAGGCCGATCCAATGGCCTTCACGCCCGATCTTGGTATCGGTGAAGCCGAGCCACGTGCCGAGCCCGAGCGGGTAAGTAAGAAATAGCAGCAGCAGTACCGCCGCGGGGAACAAGAATACGAGCCCGAGCACGTGACGGTTGTCGAATGCGCGGGAGAGGGTGGTGGATTGAGTTGCCATATGGTCCAGCAATGCGCGGACTCACCTCGGCGTCGTCCCCGCGCAGGGGGGAACCCAGTGACTTATGACGAAAGACGCTGGGTCCCCGCCTGCGCGTGGACGACAAAATGAACGCCTACGAATTGCGCGACATTCAAACCTTGTAATACCTCTCTGCTCGCTTCTGCGCCCGCTCCGCCGCTTCCTTCGGCGTCTTGGAACCGGACGCCGCCTCCGCGACCATGTTGACGACGATGAAGTCCGCCATCGCGGCCGCCGACGCATAGCCCATCGTGCCAGCGTAGCCGTTCGGGATCATGATCTTCATCGCGTCGCGATACGGCGTGTGTTTGGGGTCGGAAGTCCAGATCGGATTCGACTCATACGCCTTGAGCGGCTGCGTGACATAACCGATCGACGCCTGCTGCCACGGAACATACTGTTCCTTTTCCATCATGAAGCGCAGGTACTCCTTCGCCGCGTTTGGAAATTTCGTGTACTTGAAGATCATCATCGGGAACACGAGGTTCAACTCGGTTGGACGTCCGACGGGTCCGATCGGCATGTTCGCGTGCTGGATGTCCTTCGCCATCTCCTGCAGCTTAGGGTCCTGCGACGTCTTCGCCGCGTAGTAGACCGAGATTCCGTTCGCCGTGAGACCGATCTGGCCGTCGAGGAATGCCTTGTTGTTGTTCGGATCGAGCCATGACAGCGTTCCCGGAACGAACGTCTCATAGAGTTGCTTGCTGTATTCCAGCGCGGCAACCGTCTCGGGGCTGTTGATGACGACGTTGTTCTTGTCGTCGACCATCCTGCCGCCGTGCGACCAGAGGAGCCAATGGGTCCAGACATTGCCGTCGCCGGTCGCATTGCCAAGCGCGAAGCCCGCCGGCATGCCCTTGCCCTTGAGCCCCTGACACAGCTTCAGCAGACCGGCGGTGTCCTTCGGAAACGCATCGAATCCCGCGGCCTTCATTGCGCTTTCCCGGTAGACGATGCAGTTGCCTGCACAGCCCATCGGGATTGCGATCCATCGAGCTCCATGGGTCGCATAGGCCTTCCCGGCGTCATACCAGCCACCGTACTTGTTGCCCAGGTAATTGGCGAGATCGGTGACGTCGACCAGCTTGTCGGGATACTGATGCGCATCCTCATAGGTGCCGATGATGATGTCCGGGCCGCTGCCGACATTGGCCGCCACGGCGGCCTTCGGACGCACGTCCTCCCAGCCCTCGGCATCGATGCGGACATCGATCCCCGTTTGCTCCGTGAACTTCTTCGTGTTGGCAGCCCACGCGTCCTCGTCACCCTGGACAAAACGTTTCCAGCGCAATACGCGCAGCTTGGCGCCCTTCTCGGGAACCACCTTGTATTGCTGCGCGAGCGCATCGCCGGCGAACAATGCCGAGCCGGCCGGAAGCGCACTGCCGACCGCCACACCCGCGGTCGCTTTGAGAAAATCACGACGTTTGCTGTCACTCATACATCCTCCTCTGGTAATGGGGTCAAGTTATTCTTGTAATGCCTTCATGCAGCGAGCGCAACGCCGCTCGCCGCGTCGAAAACATGGACGCGCGGCAGATCGGGCACGAGTGCAATCCGCTCGCCGGGGCGCGCGCCGACGCGATCGCGCACCATTGCCGTAACTTGCTGGCCATTGAACCGGCAGTAGAGCTGGGTGTCGGCGCCCGTTGGCTCGACGACGACGATGTCGACGGCAAAGCCGCCGCCGGCCCCCACCGCGCAATGCTCGGGCCGGATTCCATAGACCACCGGCTGGCCGTCCGCGGCGCGGATGCCGCCGGGCATTGGGAGCGTCGCGCCGTCGGCGAAGGCCACGTGCGGCGTGCCGGCCGCGATGCGGGCGGTGCCGGGAATCATGTTCATCGCCGGCGAGCCGATGAAGCCGGCGACGAACGTGTTGACGGGATGGTCGTACAGATCCAACGGGTCGCCGGTCTGCTCGACGACGCCGTCACGCATGACGACGATGCGGTCGGCCATCGTCATTGCCTCGATCTGGTCGTGCGTGACGTAGATCGACGTGGTCTGCAGGCGCTGGTGCAATTCCTTGATCTCGGTGCGCATCTGGACGCGCAGCTGGGCATCGAGGTTCGACAACGGCTCGTCGAACAGGAATACCTGCGGATCGCGGACGATCGCGCGGCCCATCGCGACGCGCTGCCGCTGGCCGCCCGAAAGCTGCCGCGGATAGCGGTCGAGGTAAGGTGCGAGGCCCAGGATGTCGGCGGCCTTCTTGACATGCGCCTCGATGACGCTCTTCGGCTGCTTCGCCAGCGCCAGCGCGAACGACATGTTGTCGCGCACCGTCATGTGCGGATACAGCGCGTAGTTCTGGAACACCATCGCGATGTCGCGCTCCTTGGGCGCCACGCGGTTTACCACGCGGCCGCCGATCGCGATTTCGCCGTCGGTGATTTCCTCGAGCCCGGCGATCATCCGCAACAGCGTCGACTTGCCGCAACCGGAGGGACCGACGAGCACGCAGAATTCGCCGTCGGCGATGCCGATGTCGACGCCACGGATGACGTGCGTCGACCCAAACCGCTTGTGGACGCCGGTAATGGTCACCGCAGCCATGACACCTCCTCAAGCCCTTTGTTATTCGTCTCGCGCGGCGGGCGTTCACGCGCGAAGCTTGGATGCTGACTTGTATTCGGTCAGGGTGTGCGCGTACCGCGCGTGATGACGTATTCGGGCTTGCCGGTCGCGAGCCACGTAATGATGTTCTGGGCAGCCTTGCGGCGCAATTCCTTTTCCGCTTCCACCGAATAAAACGCGGCGTGCGGCGTCAGGATGACGCGCGGATGCGTGAGCAGCTTTGAGTCGCGCGCAATCGGCTCTTCCGGCAGCACGTCGAGCGCCACCCCGGCCAGCGCGCCGGCGTCGATGGCGGCCGCAAGGTCGTCCACCTTCACGATCGCTCCGCGCGCCGTGTTGACGAAGTAGGCGCCGCGCTTGACCGAGCCAAAGAACTTCGCGTCGATCATGCCCCGCGTTTCGGCGGTGAGCGGCGTGTGGACACTGACGATATCAGCTTCGCGCGCAAGGCCGGACAGCGTCGCCGCGCGCTCGACATAGGCGGGGAAATCGCCATCGATGAGGTAGGGATCGTAGGCGACCACACGCTTGAACACGTTGCGCGAGATATGCGCCATCCGCTTGCCGATCCGGCCCAAGCCGACGATGCCGAGCGTCATTTGCGACGGCCGAGAAAGCGTGCCGGAGGACAGGAAATGCCATTTGCCGTCGCCGATGTCGCGGTGATACGCGACGATGTTCCGAATCGACGCAAGCGCGAGCGCGAGCGCGTGCGTAGCCACTTCGCCGACGCCGTAGTCGGGCGAGTTGGCGACCCAGACGCCCGCCCGCTCGCACGCCTCGATGTCGACCGTGTCGAACCCGGCGCCGATCCGGCTCACGATGCCGAGATCGGGCAACGCCGCCACCACCCGGGCGGTAATCGGCGCGTATTGGAGCAGGATCGCGCGGCAGCCCTTGGCATGCGCGATGACGTCGTCTTCGGTCTTGCACTGGGCGACCACGATATCGATGCCGGCGGGCGCGAACAGCGCGCGTTCGAGATCGAGGTCCGGATAATTGCTATCGGCGTAGAGAACTTTGGGCATATAAGCAAGGAATGAAGCGGAGGCGGCGCAGCCGGGAACGAAGGCGCCCGCAAGGGTACGGGCGAACGCCGCCAGTGGTCAAGTGGCCTGACCGCTTCTGCCCGGTAAGCCTGTGGTTCGGGCAAAAGCCCACCCCGATTCCCGCAAGGCTTGAAGGCTTGCCCCGGGTATTCGTGGCATCCTGATGCCTCAAGCCAATTTCGCCGCGTTCACGATGACCCCCATCCTCCAGACCACCCTCGCCGGCAGCTTGCCCAAGCCGGCATGGCTTGCGGAGCCAAACCAGCTCTGGGCGCCATGGAAACTCGAGGGGGAGGCGCTCCTCCAGGGCAAGCGCGATGCGGTACGGCTGGCGCTCTTCGACCAGGAGCATGCGGGCATCGATATCGTCTCGGATGGCGAGCAGACACGCCGCCATTTCGTGACGACGTTCATCGAAGGCTTGGACGGCGTCGACTTCGTCAACAAGAAGAACGTGCGCATTCGCAACCGGTACGACGCCGACGTGCCCGTGGTAACCGGTGCCGTCGCGCGCCGCCGTCCGATCTACGTCGACGACGCCCGTTTCCTGCGCAGCGCGACCACGCGCAAGGTCAAGTACACGCTGCCTGGCCCGATGACGATGGTGGATACGCTCTACGACGGCTATTACAAGAGTCGCGAAAAGCTCGCGTGGGTGTTCGCCGAGATCCTGAACGACGAGGCGCAGGCGATCGCCGCGGCAGGAGTGGACACGATCCAGTTCGACGAGCCCGCGTTCAATGTGTACTTCGACGAGGTGCGCGATTGGGGTGTGGCCGCGCTCGAACGCGCGGCGCGGGGGCTTCCCTGCACGACGGCCGTCCATATCTGCTACGGCTACGGGATAAAGGCCAATAACGACTGGAAGAAGACGCTGGGCGCCGAGTGGCGGCAATATGAACAGACCTTTCCGCGGCTCGCGCAGTCGACGATCGACCAGGTGTCGCTCGAATGCGCCAATTCGCGGGTCCCGCTGGAACTCATCGGCCTGCTGGCGGGTAAGGACGTGCTGGTCGGCGCGATCGACGTCGCCGCCGACCAGGTGGAAACCCCGGAAGAGGTCGCGGCGACGATCCGGGCGGCCCTCCGCTACGTCCCGGCCGAGCGGCTGTACCCCTGCACCAATTGCGGGATGGTGCCGCTGACACGCGAGGTTGCCCGCGGCAAGCTCTACGCGCTGGCGGCCGGCGCCTTGGTGGTCCGAAGGGAACTTGGCGGCGCCTGATCGGTCCTAAATCGGGGACCTACCATTCCTGGAGTAGGGTATTCCCAAACGTCCGGGAAGAGCGTATGCTCCCAAAGGTGTTTTGTTTCAAGTACTAGAGCACGTCCGCCGGTCGTTTTCCGATCTCGGTTTCGTACATTTCTGTCCTTGAGAATGAAACATGGGGCGGGCACCCGCCCGCCAATCTATTTATCTTAAGGAAACACAGAAATGGCAACAGGTACCGTGAAGTGGTTCAACGATGCGAAGGGCTTTGGATTCATTACTCCTGACGGCGGCGGCGAAGATCTCTTCGCGCATTTCTCCGCGATCAACATGCCCGGCTTCAAGACGCTGAAGGAAGGCCAGAAAGTCTCCTTCGAAGTCACCCAGGGCCCGAAGGGCAAGCAGGCGAGCAACATCCAGGGCGCCTAAGTTTCAAGAGCGTCCCAACGTTCCACGAAAAAAGCCGGGTTCGCCCGGCTTTTTTCATTGACGCTACCTTCGGCGACGCCTTGGCTCTATTACCCAAGGTTGCGCAATTCGCGCAGCGCCACCGACAACATCGCCGCGTCCGGCGCAGGTACCGCACGCAGCTCCTGCAGCAATCGCGCGACCCGCTCGAGCGCACGCCGATTGTGGTTCTGCCAGGCCGCGATCAGGTTGTTCGTTGCGGTAATGTCGCCGCCACCGGCCACGACTTCGGCGGTGACCGCACGCGCAAGGCTGGACAGGTCATCCTGCATCGCGCCCTTCGCGAGCATCTGCCAGTGTTCGCCGCCGGGCAGTGCCGCGATCTTTTCGCGCAACCACGCGAGTCCCAGGCGGTTCGTGAGGTCGAAATAGATCGCAGCGACCGGCTCCACGGGCTTCTTGGCATCGGCCGCGATTTCGGCGATATCGAGCGCCGCTTGCAGCGTGTCGAACGTGACGACGCGCTCGGCCAGCTCGCGAGGAACGCCGGACTCGGCCAACCGCGCAACTTCGGCGTCGACACGCGCGCGCTCGCCCTCGTCGTGCAGATTGGGAAGCCGCTCCGACAATGCCTCGACCCCGGGCTTGAAGTACGCGATCGTCGCGGCCATGTCGTCGGCAAGCCGCCGCGAATGCAGGAACCACTTGGTGCCGCGCTCCAGCTGGCCGCTGGTGCGGATGAGCATCGCCGACTGCACGGCATCGTCGACCTTGTTGTCGAGCGCCTCGATCGCGATCCATAGCGGGACCAGCCCGAAGATCTCGCGGCTTAGCAAATACGCGCGCACGATTTCATGCGGCCGCGCGCCGGTCGTTTCCGCGAGCCGGTGCACGAACGTGCTGCCTACGCGGTTGATCATGCTGTTGAGCACATGCGTCGCGATGATCGCGCGCTTCAGCGGATGGCGGTCCATATACGCCGGGTATCGGTTGCCGAGCGCCGCCGGGAAATAGCGCAGGAGTGCCGTCGCGACCCACGGATCATCGGGCAGCGGGGATGACTTCAGTTCGTCCTTGAGCCAGATCTTGCTGTAGGCGAGCAGTACCGCACGTTCGGGGCTTTCGAGTCCGCGGCCCTGCTTCCGGCGCTCGGCGATCTCTTCGTCCGAGGGCAGGAACTCGATGGTCCGGTTGAGCCGCCCGCCCTTTTCCAGGAACTGCATGAAGCGCGCCTGCGCGTCCAGCAATTGCGGCGCAATGCGCCCGGTCGCCGACAGCACCTGCGTCTGGAAATAGTTGTCGCGCAGCACCAGCGCTGCGACGTCGTCGGTCATTTCCGCGAGCAGCACGTTGCGCTGCTTTTCGGTCAACTCGCCGTCGGCGATCGGAAGGCCCAGCAGGATCTTGATGTTGACCTCGTGATCCGACGTGTCCACGCCAGCGGAATTGTCGATGGCATCGGTGTAGATGCGTCCGCCTGCCATCGCATACTCAATCCGGCCCAACTGCGTGCAGCCCAGGTTGCCGCCCTCGGCGACCACCTTGCAGCGCAGGTCGCGGCCGTTCACGCGCAATGCGTCGTTGGCACGGTCGCCGACCTGTGCGTGCGTTTCGCTCGCCGCCTTGACATAAGTGCCGATGCCGCCGTTGTAGAGGAGGTCCACCGGCGCCTTGAGAATCGCGTTCACGAGCTCGGTTGGCGTCAGTGCGTCATTGGTGATCGACAGCGCCTTCTTCATTTCGGCGGTAATCGCGATCGATTTGGCGCTGCGCGCGTAGATGCCCCCGCCTGGCGACAGGAGCTTGGCGTCGTAATCGGCCCACGAGGAGCGTGGCAGCTTGAACAACCGCTCGCGTTCCGCGAAACTCGTCGCCGTGTCGGGGTTCGGATCGATGAAGATGTGCCGATGATCGAAGGCCGCATTGAGTCGAATGTGCCTCGAAAGCAGCATGCCGTTGCCGAACACGTCGCCCGACATGTCGCCGATGCCCGCCACGGTGAAATCGGTCGACTGCGTGTCCACGCCCATTTCGCGGAAGTGGCGCTTCACGGATTCCCACGCGCCGCGCGCCGTGATGCCCATCGCCTTGTGGTCGTACCCGACCGATCCGCCCGACGCGAACGCGTCACTCAGCCAGAAGCCGTACTCGGCGCTGATGCCGTTCGCGTAGTCGGAAAACGTCGCCGTGCCCTTGTCGGCGGCCACGACGAGATACGGATCGTCGGGGTCGTGCCGCTTCACTTGCGGCGGTGGCACGAGCTTGTCGCCGACGCGATTGTCGGTGAGGTCGAGGAGGCTGCGCAGATAGTCCTGGTAGCACGCAATCCCTTCCTTCATGTAGGCGTCGCGGTCGGACATCGCGGGCGCGCGCTTCAGCACGAAGCCTCCTTTCGAGCCCACCGGCACGATCACCGTGTTCTTCACCATCTGGGCCTTGACGAGCCCGAGCACCTCCGTGCGAAAGTCTTCGGGCCGGTCGGACCACCGGAGGCCGCCGCGCGCAACCCGGCCGCCGCGCAGATGCACGCCCTCGAAGCGCGTCGAATAGACGAAGATCTCGAACATCGGCTTCGGCTCGGGCAAGCCCGGCACCTTGGCCGGATCGAACTTGAACGACAGGAAACCGCGCCGCTTGCCCGCCGCATCGCGCCGCCAGTAATTCGTCCGCGTCGTCGCGCCCAACATCGCAAGGTACTGCCGCAACACGCGGTCCTCGGACAGGTTCTCGACGTTCTCGAGCGCGGCCTCGATCGCGCGTTCGTGTTCGGCGGTGCGCGCGCCGGCGCCGGCGCCGCCGTCCGGATCGAAGCGCGCACGGAACAACTCGATCAACATCCGCGCAATATCCGCGTGTGCCGCCAGCGTCGCTTCGATGAAGCTCTGCGACAATGGAAAGCCGATCTGCCGCAGATACTTCGCATAGGCGCGCAGCACGACGATCTCTTCGGCGGGGAGGCGCGCGGCCACGATCAACCGGTTGAAGTCATCGTTGTCGACCTCGCCCCGGAAGATGCGGCCGAAGGCGTCCTCGAAGACCTCGTGCAGCGTATCGACTTCCATGTCGGCGTCGGGCAGCGCGGCCTCGATGCCGAAGTCGTGCATGCCAATCGGCGACATATGGAGCGGCGTGATCCGGTGCGGATGTTCGTCCAGCACGCGCAATCCCATGTGCTCGAGCATCGGCAGACTGTCCGACAGCGTGATGGGATTGCCGAGATGCACGAGCTGGAAGCGCAGCATTCCGGGCGCCGCCTCCGGCGGCCTGTACAGGCTCATCGCGAGCGGCTCGCTTTCCGTGAGCCGCGCCATCATCTCGATGTCGGGGACGGCGTCGCGCGCAGCGAATTCCTCGCGATAGCCCGCGGGGAAGGCATTGGCGAACTGGCGGAAGCGCTCGATGCCGCGCGCCTCGCCGAGTTTTTCAATCAGTGCCGCCTTGAGATCGTCGGTCCAGCGCCGTGCGGCATTGATGAGCCGCGCTTCGACCTCGCGCAGGTCGAGCTCCGGAATGGCGCCGGGCGTCGTGCGCACGGTGATATGGATGCGCGCGAGCACCGACTCCGACAGGCTCACGTTGAATTCCGTGCTCGTACCGTTGAACGCCTCCCGCAGGATGGCCTGCCACTTCTGGCGCAGCTCGGTCGAGTAGTTTTCACGCGGCGCATAAATGAGGCACGATACGAAGCGCTCGAATGCGTCGCGGCGGACGAAGAGGCGAAAGCGTTGCCGGTCGTGGAGATGCAGAATGCCGATGGCCGTGCGCAGCAGCTCGTCCTCGCCGGTCTGGAACAGCTCGTCGCGCGGATAGGTGGCGAGAATGTTGAGCAGCGTCTTGCCGGCATGGCCGCCGGCCGCGATGTCCGCGCGCGCCACCACGTCGGCCACCTTGCGCCGCAAGAGCGGAATGTCGGCGGGGTTCGCGCTGTAGGCGGTCGATGTGAAGAGGCCGAGAAAGCGGTCCTCACCGATCACATTGCCCGTGTCGTCGAAGCGCTTGACCGCGACGTAATCGAGATAACCCGGGCGATGCACGGTGGAACGCGAGGTCGACTTGGTGATGACGAGCAGTTCCGGCCGCCTCGCATAAGCGCGAATTTGCGGCGGCAGCGCCGCGAAGCTCGTCGAGACGTCCTTGCCGCCTTGTTCCCGCAGGATGCCCAGGCTCGAGTCGGCCACGATCTTCAACGCGTCCTGTCCCCCCACGGTGACGAGGTCGTGACGCCGGTAGCCGAGGAACGTAAAGTGATTGTCGGCCAGCCAATGCAGGAATGCGCGGCCTTCGTCGACCTCGGGACCGGGAATCGTCGGCGGGGGCCGTTTCTCGATTTCGCCGACAATCGCGAGCAAGCCGTCGCGCATCGCCTTCCAGTCACCCACGGCGAGGCGGACGTCACCAAGCACGCGAACAACGCAGGCCGCGAGCGCTTCC
>Ga0184626_10000392_pt1 | contig 13377 bp, 10 predicted proteins | sample PLM3_60_b1_FD_133142 | JGI IMG/M metagenome (GOLD analysis project Ga0184626, IMG submission 133142) | Groundwater sediment microbial communities from an aquifer in East River, Colorado, USA - PLM3_60_b1 | ecosystem: Environmental > Terrestrial > Soil > Riparian zone | place: USA: East River... | reverse complement strand
CCTTTTGTGTTCTCTGTGTCTTTGTGGTGAATTCCGTCTCGATTGACGTCTTTAGAAGGCGTGAGATACAATCGGCTAGAATCTCAACCGGATATGAATACCGCGGAAATCAATCGGATCCTGGAGTTCATGCTTGGCTATAAAGCTGAAATCTCCGACCTGAATTTCTCAGTTGGCCGCCCTCCGCAGGTGGAATCAGATGGCGTGCTCATTCCCGTTCCAGTGAGGGGCATGGAAAAGCTCAACCCATTTCAAACAGAGATGATCGCCCTTTCCATCATGGGTCAGGACCGCGAAGTCATAAGAAAACTGGTTCATACCGGTTCTACAGATCTTTCTTATGCAATTCCTGGACTTACGCGTTTTCGGGTTAACATTTTTTCACAGCGTGGGACATTTGCCATCGCAATGAGAGTCATCCCCCAGGGAGTTCCTTCTATCGCAAAATTGGGTCTGCCGGAGGTTCTTTATCAGGTCGCAAAGGAAAAGAACGGAATTGTTCTTGTAACAGGCCCAACAGGCTGTGGAAAATCGACCACTCTCGCTGCTATTCTGGATGAAATCAACGAAACACAGGCTTATCACATTGTCACCATCGAAGACCCGATCGAATACTTGCATACCAATCGGGTTTCTACGATCAATCAGCGTGAAATCGGATCGGATACAACCACGTTTGCTTTTGCATTGCGGGCAGCATTGCGACAGGCGCCAAAAGTGATTCTTGTAGGAGAAATGCGAGATCTGGAAACAGCAGAAATTGCATTGGAAGCAGCAGAGACGGGACATCTGGTCTTCAGCACGCTTCATACCATTGATGCATCCAAAACAATCGACCGCATCATCGGTATCTTTCCAAAGGAAGAAGAACAGCAGATTCGAATCCGGTTCGCGCAATGTTTCAAGTACATCATCTCCCAAAGACTAGTCCCCAAAATGAATGCCGGGAGGATTGCAGCGATCGAGATCCTAAAATCCACAATGCGGACCCGAGAATATATTGTGAAAGGCGAAGGAGAACACCGCTCCCTCCTCGATGCGATGAACGATGGCTATCTTGAAGGAATGCAGACGTTCGATAAAGAATTGGCCACCATGTTCCAAAATGGAATCATTGAGGAAGAAACGGCGCTGACCTATGCCACAACTCCAAACAACCTGGCATTGATTCTGAAAGGCTTCTCGGCCGGACAATCCCAGTCCTTCCTGGATGACGAAGACAAACAGGAAGACCTCGAAGAGCCATCAACGTCGGATGCGAACAAAGGAACGGCGGGAAAATCAAAGCCCAAGACCTTCCCAGCGCAACAAAAACCGGAGTGGATGGAGTAGCAATTGGATCTGACCTGTCTACACTGCGATAAACACATTCACATCGAAGAATCCAAAGTACCCGAAGGTGTCTTCAAGGTGCGATGTCCGGGCTGCGGCAAGATCATTACAGCGGAACGCGACCCTGAATCGCCGGACCCGCCAAAACAACCCGGTGTGTCACAGTCTGCTCCGGTTTCACAGGTCACTGAAGCATTTGTCAAACGTGAAATTGCAGGCCTTCGACAGGAACTTCTGGAAATAATGAAAGGAGCTGCCGTTCCTCCAATTCAAAGTCAAACGGTCTTGCCGGATGCCGAATCCGCTCAGAACGCTGGGAACTTGGCCCTTGTTTGCGAGAGTGATCCTTCCACGTTTATGACGATTTCAAATACCCTCAAGAAAATGGGTTATTCGGTGGATCTCGCCAGCACGACTGCTGAATGTTTGAAAAAACTTGAAACCAAATCCTACCGTATCATAACCGTAGACGCGTCGTTTCCCGACGACAAAGATGGCGGAAGCAAAGTCATTGGGCGCATCAACGGCATGAAGCCATCCGCACGTCGACAGATGTTCCTCGCAAATATCTCCACAAATACTCGGACCCTCGATTCCGGTTCAGCTTTCTTTCAGGGAAGCAACATTGCTGTGAACAAAACCGATTTGCCAAAACTCGAGAATTTGATTCGCGAAGGTCTTCTGCAATTTCAGCACTTTTATCAAGTTTTTGACCGGCTAATGACTGACAAGGACCGCAAGGCCTGATTCTGCTTCCTGCCTGCTGGGAGCGCGGGCGTCCCCGCCCGCCGGTGACGAAAGTGTACCTGGTTTGTCCGGCGGGCGTGGACGCCCGCGCTCCCTTTAGAAAGCATTTTGATAATATAGTCTTTTGAACTCACTATGTTACTTCATCTGATCCCGCTGATTGGCTATCTCGTCGGTACAGCTCTGCACACCTTGATTGCTACCCTGGTGATGGTGCGGACGCACAAACGGCCCAGCGAAAAGATTTTCCTTTTCCTCGTGATTGCAGTCGGAGTCTGGCATGCGGGGAATCTGGTAAGTCTGGTCTTGAGCCGCTTTCCTCACAACGGATGGTCTTTTCTCTCCGATCTGGCAAGAACGATCGCGCTGATTGGATTGGCGGCATTCCCCGCGCTTTTGGTTCACACGCATCTGGCATTTCTACGGGAAAGCGAGGAACCCCCTTCCGGAAAGACATCTCAAAAAATTCTGCTCTTTGTCATGTATCTTCCGCTGATCTGGTTCTTCTATCCACTTTTCAACATCGTATTGAGTCAAAATGCAACGCCGATTCAGGCGCTCACACATTATATTCTGCAATATGTCGGCTGGTTTGTAACGGCTCTTGTGATCTCCGCGATTATCGATTTGCGTCTGGCAAGGGCGCAGGAAGATGAACCCTTCCGGCATTTCTATCGCGTCATCGGATCCACGTTCTGGTTTATTGCTCTGTTGACTACGTTTACTTACATTCTTGGCGGCCGCGAGTTTCCCCAGTTACGAAAGTATCTGGAAGTGATCAGCATTGTCGCCTCGATCGTACCGAGTACCATTCTCGCGTATTTCATCTACCGTTATAACTTTCTGGAGCTGGTGATTCGACGTTCGTTCTTTGTGATTACTCTGACAGTTGTAATTTTCGGTGTCTACTTTCTAGGGATCCGGCAACTCACACAATACCTCAGCACGTATTTCGATGTGGTGCCGGGCCTGTTTGAAGCGATTTCTATCCTGGCTCTTGTCGTTACCTTCCCGGTTTACAAGAAATGGCTTCAAAAAAAGGTGAATCAGGTCTTCTTTCGTGAGTTCGGATATTATCATCAGTTGTTTAACGAGCTGGAACAAACGATCAATCGCATTTTTGGATTGCAGCAGCTCGTTGATTACATCCAGAAAACCGTTTCCAAGATCCTCTTTCTGGGCTCAGTCCATCTGACAATTTTCGAATCACGGGAAGGGAAAACCCAGCTTCTGGCTACGACATTTTCTACAATCCCGGAAATCAACCGCATTGTAAGAACAATTGAGACAGGGAACTCGAGACTGTTGCGGCTGGAAGACATCAAAGACGAAGGAGTGCGCGGGGAGATGAAACAATTGGGCGCCGGGTTTATCATCCCGATCCGTCACAAGAACAAATTGATGGGCATTTTTTCGTTCAAAGCCCGGCCTCCGCGCCGCCCGATTCTGACACAGGAAATGCAAATGCTGCAAAGCCTGGCAGCACAAACAGCGATGAGTGTCGCTTCCGCGTTGCTGATGGAAGAGAAATTAAAATTGGAGCGGGAGGTAGCCCATAAGGAAAAGCTCTCTTCCATTGGTCAGATGGCGGCGACCCTGGCCCACGATATCAAGAACCCTCTAAGCTCCATCAAGAGCATCACGCAGTCCCTTCAGGAACAGGTCAACGATTCTTCGTTAAGACAGGATCTGGATGTAATTATCCATGAAGTAGACCGGCTGGATAATTCCGTAAATCAACTCCTCAGGTTTGCGAGATCGTCTTCCAGGGATGTCAGTGATATCTCACTGGTAATCACCATGGAACATGTAATTAAGATTCTTCAGAATGAATGCAGGAGCCAGGGCGTTCAGATTCATCATCGCTACAATGGCAACATTCCAACAGTATTCGGAAGCGCATTTGGTCTTCAGGACATCTTCTTGAATCTTCTACTAAACGCTCTGCAGGAAATGCCGGAAGGAGGAGAAATTAGCGTAGAATACAAGATGGATGGTCTGCTTGTGCAGGTGTTGATCTCGGATAGTGGTCCGGGGATCCGTCCGGACCTGATTTCGCGCATCTTTGATCCATTCTTTACGACAAAACAAAAAGGTACGGGGCTTGGTCTGACGGTTGTAAAACAAAAACTAGTGGAATTTGGGGCCGAGATCGAAGTGACAAATCTGAAACCCCATGGCTCCCTGTTTACACTCACATTCCCCGTGGGTAAACCAGTATCCGTCACCTAGCCCAATGTCCCAAAACTTCAGCGACTTGTTTTTTTTACCGCGGAAAGCGCAGAGGGCGCGGAGACTGACAGAAAAAATATTCCGCGCTCTCAGCGCTCTCCGCGTTGAATCGGTTCGATAAATATCATGGAAAAAGCACAGTTACTGATCGTCGATGACGAACCGGCATCGCGGTACGGAATCAAGAAAGCGCTTTCTTCCTTTCGATTTACGATTCATGAAGCCGAAACCGGAAAAGAGGCTCTGCAAAAGATTAGTCAGCTTGGTCCAGATCTTGTGATCCTTGATATCAATCTTCCAGAAATGGACGGTCTCTCGGTGTTGTCTGAAGCACGAAAACAAAACCTTTCACCGCGCGTGATTGTTATCACCGCCTATGGTTCCGAGAAAATCGCTGTGGAAGCGATGAAGCGCGGAGCCTACGATTATGTCGCCAAACCGTACGACATTGAGGAACTGCGTTTGGTCGTTTCACACGCTCTTGAAAGTCTGCAATTAAAAGCGGAAAACCAGCAACTGCGAATGGAGCTAGAAAAACGTTTCGGCTATGGAACCATTCTCGGTCAGACTCTCGGGATGCATAAGGTTTTTGACTTGATCGACAAAGTGAGTCAAACGGACATTACTGTTTTGATTCAAGGAGAAAGCGGCACAGGCAAGGAACTGGTGGCACGGGAGATTCATCGCCGCAGTCCGCGGTTTCATGGCGCGTTTGTAACGATGAACTGCGCTGCTCTCCCGGAAAACCTGATTGAGAGCGAGCTGTTTGGTCACGAAAAAGGGGCGTTTACCGGCGCGGTTAAGCAACGAAAGGGAAAGTTTGAAGCCGGCCAGGATGGAACAATTTTCCTGGATGAGATCGGAGACATGAGCTTGAATACTCAGTCAAAGATCTTACGCATATTGCAAGAAAGAAAGTTCGAACGGCTTGGTGGAAACGAGACCCTGGAAGTCGACGTGCGAATCATCTCGGCAACGCACAAGGACCTTTTAAGGGAGCTGGAAGGAGGGAACTTTCGCAAAGATCTTTATTACCGGTTAAAAGTCATCGACATCGTCATCCCTCCTCTGCGCGAGCGCCTCGAAGACATCCCGATTCTGGTGGAACACTATCTACGGGAATTTTCTGCCAGGCACAACAAGACGATCCAGGGAGTTGAACCGGGCGCATTGAAACAAATGATGAACTATCATTGGCCGGGAAATGTGCGTCAACTTGTAAACGTGCTGGAACGCGCGGTTGTGCTCGCGTCCGGTTCTGTGCTGGAGCTCAAGGATTTGCCGGAAGAGCTTGTGCTTCCTTCCAGTTTTAATAACGGATTCGTCGATGACTTGATGCATCTTCCGTTTAAACAAGCAAAGGAACGGATCACAACGCATTTCATGAAAGAATATCTTGCCCGCAAGCTTCATGAGAACGAAGGAAACATCAGTCACACCGCTGCTGAACTGGGGATCCACAGACAGAGCCTGCAATCGATGATGCGCAGACTGGGAATCAAGTAGCCTTCCGTCCGGAGGGGCGGTCCTCCGTGGCCGCCCAATGGTCAGTCAACAGATTCCGGCGGGCAGGGGCGCCCGCCGCTCCAAATGTGATCGATGATAAGATACCAACTCATATGTTTCGGACAGCACAATACGGCCTGACAGCCATGAAAGTTCTAACGCGCGCCGAGAACTTCTGGAAAGAGCCGGAGGCTCCCGCCTCTTTCGATGAGCTGCTACGATATTCCGCGTTGCTCTCAATACTTCCTCTTTCCGGCTATCTTTTCTCCTACACTGTAGTCGGACAAATCTGGAGCACATGGCCCTGGATCCAGACTACGCTTTCAGTTCTTCGTGGAATCATGTGCGCCGGACTCCAGTGGATGTTCTTCGCCACGTTTCCACTGATCAGCTCTCTGGTTCTTGATGCGACGCTAGGTCGAAGATCATCGGGAGTGGACTTTAACTCACGAGTGCTGATAGCTACCTATTCTATGACCCCTCTTTTTATCGCGGGTCTTTTTGTGGGAGTACCCTTTGTCGGTCGTATCGCGGTAACACTTTGCTTCGCGACATTTCTATATCTTCTCTACTTTGGATACCGGATCCACGCTGCGCAGGGCGTGCTGCGTTCTGCTGTGATCGCGACGGCTATTGCCGGTTTGTTTGCCTTGATTCGGCAGATGTTTGTATTTGTAATCGGTTTCTAGTGAACGGAAGCCGCGCCCTGATACTGCTCTTGATCTTGCTCACTGCCGGGTTTCGCTTGATCAACCTCGAAGCAGATCCGCCATCAAATTTCAGCTGGAGCGGCGGATATTTTGCGGATGAAGGATTCTGGGCTCACAATGCGAGAAACGCTGCACTGTTCGGGAAACCCGTTCTAGATGAGTGGGATGCCCGGGTGGTCAGTCCTTTGTTCTCCCGTTTGCAGGTGTTGATCTTTCATATTTTTGGCGCTGGACTGCTACAGGTGCGAATCATCGGAATCCTCTCATCGATTCTCCTCACGGTTTGCTCTTTCCTGCTCATCCGCAAACAGTTTAACGCGCAGATTTCCTTTCTGGGTGCTGTTCTTGTATCCCTGAGCTATCCGATGCTCGTGCTGGGACGCCAGGGTATTCTGGATCCGTTTGCCGCAGCTCTGGCCTGGAGCGCTCTTGCGCTCATCATTGGCGGTTCCCCATTCGGCTTGTTCTTTGCGGGTGCGCTTGCCGCAGCAGCATGCGTCACGAAGTACTTGATGATCTACGTTTTTTTGCCATTCATAGTCTTACTGATCGATAGACGCCGCAGCTTTTTCGTGTTCAGCGCAGGAGTTGCCGCGGTTGCTGCGATCTGGTTCCTGGGAAACTATTTGCCAAACCGCGAGCTCCTGATGAGTTACAGCCGGTATTATTCCTCGCAACAGAGCTGGGAAATCGGCAGTGTGCTCAAGAACATCGCGTTGCAGCCGTTCTATCTTTACTTTGTAAAGACTCCGGCCATTCTGATGCTTGGGAATCTTATGTTGTGGCATCTCGTGTTCCAATATCGAAAAATCGGAAGTGTTGAGAAAGCCTGCTGGCTGTGGCTCCTCACCGGCATTCTGTTCTTTTCGCTCTGGAGATACCGTCCACTCCGCTACTATACGTCTCTGTTGCCCCCTCTCTGTGTTCTGGCCGGAATGGCATTGTATAAGACGAACGAACTGGCGGCTTCGCTTCGTGGCGGCTGGTCGCGTTTGGTGCTTGTCTTTGGAATTCTTGCGCCTGCAAGTCAAATCGCGTTTGTTCTATTCGACCGTTTGCTGGATTGGAATATTGTGCCCGAACAATTAGGAATCCAAACAGCGGATGCTGTAATTTTTCTGCTTCTTAGCGCCGCCGTTCCTTTGATTTTAATCGGCTCCAGACAGAAAGCCCGCTGGATAATACTGGCCTTTGCGGTTGCTTTTCTTGGTTCCGACATGCGGAACTATCTGAGCTGGATGCAGAAGCCGGAATTTGCAGCGATGGAGATTTCACAGGACATTCAGAAGCGAGTTGGAAACGGAGTTGTGACCGGCCAATGGGCTCCCGAGCTCTGTCTGGAAAATAAAGTTCGCGCAGTGCCAGTATGGCACGGCTTTGTAAACTCGGAACAGCCTTTCCAACATTACGGCATTACACATATTTTGTTGTGGGAATACACATTAGGCGGAGAAAAGTTCGCAGAATGGTATCCACAGGACTTTCAGAAATTTCGTCCTGTAGCAAAATACAAAATTAAGAATTCAGATTTGATCCTGTACAAGAAGTTCGAGGATTGAACATATGGAATTGAGATCGATCGTTTCCACGTTTTTCTTATTACTGCTTGCGGAAGGAGGAATCCATGCCGAAGCAGATCTTGTTCTAAAAAACGGGACCGTGATCACGATGGACGCGGAACAGACCCATGCTACCGCTGTTGCAATCTCGGGCGACAAGATTCTGGCTGTTGGCACTGAATCGGAAATTGCCAGTCACATTGTCCGGACCACAAGGGTCATTGATCTTCACGGATCGTTTGTATATCCGGGACTCATCGACAGCCACGCGCATATCAGAAATCTGGGGTCGCTGCGGGTCCAGATTGATGTGACCGGCACGCAGGAAAAGTCTGCAATCTTGACGCAGGTGAAAGAACGCATTCTTAAATCCAGAAAAGGCGATTGGATCCTGGGACGTGGATGGGACCAGAATGACTGGTCGGTAAAGGAATTTCCGTCGGCAGCCGACCTGGACGGCGTTTCCCGCGCCAATCCGGTCGTTCTGGAACGCATCGATGGACATGCGTACTGGGTCAACAGTTTGGCTTTGAAGCTTGCCGGGATCGATGCAAACACAAAAGATCCAGAAGGTGGAAAGATCTTGCGAGATGCGAACGGGAATCCAACGGGAATTCTGGTGGACAATGCAGCGACACTTGTGGACGACAAGATTCCAGCGCTCACAACAGACCAAGAAATCGAACGGACCAAAATCGCTCTTCAGGAATCGCTTCAAAAAGGTCTGACAATGCTCCACGACGCCGGTTCCAGCGCTGCCAATCTGGAGGCATGGAAAACACTTGCCTCCAGAAATGAATTGCCTGTTCGAATCTATTCGATGGTCTCGATGCCTACTAATTTTGGAGAGGAATACTTAAAGACCGGACCGAAGAACTACGGTCCTTATCTGGATGTCCGGAGCTTGAAACTGGTCATGGATGGCGCTATGGGCTCACGCGGCGCAGCGTTTCTGGAACCGTACACGGATGATCCACCCAATAGCGGACTTCTGATGTGGAAGGAAGACGAAATGATGCGCGTATTGAAAGCTGCGAAATCGGCAGGAATTCAAGTGGGCATCCACGCCATCGGTGATCGCGCCAACCGGATGATACTGGATGCTTACGAAAAAACCGGTGTGAAAGGACTGCGCTGGCGGATCGAACATGTTCAGATTCTCGCGCCTTCTGATATTCCACGGCTTGCGAAGCTGGATGTAATTGCATCCATGCAGCCCATCCATGCCACATCCGATATGCCCTGGGCGCAAGAGCGCATCGGCCCGGAACGTATCAAAGGAGCTTATGCGTGGCGGTCTTTGCTGGATCGCCATACTCTGATCGCAGGCGGTTCGGATGCTCCAGTAGAAGATATCAACCCGCTCTGGGGAATCTACGCAGCGATCACGCGTCAAGATCATCAAGGTAAACCGGATGATGGATGGCTCCCGGAACAAAAGATCACCAGAATGGAAGCACTTCGCATGTTCACGATCGATGCGGCTTTTGCCGCGTTTCGCGAAAATGAGCTTGGTTCCCTGAAGGCGGGGAAACTCGCGGACATAATTGTGCTGCCTCAAAATCTGCTTGTATGCGATCCGAAGGATTTGATCACGATGAAAGTGCTGTACACCATCGTAGGCGGCAAAATCCGGTATCAGCACAAAGATTGAGCAAGGAAGGATTTCACCGCAGAGACGCAGAGAACGCGGAGGTGTAAGAAAGGGGATGGGGGGGATAATTGGGGATATGGGGATAGGCAGCCGCCCGGACGCCATAGGCGTCCGCTCCTGAAAAAGAATGCGCGAGAACAAAGCAGATTATAGTATTCGTTCACTAGGTCTCCTGAACTAGCTTTGTTTTCGCGCATTCTTTTTCAGAGCGCCCACATGGGCGGCGGCTGCCCTTGGCGATCTTGGCGATCTTGGCGATCTTGGCGGTTTCCGTGCTTTCCGTGTATTCCGTGCTTCACCCTTCCTTCTCTTTGCGGCTTGGCGTCTTTGCGAGAAATCCTATTTCCAGGAACCTTTGTGTTCTTTGTGCCTTTGTGGTGAATTCCTCCTTCCGGTCGGTTGACAGTCTCGAGCCAGAAAACGATAATCAACCAGTTAAGGAGTAAAAATTCATGGTAACTCGCGAACAGGTAGACAGCGTTTTGCGTCATTGTTTTGACCCGGAAATTCCTGTAAACGTCCTCGATCTTGGCCTGATTTATGGTGTCACAATGGAAGAAGATAGGGTCAATATCAAAATGACTCTCACAGCCCCCGGTTGTGGCATGGGGCCAATGATTGCAGAAGATGTCCGCACGAAACTTCTGGGCCTTCCCGGAATCAAGGAAGCAAAAGTAGAAATGACTTTTGATCCGCCCTGGACTCCGGAATTGATGAGCGAAGAAGCGAAGAAGCAACTCGGCTGGGAATAAGTCTTCCTTCCTGATGACGCGCCCCGGCCGCTCGCTACTGTTGCGACTCTTCTTTGTCCTGATAGCGGCAATTTTTCTTGGGTCCATCTTTCTCGTTTACACCGTACGCAGATCTTTTCCTCAAACATCGGGCGAAATCCGTATCCAACAATTGAACGCACCCGTTGAAGTAAAGCGGGACAGACTTGGCATTCCACATATTTACGCAAGTACCACACACGATCTTTTTCTTGCACAGGGATATGTCCACGCGCAGGATCGATTCTGGCAGATGGATGTCTGGCGGCATACGGGATCGGGACGTCTGGCCGAAATGTTCGGTCACCCGCTTTTGAAAACCGACCAGTTCTTGCGCACTATGGGATGGGCAAGAGTGACCTCGCGGGAAATGGAGACACTCGATCCAGTCTCCATTGGCATGCTTCGCGATTACACGTCAGGTGTAAACGCATATCTGAAGGAGCATTCCGGTGGCGGCGTAAGCCTCGAGTACCCCGTGCTTCGATTGGCGAATTCCGGGTATCAAATTGAAGAGTGGCAACCTCTTCACAGTCTTTCCTGGGGAAAAGCGATGGCATGGGACCTCTGCGAAAACATGGGGTTTGAAATCGATCGCGCCGTACTACTGAAAAATCTCACGCCCGCTCAAATCGATGAACTGTATCCCGAATATCCTACCGATCATCCATTCATTTTGCCGGCTGCCACCCAAACGGTAGGCGCGCATGGCATGCGCCCTTCTCCTGCTGTCGAAATTCCAGCTACGGGGCTGAAGCCACTCCAAGTCACCTCTCAAAAAATCGGCAACCTGAATAGTTTTCTAGACTCTAAAGGTGATGCAATCGGATCCAACAACTGGGTCATTTCCGGGAAGCGTACGTCCACAGGAAAGCCGATTCTTAGCAACGATCCGCATCTCAGCACCCAGATGCCTTCCATCTGGTATCAGATCGGCTTGCACTGTAGGCCAAGAGGGCCACAATGTCCGTTCGACGTGGCAGGCTTTTCATTTGCCGGAGTCCCCGGGGTTGTGATCGGTCACAATGACCGGATCGCATGGGGATTCACCAATGTAGGACCCGATGTTCAGGATCTTTACATTGAACGTCTCAATCCGGACAACCCGAATCAGTACGAAGTGAATGGAAAGTGGGTGCAGATGAATCTTGTAAACGAGACGATCCGTGTTTCAGATGGATCAACCGTCCCATTGACCGTTCGATATACACGCCATGGTCCGGTGATCTCTGATACATACGAAGAACTGAAAGATTTTCGTCAAAAAACAGGACTGCAAGTTCCGGAACAGTATGCGATTTCGTTTCGATGGACCGCACTTGATCCTTGTGACACTTTCCCTGCCATCTGGAAAATGAATCTCGCACAAAATTGGACTGAGTTCCGCGAAGCAGCCGCTGCATTTGATGTACCTTCGCAAAACATTGTCTATGCGGATGTGGATGGAAACATCGGATATCAGTTGCCGGGAAAGATTCCAATTCGCGCAAATGGAGATGGACGATATCCGGTTCCCGGTTGGACCGACGAATTCGAATGGACAGGTTACATTCCGTTTGAACAGTTGCCGTCGGATTTCAATCCTGCCCGGGGATATGTCGCCTCAGCAAACAACGCAGTTACCACATCCTCCTATCCGTATTTCATTTCCAGAGACTGGGATTATGGGTTTCGCGCACAACGAATCGTCGAGATGATCGAGCAACGCGGTCCCGGAGTTTCCGTAGATGATTTGCACAGAATGCAGGGAGATAACAAGAATTTAAACGCGGAAACATTGGTCCCACTCTTATTGAAACTTCCGATGAACGAGGCGCGTCTGAAAAAGGTCCGGTCGTTGCTCATAAACTGGGACTTCCAGGAAGAGATGAATTCTGCTCAAGCCGCGCTTTTCGAGACTTTCTGGAAACATCTGCTTGCGGTTACTTTTCATGACGATCTTCCTGCCGACTTCTGGCCTGGCGGCGGAAACCGGTGGAACGAGATTGCCCGTCGCCTCCTTTCACAACCGGACAGCAAATGGTGGGACAACCGCGCCACATCTGCAATTGAATCGCGTGATCAGATGTTTCAGAGAGCATTTGCCGGGGCCGTGAAAGAACTGGAACAATCACTTGGCAGCAACACATCAAAATGGCAATGGGGCGCACTTCATACAACTACCTTTCGAAACGGCACATTGGGGAAGTCCGGAAACCGTTTCATCGAATGGCTCTTCAATCGCGGCCCTTTCCCTACATCAGGCGGTACCGCGCTTGTAAATGCAACCGCCTGGAATGCGGCCAGATCCTATCAGGTCACTTCGCTCCCCTCGATGCGGATGATCGTAGATCTCAGTGATCTCAACAATTCGGTTGTAGTGAACACAACAGGACAGTCCGGTCATGCCTTTCACCCCCATTACATCGATCAGGCAAACCTGTGGCGCCAGATCAAATATTCCCCCATGCTGTGGGACGAAATGCGGATTCGGAACGATTCTGTCGAAACGTTGCGGCTAATCCCGCATTAATCCGGCGCGGTTAAGAGATTCAGTGCCGAACAAAGAGCGCCTGCAAGAGATTCCGCCTGCGCCTTCTTCATTTTCTTGTTCTTACTGCTTTTGAAACAGCCTTTTTCAGCAAAAGCAACTGTGATAGAAGCGGTAGCAGCTTTCGCGGCCGTTGCGTCCGTTGTTTCCAGAACCACTTCCCATTTTCCACTCTTTAATGTCGGTGCACTCGTTTTCCACCAATGATGTGGCATCCGTTCTCCTCCTTTAAGACTTTGTGGTTTTGAGACCAAGACGCAGCAATAAATCCTGAAATCGCGGGTCGGACTTCAATGGATCGAATGCGGGCTCCACTTGTATGAAATTGATAAATTCT
>Ga0184626_10000389_pt1 | contig 13436 bp, 12 predicted proteins | sample PLM3_60_b1_FD_133142 | JGI IMG/M metagenome (GOLD analysis project Ga0184626, IMG submission 133142) | Groundwater sediment microbial communities from an aquifer in East River, Colorado, USA - PLM3_60_b1 | ecosystem: Environmental > Terrestrial > Soil > Riparian zone | place: USA: East River... | reverse complement strand
TCCCGCTCTGCTTCAACTTGTCCTTCGCCTCGTCCCACATTGCCGCCTTGGTGAGCGCCCATTCCACGCGTTCGTCCATCGCCCGCTGCCCGAGACTCTCGTACAGCCGGACGCCGAACGCGATGTTGTCGTAGATCGACATCGGGAACGGCGTCGGTTTCTGGAACACCATGCCGACTTTCGCGCGCAGCATGTTGAGGTCGACGCCGGACTCGAGGATGTTCTGCCCGTTGAACACGATCTCCCCTGTCGCTCGGTGTCCGGGGTACAGTGAGTACATGCGGTTCAGTGTTCGCAGCAGCGTCGACTTGCCGCAACCCGACGGGCCGATGAACGCCGTGACGCGGCGTTCGGCAATGTCCAGATTGTTGTCCTTCAGCGCGTGGAACTTGCCGTAGTAGAAATCGAGATGCCTGATGGACATCTTCGGCGCGGCCGGCGGCAGCGTGGACGACGACGCCTGGGGCCGCGACACCAATGCGGTTTCGTTCATGAATACTTTCCTAACGAACCGACGCCTGCCGGAACACCGAGCGGGCGAGAATGTTGATGACAAGCACGGCAAGCGTAATCAGCAGCGCGCCGGCCCAGGCCAGTGTCTTCCAATCCTCGTATGGACTCAACGCGAACTGGAAGATCACCACTGGCAGGTTCGCCATCGGCGCATTCATGTCGGCGCTCCAAAATTGGTTGTTGAGAGCGGTGAACAGCAGCGGTGCAGTCTCCCCTGACATCCGCGCGATCGCCAGCAGGATCCCCGTGATCACGCCGCCGCGGACGGCCTTCAATGTCACCATGAGAATCACCTTCCACATCGGCGCACCGAGCGCGACGGCGGCCTCGCGAAGCGTGTTGGGCACCAGATGCAACATGTTCTCCGTGGTGCGCACCACAACCGGAATGGCGATCAGCGCGAGCGAAAACGAACCCGCCCAACCCGAGAAGTGGTTCACTTCCGCGACATAAATTGTGTAGACAAACAGGCCGATCACAATCGATGGCGCCGACAGCAATATGTCGTTGATGAAACGTGTCGCCTTGGCGATCGAGCCGTTCTTGCCGAATTCGGCGAGGTAGATGCCGGCGAGAATGCCGATCGGCGTACTGATGAACGTCGCGACGAACACGATAATCACGCTGCCGAAGATCGCGTTCGCGAGCCCGCCGGCCGCGCCCGGCGGCGGCGTCATCTGCGTGAACAGCGTCGGCGACAGCGCGGCGAAGCCTTCGTAGAACAGGACGCCGAGAATCCATAGCAGAAAGAACATGCCGAATGCCATCGTGGCAAGCGACATCACCAGGTTGAACCGGTTGACGAAAAGCCGTTTGCGATAGAGGTTGCTCATCTGCGGCCTCGTCAGGTCTTCCTGCCCTCGCCTTTCGCCAGTTGCGCGATCAGCATGCGCGACAACGCAAGGACGACGAAGGTCAATACGAACAGCACGAGCCCCAATGCGATCAGCGAAGAACGATGGACCGGGTCGGCGGCCTCATTGAACTCGTTGGCAAGCGCGGACGCGATCGAATTCCCGGGCGCGAACAGCGACGCGCTGATCCGGTATGCGTTGCCGATGACGAACGTGACCGCCATCGTCTCGCCGAGCGCCCGCCCCAGCCCCAGCATGATGCCGCCGACCACACCGACCTTCGTATACGGCAGCACGACGTTCCACACCACTTCCCACGTCGTGCAGCCGATACCATACGCCGACTCCTTCAGCACCGGCGGCACGATCTCGAACACGTCGCGCATCACCGAGGAGATGAAGGGGATGATCATTACCGACAGGATGATGCCGGCCGAGAGCATGCCGATGCCGTTGGGCGCACCCTGGAACAGCGGGCCCAGGATCCACAGATTACCGAACATCTTTTGCAGCAGTGGTTGAATGTAGTCGCCGAACAGCGGAGCGAACACAAACAGTCCCCACATCCCGTAGATGATCGACGGAATGGCCGCCAGCAGCTCGACGGCGGTGCCGAGCGGTCGCTTCAACGCTGCCGGGCACATCTCGGTGAGGAACAGCGCGATGCCGAAGCTCACCGGCACGCCGATAAGCAACGCGATCGCCGATGTCACCAACGTGCCGTAGATCGGCGCGAGCGCGCCGAACTGGCTCGTGACCGGATTCCAGACGTTGGTGACGAAAAAACTGAAACCGAACTTGTCGAGTGCCGGAATCGCGGCGTAGCCGAGCGCCAACAAAATGCCCAGCAGCAGCGCGAGCACGAACACCGCGAAGAACATCGTCGTGTGCTCGAACAGCCAGTCCTGCCACGGCGCGGCCGCACGACGTTCGGCAGGCGGATTCGGATCGCGCGCGCCGCGCGCGTGCTGAGCAACGCTCATGGGTCCCGACAAGGCAGTAGAGGCGGAATCGGCGCCCATTATCGCTCTTCCAAATGAAACGCCGGCCGAGAACGGTGGTCCCGCGGCCGGCGATGCGTTCGGTGGTGATTAATTTTCGTGCGTCCGGATATGGCGTCAGTTCCAGACCGCTTTGCCAGCGCCATCCTTGATCTGCGCCCTCCAGGCGTCCACGACGACCTTCGACACGGCATCCGGCATCGGCACGTAGTCGAGCTCCGCGGCCATTGCCTTGCCGTTCTTGTACGCCCAGTCGAAGAATTTCAGCACGTCGGCGGCATTCTGCGGCTTGTCCGGTTTCGTGTGCATCAGGATGAACGACGCGCCGGTAATCGGCCAGCTCGTCTTGCCTGGCTGATCGGTAAGGATCTGGTAGAAGCCGGGCGCACTTTTCCAATCGGCGTACGCAGCGGCCGCCGCGAAGGTCTCGTCATCGGGCTGCACGAACTGGCCATCCTTGTTCTGCACTGCCGCCGTCGTCATCTTGTTCTTCTTGGCGTACGCGTACTCGACGTAGCCAATGGAGCCCTTGATCCGCTGCACGTACGCGGCCACGCCTTCGTTGCCCTTGCCGCCCACGCCTTCGGGCCATGCGACGGCGGTACTGGCGCCGACCTTCGTCTTCCATTCGGGGCTGACTTTGGACAGGTAGTCGGTCCAGATAAACGACGTGCCGGATCCATCCGAGCGGCGCACCACCGTGATCGGCTCGGCGGGCAGCTTCACCGAAGGATTGAGATCGGCGATCGGTTTGTCGTTCCAGGTCTTGATCTTGCCCAAGTAGATATCGGCGAGCACGGGGCCCGTGAAACGCAGCGCGCCGGGCGCGATGCCTTCGATATTCACGACCGGGACCACGCCGCCGATGATCGCCGGAAACTGGATCAATCCGGCCGCCTGCAGATCTTCGGGTTTCAACGGCATGTCGGACGCGCCGAAATCGACTGTCTTCGCCTTGATCTGGGCGATGCCGCCGCCGGAGCCGATCGATTGATAATTCATTCCGATGCCCGTTTGCTTCTTGTAGGCATCGGCCCATTTCGCATAGATCGGGTACGGGAACGTTGCGCCGGCACCCGTGATGTCCGCGGACTGCGCCTGCACGCCGAACGCGAGCGCGGCGGCGGCGAGAAAGCCCTTCATCGCGGCTTTGCGGTTCATGATTTTTCCTTTTGGGTCATTGACCTTAAGGATTCTCGGCGCACCGTGTTACACGTTCGTGACAAATGCGTGTCGGAAGATGACAGTCGCCCGGGCAGGCCGTGCCTGATCCTGTCGGCGCCCGACAAAAAGCGCCCTGAACCAGGGCGCTTCGGAGGCGGAATCGGCGCCAAGCTTATACGGCGGCGCAGAATCCTATGCCGACTTTGCTCCAGCCATTCGCCACCAGCGTGGCCGATACGCTTGACGACGCGACGTATCGCTCGTACAACAGACCGGCGTTCGTGATGCGCAAGCGATCCACCGGCCTGGTGTTCGCGGGGCAGGCGCTAGCGACGGGCGCAATCGCATAGAAGGCGACCCCCTCGTCCACCGCGCCGGCCTGCGCCTTCCAGGCCGCACACTCGCTTGCAACCGCTGAATACAGGTGGCGCGAGCCGTTCGTAGTGAAGATCCTACACACCGGAACCGCGGCCGGATTGTCGGCCTGGCTGAGCCAGACGTTGAACGTGTCCCCGGTCAGTTCCCACGCACCCACGCGATTCGACGCGACCACCGCAAGTTCGGCCGGACTGTCGGTGCGAAAGTACCGGGTCGTGCCGGGGAGCGTGTATTCGATAGCCGGCCAGACGCCGTTGGCCATCGCTTCGCGCGCCTTGAACGCGGTGTCGGAAAAATCGCTGAACAATCCGTCGACGCCAAGGGCGTACAGGTGGCGATACTCCATGCCAGGGTCCATGACGTAGTCGCGGGCCATCGGGACGTCATCCCGGAACGTATACGGGTGGACCACCAGCCCCGCCGTGTGCGCGTCGGCGATCACGGTGGAAAATACGTTGGTCACGCCGTCGGCTTCGTTGACGGCGCCATCCCCGTTCACATCGTCCGCCTTGCCGTCTGCGTTGCGGTCGAGACCCTTGACTCCCAGGATCTGCCGCTTCCAGGGGCCAATCCCGTCCGCGTAGGTCGCGATCTCGGCCAGTGCGGACGGCGTCAGCATGTCGCCATAGTTCCTGGTGTCGCCGGCCGCGATCCAGTCCCAGGGCGCGCTGTCCGGATCCTTAGGCAGATAAATCGGCCGGCCCGTGTTGATGTCGTTGTCGTAAGCGGACAGCAGCTGGACGAGCCTGACCTGCGTCATTCCGCGCAGCTTCTTCAGGTTTCCGATCTCGAAGGATTGAATGATCACCGGCGATGTCTTGCTCGTGTACCCGGCTGCGTTCAACGTCGTGACGAGCGTTTCTTCGAGCGGCAGTCCGTTATCGCGGTGCCACGTCGGATGCTTGGTTTCGGGGTAGATGCCGATCGTCCGGCCAAGACGCACGGATTCCTTCCTCGCGAGGTCAAGCACCTCCTGGAAGGTGGGAATCTCGAAGGCGCCGTCGAACTTCGGGCTACGCCGGGCGAGGGGTTGCACCGCACGCAGCTCCTTGATCTCGGCTAGCGTGAAATCCGACGCGAACCAGCCGTCGTACTCGATGCTGTCGATGGTGGCCTTGCGCTTGCGACTGGCGAACTTGGCGAGCGTCCTGACGTTGGTGGTGTCGGTAAGCACCGGTTCGTGGCGTGCAATCAGCACGCCGTCCTTGGTCGAAACCAGATCGGGCTCGATGAAGTCGGCGCCCATCGCGATTGCGGTCCGGTAGCCCTCGAGCGTATGGTCGGGCAGGTATCCGGCGGCGCCGCGGTGGCCAATCACGACTGGCTTGGTGCCGTCGCGGGTAGGGAACGTCGCGCCATGCGCAGCACCCATCGCGCCGGCCGCTACCAGGCCGCCGGTTATGGCGACCACAAGGTTTTTCAGGATCATCGCGGTCCTCCAATAGTCAATGGAGAATCGATGATGCGCGGGCTCTGTTACATCAATGCGCAGAAATCCTTTCGGATTGGTGTCAGCGAGCGATTGCGTTCGTCACACTCGAAGAAAGCATCCGGAGAATGTTGCGACCGCCACGGCGCCGCATGCGACAACGCGTTCGCGTTGCGCGCATTCGTCATGCGCCGCGCGCTGGGACTATTCCTTGGTGGCCGCTCGCCTGGGCCGCGCGCCAACCCTAGCGGTCCATGCGTTCGCGGACCTTCTTGAGCGCGTCGATGAAGCTGTTGAGTCCCGTCTTGTCGAGTCCGTCGGGCTCGGTTTGGAATTCCAGCAACAACCGCTTGCGATCCTTCGACAGGTGCAGTACCACCTCGCCGCACCGACCAAGGTCAATGGGCTTCGGATAGGCTTCCTTCATGCAACGCTCCCATGTTCACGACGTCTGCGCTTCGATATGGCCGGTGTCCCGTCGTTAGGGCCGCCCGCCGCTGAATCGTCCGGCAGGCAGCTGCCTCCTGGCTGAAAAATCGATCGCACGCACTCGGCACGCCAAGGGCGCGGCCCCCCCCGGGCCCGAGGTATCGGCCGGCGGCGCGCCCTTTATACCCGATGTTCGAACGGCTCGGTGTCACATTTCCTCGGCCTGCTGCTGTCACAAAACCGTCATCGGATTGCAAAGAGACGCCTGTGGGCGGTCATCTTCCTCCCTGAGGCCAGCGTGCGCCCGCCGAGCCTTACCCTCGGCCGGCGCGCATGCAACATTGTTGTCATGGCGGCAACGTAGGCTTCACGGCGTAATCAAAGCGAGGAGACGGAATGGCGTTGTCGAGACTTGTGCGCTCCGGCGGTCAGCGCACGCAGGGTTCTGCCGCCGGTGGATTCAGCCTCGATCCGGAACTCATCCGGTCCATCTTTCAGTTTGCGAGGCCGCTCGGTCACCACGAATCGGCCGACGACCTCAACCTCGGCTTCGGCTATCTCTATTACGCCCTCGGGCGCGCGCTGCGCCCGAAGCACGTGCTCGTCATCGGCTCCGGCTTCGGCTTCAGCGTCGTGTGCCTCGCGCTCGCCCTCAAGGACAACGCAAAAGGGCGGCTCGGTTTCGTCGATCCTTCGTATTCGGTTCTGACCGACGGGCCGTTCAAAACGGTAGGCGGGACGGCGCAGTGGGATGACCCCGCAAAGGTCATCCGGCACTTCGCGCGTTTTGGCGTCGAACACCTGATCACGCACTACCGCATGCGCAGCGACGAGTACTTCGCGCGTTACGATCAGTCGGGACTGCCGGAAATCGACCTTGCGTTCGTCGATGGCAGCCACGCCTACGCCGACGTGCGTGCGGATTTCCTGTCGACGCTGCGGCACTCGCGCAAGAATTCCTACCTCCTCCTCCACGATACCAACATCTATATGCGCGAATTGGTACGGCACGCCGGCGTGAAGCGCTGGCTGAAGTTCGTGCAGCGCCATCGGGACCTCTTCGATTTCGTCGACTTCCCCTTCGCATCGGGTGTGGCCATCGTGCGGGTGCTGGAGGACGACGCGTGGAAGCGACTGACGTCGGTGCCGCTGCCTTAGGCGTCGCCGTCGTCGCGGGCGCCGCCTATCTCTTCTGGCGCTACGTCTGGTTTTGGCGGAATCCCGCGCGCGTTACGCCCGACGCCCCCGGTTTGGTCGCGGCAGCGGATGGCACGGTGGTCTACGTCAAGCGGCTCACCGCCGGCGAGGACGTGATCCACGTCAAGCAGGGATTGTCCGCGCGGCTCGCTGACATCATGCGCGAGGACGAGACGCTGCCCAAGCTGCTGATCGGCGTGTTCATGAGCCCCTTTGACGTCCACTTCAACCGGGCGCCACTATCCGGGACCGTTGCGTTCGTCCGCCATCACGAAGGGCGCGGGCGCAACGTGCACATGGGTGCCATGCATTGGCGAATCCTGACGGGGCGCAAGCCGTACTATCGGGGCAGCGCGCACATTGTCCAGAACGAACGCACCGTCACCAAGATCAACGGTACGCTCAAGGGCATGACCCTGCCCTGCTATATCGTTCAGATTGCGGCGAAGACGGTCGCCGGTATCGACAGTTATGTGAAACCTGGTCATTCGATCGACCGCGGCGCGATCTTCGGCATGATCCGCATCGGCTCGCAGGTTGATATCGTCATCCCGTGGCACGAGGGTCTGAACGTGCGCGTCGTGCCCGGCGACCGCGTGCGTGCTGGTGAATCGGTGCTCGTCGACTGAAGCGACGCTGCCAACGCGAAATCGCGGGCGACGCCGCAGGATATTTGCATTGCGAACGACCGGCGCCGCCCTCTCGGCAACGGAAATCGCGGCGAGCAACGTTGGTGGCGGCGCCTTCCGCGTTTCCGCCTCGATGACGAACGCTCCGATTACGGGTGGCACCCAGACGTCGGGAACCGAGACCCCGTGATTCTCGACGCGTGTGCCATTGGCTTCGGGCGTCAACAACGTGACCCCGGTGACGGTCGCTCCATGACACCTGTTCACGCCATGGTCATCCAACGTTCACCGTACGGTCACAACGCGCCTGTACTGTTGTTTCGACCCAATCGATCAATGAGATGCCGTTGAATCCTGCGATCTCGCTTGAGGCTCTGTACGACTTCGGCCTTGTCGACGCTGACTCGACGGTAACGTCCGCGGTATCCCCAACGCCTCCCGAAACTTCGCGAGGTCGAGGCGGCTTCGCGCTTGCCGATGCCGACGGCGACCCTCCCGCGCCGCCACTGGGCTTCCGCGCCATTTTCATTTCGGATACCCACCTCGGCACGCCGGGCTGCCAGGCCGGCGCGTTGCTCGAATTTCTGCGCATTACCGAATCCGATTACCTCTACCTCGTCGGCGACATCATCGACGGCTGGCAGCTCAAGCGCCGCTGGTACTGGCACCAGCTGCACAACGATGTCGTACAAAAAGTCTTGCGCAAGGTGCGCAAGGGTACCCAGGTCATCTACGTGCCGGGCAATCACGACGAGGCCGCGCGCCACTACGTCGGCGTCGATTTCGGCGGCGTCGCGATCCGTTACGAAGCGACCCATGTCACGCGTTCGGGGCAACGGCTGCTGGTCACCCACGGCGACCGTTTCGACGGCGTGGTGACCTGCGCGAAGTGGCTGGCGCTCCTTGGAGATCAACTCTATACGCTGATCCTCAAGCTCAACCAGCATTTCAACGTCGCGCGCGCCCGGCTGGGATTGCCCTACTGGTCGCTGTCGCAGTTTCTGAAGCTCAAGGTAAAGAACGCCGTGAGCTACATCAACGCCTTCGAGGAAGCGCTTGCGCGCGAGGCGCGCACGCGGGGATTCGACGGCGTCGTCTGCGGCCACATCCATCACGCGGAGATCCGCAAGATCGGCGAGGTCCTCTACTGCAATTCGGGCGACTGGGTGGAGAGCCTGACCGCCCTGGTCGAAGCGCACGACGGGACGCTTTCGATTCTTCGCTGGAGCGAGATCGTCGCGGCCGCGGCGGGAGCCGTTCCGGACTCAACGCCGCAGCGCGCGTCGGTCGCCGCCGGTCCCTGACGTCCCATGGATCAGGCCATCGATCGCATCTCCCGCACGGCGGACGCCACGGTTCCGCCCGCGGCGCGGACACCGTCCTGCTTGCGCATCCTCATCGTCACCGACGCCTGGGCGCCGCAGGTCAACGGCGTGGTGATCACCCTGCGCAACACGATCCGCACCCTCGAGGCGCTGGGTCACACGGTCGCCACCATCACGCCCGAAGGCTTCCATTCGATCCCGTGCCCGACGTATCCCGAGATTCGCCTGGCCTTGTTTCCGGGGCGCCGCGTGGCGCGCGCCATCGACGCGTTCGCACCCGACGCACTCCACATCGCCACCGAGGGGCCGTTGGGCCTGGCCGCCCGCCGGCACTGCCTGCGCACGCGGCGACCGTTCTCAACCGCCTACCACACGCAGTTTCCTGAATACGTTTACGCGCGCATCCGCTTGCCCGTAGGTATCGCATACCGGTGGATGCGCTGGTTCCACGGGCCGGCCAAGGCGATGATGGTGGCGACGCCGGACCTCCGCAGGAGGCTCGCCGAACGGGGCTTCGCCAATCTCGCGATGTGGTCGCGCGGCGTGGACACCGAGCTTTTCCACGGAGGCGAGCGCGCGTCGCTGGAAGTGCGACGGCCGATTTTTCTCTACGTTGGCCGTGTCGCGGTGGAGAAGAACATCGAAGCGTTCCTCGAGCTCGACCTGCCCGGTACAAAATGGGTGGTCGGCGATGGCCCGGCGCGCGCCGAGCTCGAGCGCCGGTTTCCGGAGGCGCGTTTCTTCGGTCTGAAGACCGGCGAGGATCTCGCGTGGCACTACCGGCAGGCCGACGTGTTTGTCTTTCCCAGCCGGACCGACACCTTCGGCCTCGTGTTGCTGGAGGCGATGGCCTGCGGGACGCCGGTGGCCGCGTATCCAGTGACGGGTCCGATCGACGTCGTGCGACCGGGCGTCTCCGGTGTGCTCGACGCCGACCTGCGTGCGGCCGCGCTTGCCGCGCTGCACCTGCCGCGCGATGCAGTCCGCGTGCATGCGCTCGGCTCGTCGTGGGGGCGCGCGACCGCGCAGTTCGTTGACAACCTGCAACCCGTTCATGCCCGACGCTGAGCTGGATGAAAGTCCCCACAAGGGACAGCGAGGGCTTCGCCGGCTGTTCAACGCATTCTTCTACTCGCTGTCGGGTCTGCGGCTCGCGTTCCGGCACGAAAGCGCGTTTCGCCAGGAAGTCGCGCTCGCCGCAGTGCTCATCCCGCTCGCATGCGCTGTTTCCGTGGGCGCCGTCGAGCGTGTGCTCCTGATCGCCTCGGTGCTCCTCGTGCTCGTGGTCGAGCTTCTCAACTCCAGCGTCGAGGCCGCAATCGACCGCATCGGGCTCGATACCCATCGGTTGTCCAAACGAGCCAAGGACCTGGGCAGCGCGGCGGTGTTGATTGCACTGGTCGTGTTGGCGATGGTGTGGCTGAGCCTGGCGGGGCCCGAGTTGCTGCGATTGATGGGCGCCATGCTGCGTTTGTGACTCAAGACAGGACCGCCTGCGGGTCGACGTACTTGTACCCCAGCGCTTCGGCGACCGGCCGGCAGGTGACCTTGCCGAATGCCACGTTGAGTCCAGCGCGCAGGTACGGATCGTCGGTGAGCGCGCGCTTCCAACCCTTGTTCGCCAGCGCCAGCGCATAGGGCAGCGTCGCGTTGTTGAGCGCGAACGTCGGCGTGCGCGGAACCCCTCCCGGCATGTTGGCGACGCAATAGTGGATGACGCCGTCGACCACGTACGTCGGGTCCGCATGGGTGGTCGGATGCGACGTCTCGAAGCAGCCCCCCTGGTCGATCGCGACGTCCACGACCACCGAGCCCGGCTGCATTTTACGGATCATGGCGGCGGTCACGAGCTTGGGCGCGGACGCGCCGGGAATCAGCACGCCGCCGATCACGAGATCGGCGCGCGTCACGTGACGCTCGACCGTGTCATGCGTGGAAAATTCGGTCCTGAGCGGCGCGCCGAACTGCTTCCATAGCGCCCGCATCGCATCCGGGCTGCGGTCGAGCACCGTCACGTCGGCGCCCATCCCCAGCGCAATCATCGCGGCGTGCGTGCCGACGACGCCGCCACCCAGGATAACGACCCTCCCCGGCGCCACGCCAGGCACGCCGCCCAGCAGAACGCCTTTGCCGCCTTGCGGTTTTTCGAGCCAGTACGCACCGGCCTGCACCGCCATGCGGCCCGCGACTTCCGACATCGGCGCCAGCAACGGCAATCCGCCGTGCGGCGACGTGACCGTCTCGTAGGCGATGCACACGGCGCCGCTCGCGATCAGCGCGCGCGCTTGCTCGGGGTCGGGGGCGAGATGCAGATAGGTGAACAGGATCTGGCCCGGCTTCAGTCGATCGCACTCCTCGGGTTGCGGCTCCTTGACCTTGACGATCATCTCGGCGCCGGCGAACACCGCCTCGGCGCCGGGTGCGATCGTCGCGCCCGCCGCGATGTAGGCGTCGTCCTCCAAGCCGATTCCTGCGCCCGCGTTGTGCTCGACGGTCACCGCGTGGCCATGCGTGACGAATTCGCGCACCGACGCCGGCGTCAATCCCACGCGATTCTCGAGTACCTTGATTTCCTTCGGGACGCCGATGCGCATCACCGTATCTCCAGGCTAAGACCGGGAACGAAGATTACCCGCTCCCGCCGGGATTCGGTTGATCGCCGTACTGGAAACGCAAAGGTGGCCATCGAGAAGCCTGCCTCGCGGCCGCCGTGTTCACCTTTCAGCGAAGGAACTTGCCTTCGCGACCAATCACGGTCAGCTCGACGAATTTCGAGCCGTTGTGGTCGGTCGGAGTGTAGGTGACATTGAATCCGCCGACATCGAAATCCCGCAAGGTTTCGAGCGCGTTGACGAGCCCTTCGCGGGTCGGCTCCCGGCCCGCGCGGCGCAGTCCTTCGACAAACACCTTGGCCGCGATATAGCCTTCCAGGCTCGAGAAATTGAAGTTGTCGTTCCCCGCATGCGCGACGAAGTTCTTCTGGTATTCCTTCACGACGGGCGCGCTCAGGTTCCAGGGAAACGGCACGACCTGCGAGATCCCCACGCCGCGGCCGGATTCTCCCAACTCCGTGGCAAGCGCCTTGCTGCCGACGAACGACACGTTCATGAACTGGGGATTGGCGTTCGCTTTCTTCATTGCGGTGACGAACGCGGCCACGGACTTGTACGCGGAGATCATCACGACCGCTTGCGGATCGATCTTCGAGATCTCCTTCACGGCGACGGCGACTTCCGTCGTGTTGCGCTCGACGGTCCCGGTGGCCGCGATCTTCATGTTGCGTTTCGCCATCGCGCGTTCGACTCCGGTCAGACCGGCTTTGCCGTAGGAATCGTTCTGGTAGAACACGGCGATGCGCGTGAAGCCGAGGTAGACCAGCAGATTCACGATGGCGTCGGTTTCGTCGTAGTAGCTTGCGCGCACGTTGAAGATGTAGCGGTTGAACGGCGCGCGCAACAGTTCCGCGCCGGTGAACGCACCGACGAATGGGACTTTGGCTTCGGTAAAAATCGGCTTGGACGCCTCCGACGTTGGCGTACCGACGTATCCCAGGAGCGCGAACGCGCCCTCCTGGTTGATCAGCGCTTTGGTGTTGGCGGCCGCGCGCGTGGCTTCGTATCCGTCATCGAGCGATTTCAGCACAAGTTTGCGGCCATAGACGCCGCCGTTCTTGTTGACCTGGTCGAAATACGTCTGGACCCCCATGCGCATGTCGAGGCCTAATTCCTTGGCAGGTCCCGTCAGCGCCGCCGATTGGCCGATTACGATCGTATTCGCGGTAATGCCGACTTCGCCGTGAACGCTCGCCGCGGCCGCAAGCGCCAGGCCGCCCACTACGCGGCGGAAAATTGTCAGGAACGACATGATCGACCCCCTCCTTGATTGTCGAGCACTCTATAAGCAACAACCGGGCCGTGCGAGCAATCTGTCTATGTCATTGTTTTAATGTGTTATTTTGTGGCGCCTTGGAAGGCGCGCGAAAAATCGGCACGGTGGCGTCGATCGTCGAGTGCCGCTCCTCGCGCCGGCGCGGCGGCCATGCGCACTCAGCCATCAGGTTCGACAATGGAGGCCGCCGGGCCCGAACCCTCGGCGCCTCCAGCCAAAAGGGTACTATTTCATCTTTATCGTCATGCGCGCGATCGCCGCGCATCTCCTGGGACATCACGATGGGCCATGCCGAACTCACGCTGCACTCCGGGGCCGCGACGCGCCGGATTTCGCTCGACGAATACTGGATGCCGTTCACGCCGAACCGCGATTTCAAGCACGACCCCAAGATGGTGGTGCGCGCGGAGGGGATGTACTACTGGAACGACCGCGGCGACAGGATCATCGATGGCGCGTCGGGTCTCTTCTGCTGCGCGGCCGGCCATGGCCGTCGTGAAATCGCCGAGGCGGTCGGCGCGCAGTTGCGGCAACTCGATTTCGTCGCGCCGTTCACCCGCGGCCATCCGAAGCAGTTCGAGCTCGCCACGCGCGTTGCCGAGTTGACGCCCGGCGATTTGAACCGCATC
>Ga0184626_10000386_pt1 | contig 13487 bp, 11 predicted proteins | sample PLM3_60_b1_FD_133142 | JGI IMG/M metagenome (GOLD analysis project Ga0184626, IMG submission 133142) | Groundwater sediment microbial communities from an aquifer in East River, Colorado, USA - PLM3_60_b1 | ecosystem: Environmental > Terrestrial > Soil > Riparian zone | place: USA: East River... | reverse complement strand
TCCACATCCTTTGCAGTTCGTCCCACAACCATCGATCACTGATAACCAGGCCCGGTTGAATGAGTCCACAGCGCGGACTTCGGCAAACTCCTGAGTTAGCCAGGGTGACCAGGCACTCAGCGCTATCAGTACAGCCGCAATGCACAACCTTATTAATTTTCTACGCACGGCTTTGCTCCTTGCTCGAGGACGCCATAGATCATAAAATCGTTCCTGAGTTTATCGTGTATACTTTTGAAATAGGAAGGTGATTGATGTCTGACCAGCAGCGAAAGATCTATCAATCAGATGCAGAGCGCTACGAAGCGTTGATCTCCCGTGAGGATCACCTGGGAAATATCCCGCGCGCACTGGATGAAATTATAAATGTAGATGGTCTGGATATTGTGGATCTCGGTGCTGGCACGGGTCGTCTTACTGTGATGCTTGCGCCGCGCGCCAAGTCCATCTGTTCATTTGATATATCTGATCACATGTTGGACGTCGCGCGTTCCCGGTTGAAAGCTTTGGGTCTGAATAACTGGCGGGTGGAAGTGGCGGATCATCGCAGTGTTCCGCTCGAGGATGATTCTGTGGACCTGGTGGTATCGGGTTGGAGTGTATCCTATCTGGCTGTGTGGAATCCTGATTCGTGGCGCGCTGAGTTGGGAAAATGGCTGGGGGAAATGAAACGCATATTAAGGCCGAACCGCCATATCGTCCTGTTTGAATCGTTGGGGACGGGCAATGAGTCCCCGATCCGCCTGCCGCATCTCGAAAATTATTATCCATGGCTGGACGAGATGGGATTCCAAAATAAATCGATCCGCACCGATTATCAGTTTGAGTCGTTGGACGAGGCAGTCGAGCTGGCAGGATTCTTCTTCGGCGAGGAAATGGCAAATCAGGTGCGCGCGAGGCGGAACGTCATCCTGCCTGAATGTACGGGTGTGTGGTGGAAGAAAATTGAATAAGACTTTTTATGTATGTACTTCAAGCGGGCTAAGCGGTTCGGTGCGGCGAGTGCGCTTGCGATTATATTCCTCAACAACTCCCTTGTAATCGGATGAACCATAGCGGCCAAATATCTCGGCTAAAATATTTGGAAGCTTGCGATAAGGGGAGATGCCAAGATCCTTGAGCAGAATATCAATGTATTGTTGAAAACGCGTGTTGACAGCCACGCCGCGCGACGGCTCAAACTGGATGTTGGCACGTTTCCATTTGCGGATATGTTCGATGCTGCGTTCCATCTCTTCTTGACCGGGGAGCTTGATCTCATTTCGTAAGTGGGCGCACAGCCAGAGCGTGCCCAGCTCAACCGAGGGAATGTGCATGAAGCCGTGATTGAAGCCCGCGAACCCAATGCCCGGGATGCGCGGATGAATGAGGTGACGATATAACTGTGGACCATCAGATTCGCTTTCGAGAAGCTGACGATATTTTTCGGGGAGGAATGGAAAGCTTGGTATCTCTGAACCCAGGCTCAGCACCACGAGATCACACGGAATCTCACATCCATTTTTTAGTTGAATGCCATTCTGAGAGAAGCCGGATAACTCTGCCTGATGCGGTTGTATCTTTCCATCTGCCACCAGTGGATAATAGCTTTCAGGCGCCAATGCACCAGCCGAGCGCAGGTCGGGCAAAAATTTGTGTTTGGGGATGACTACGTCCAATCTTTCCTGCGCGGTCTGATCTTTTTTCCGGCCAAGTTTTTTTATCTGCCATCTAAAAACGGATGCGATCATATCCCAGAATTGATTGATACCTGCCTTGAGCGGGCCATGCAGAAATCTTTCTACTGAGGTTGGGTGGGCCCAACTCGTCATCATTACTGTACCGAAGCGGCTGAATAAAATATGCGTGAAGTGGACGCCGAGGATCCATTCCGGGATGGTCCAGCGCGGCGTGCGGAAGATGTGATGCACCTCCCTGCTTCTGATTGCCGCAAATGTGGACATATCCAATGCGCTCTTGCCGAAGCCGACAACTGCGACGCGTTTGTCGTCGAAGATATCCAGCGAGCGGACCTCACGTTCGGTGATGATCGTCCCGTTGAATTGTCCCTGCCCGGGGAACTGCGGCTTGTGTTTTCCATCCGTGTATTGACCAACGGAGATCATTACGTAGGCGAAATCCTCCGAATGCTCGCCATCCACGTTCTTATACTTTACCGTCCAACCAGCAGGATTCTGTTCAAGGGCGAGGACTTCATGGTTTAATCGCACATCCAGCCTCAAATGTTTGACAGCTTGCTCGAGATAGTTGAGGATCTGCGTTCCGGATGGATGCAGGTCTGGTTTGAACGGCCAGGGATAATCAGATAAATGATATGAGGCGTACGTGTTTTGCAGATGAATATCCGGATAGGCCACCGCCCAAACTCCACCGACCTTGCTGCCTTTCTCAAACACAACAGGTTCGATCCATTTTTCTTCAAGACATTTGCTGCTGCAATTCCTGAGATACCTGCACCGATCACTGCAATGCGTGAGCCAATTCTGAGCGCCATGGATCAAAATCTCCTTTGCGGACGTCCACTACCGAAAATAAATTAAGTACCCACATTGGTAGTGGGTACTTACCGCTTGTCTCATCAATAATTAAACTGTTTGAATACTTTCGTAGGTTGAAATTTAAATAGCAAGTTTAGTTATTTATGCGGCACGATGTAATGCCTGATTCGATTTTCAGTTGTGGATTGTAAAGAGATTTCGATGTGGTCACATCCCTCTGCAGGAGTGTCTTATTCGAAGATCATCACTATTATCTTTAATTTCAAAATCCTCACCCTGCCCTCTCCCATTGGGAGAGGGGTAGTCCGTCAGACAAAAAGACATCGCAACCGGGGTGAGGTGGCTTTTCGCTTTAACACAAAAGTACATTGGAATGGTAGGAACTTGAATATAGTTTATTTTAGTGCCAGAACTTCCCCTCTTGTAGTGATATAGATTGCATTGTCGTCCAAAACAGGCGCTGGCAGAAAGGTGCTCACTGTTTCGAACGTCCACAACAGTTCTCCAGTCATGGCATCGAGAGCATAGAGATGTCTGGTGCCGCTTGGAAATAGATGACTGCTGTCGCTCACGTATACAACTCCACTTGCAAACAGAGGCTCACTTACAGCATCGCCAGCGGTTTCGAACGACCAGAGCTTTTCGCCCGTTCGAGAATCTAAAGCATGAATATATTTATCTACATTGCCTGCGTACAGAATATCTCCGGCGATGGCCGGTGCAGACCAGAACTCACCCCCTGCCTCGAATTTCCATACTTCCTGCCCGGTGTTTTGATCATATGCGCGGAAGATGCGATCCATGTTTCCTACATAGACAAACCCATCTGCAATCGCCAATGCCAGGAACGATGTGGCCAATTCGGTATGCCAGATCTCTGTGCCTGACTCGACGTCCAATGCAAGCAGGCGTTTGCCAGCAGTTGTGTAAATTACGCCATTTTCATAAGCGGGTGCGCCCATGAAAGCGTCCTCCTCACCCGTTGCAGTCTCCCATATCAATTGACCAGTTTGCAAATCCAAAGCATAGCAGGCTTGAGCGGTCGCAATGTAGACGACCTCCTCCACGATCAATGGAGATCCTTGTACAAAGTATTGTGCGTTAAATGACCAAATTGGCTCACCGCTGTGTCGATCAAGTGCCTGGACTAGATTGCTATATCCGCCTGCGACGATAATATCTCCTGCAATGGCACCGGTTGATTCCATTTGGTCGAAACCTCCGGTTGCCCAAAGTTTTTCGCCCGTTTGCAGATCCAGAGCGTATAGAAATCCATCACCTCCGCCGCCGGTATATAGGATTCCATCCGCTATTAGAGGTGGCATTAACCATGTCGAACTGACGCTTGTTTGCCATTCCACTTCGGGCAGTTCACGGATGGCCGGCAAATCGTACACACCGGTGCGCTGCGGATTTCCGCGATAGTTCACTATTGTTGAGTTGACAGAAATATCATCCGCTACTGGCGTCGTTGTTTGGGTGATGGCGAGCTCCGTAATCGCTGGCGGAGTCCTTGTTTCTGAACCAGAGAGTTGCGGGGTTGTTGGACCGCAAGCTACAAGAATTGATAACAGGCAAATTGTCATTACACGGTAGAGCATGGCAGATCTCCCGGATATGTGATTGACTCTGATAAATAAATCAAGTATCCACAATAACTGTGGATACTTGATCTTTCACTCCAGTATTCATTTTGAAATTCTAAATTTTTAACTGCGTGATCACATCCCTCTGTGGGAGTGTATTGCAGGCGGAAGGATTTATATTTAACAATCCACCTGAAAATTAACGATGTCGTGGCGAGGAGGGTGTTCTTCCCGACGACACTTGCACCGCACTGCGTTCCCTGGCACCGCCCGCCAGGGCAGGTGTGGTGCAGTGCAGGTGAGCAGTCTCGAAAGTCAGTTTTGCCCGTTTAATGGGAGATTGCTTCGCCGCCAAAGAGCAAAAACGGCAGCTCGCAACGACATGACAAGGCTATGTTTGAATTTTAGGACAGGTACTAAGCCTGCTTTTTGAATCCGTTCATGGCGGCTTTTACCAACCCGACGAGAATCAACACAATGGTTGCCGCGGCGAACAACCACTTGATCAATGTTGCAGTGGCCGTGACCCAGGCCAGCGCGTCCGGCGTGGATGGGAAAACAGAAAGCATTGTTACAATGCCCAGATTTTCGAGCAAGTCAAATAACCATCCACCCAGGGGTATGACATTCAAAGCCTGCATTTTGCTATTGGATGGGAAGCCTCTTTGGAATAGCCAGGTAATGAACAGACTAAAAAACAGCGTATACACGATCGGGTAAATAATATCGCCGGTGAGTTCAAAGGCGCGGTAGGAGGCACGGCCTGCCTCTCCATAGGACTCGACCATCGAATAGACTTTCTCAGGGGTGTAGAAAAGCTGAAGGTCAATTGGCCCTGTACCACCGGAGCTTGCTTCCATTTTGGCTTGTTGAGCAGGCAGGATGATCGTGTTAAAGAAAACCTCCCCCGCAAAGAAGAGCAATACCAGCCAGCCGTTTGCATATTTCCTGAGTACTTCAGAAATTGTTTTGAGCATGTTTCCTCCGACAAAAAGATTTGCAAATGAAACACCCACCAGTTTCAGTAGTGACGGCGTAAGTATCTTTAGAAAAACTAAAACAAGCCATGACGTTTAATGCTTGACTCAGATAGAGATTTCCTCTATGATTCAGCTTGAATAAACGATGTGGGGAAAACAAAATGAAATAAATGAGGAGGACTTATATTTTACAGACGCACAGGAGATTTTCGATGACCATAAAACCAACTTCACGCCGATATTTTGGTATCGTTCTTCTGGTGTTCTTGGCTGCCTGTGGAAAGCAGACTGTCGTCTTGCCAACAAAGACACCTGTTCCAACGACTATTTCGCCAACACCTATCCCTACATCAACATTTATACCTGTTACCATCACTCCATCTCCATTACCGACACAAACAAAAATCTCTTTTTTTATACCGGAACAGGAAGTGTTAAAAACTATTATCCAGGCTTATTTTGATATTCGCTATCTCGCATTCAATTCTTTGCAACTGGATGGCTTTGGCGATCTGGTGTCTGAAGAGCCTGATGCAAAGGCTTTCCTGGATGCGGAACTGGGCAAACTGGCAGTTGAGATAAAGGATACAAGATTGAATAATCTCAGATACGCGTATTACAAATATTTCCTGGATTTTCGCAGTATTGTCGTTGATACATCCACTCAAACGGTTACCATATCAGTGATTGAGGAAAATGAAGTAATCCATGAAATCTCAACGCAACATGACCCAATAGATCCGATTGTCTCCCATCGTTTCAATCTTGAGCATACGATCGTTCTGCGCAATGAACAGGGTCAGTGGAAAATCGTCTCCGATTATTACAATGATAACCTTTGGCGTATATTGCGGAAGCCGGGTATGTCTACGGACGAGATGCTGAAAAGGAATACAGCAGTATCTTTACCGACACAAGCAATGAAGACTTTTACCCCGTTGGAGGCTGCTCAATTAGCAAGATGGATGGAGTATGAAAATGCTCTAGCAAAGAAACTTATGCCCTTATCTCGTCCAGAAGAAGTTCTGTGCGAATGGGAACTTTCAGGCAGAGCTAATCAGGAAGTTTATGTGTGGGCGGTTTGTACGGAGACCGCCCCTGTTACGGAAATAAGCTTATTTTTCTTTCGCACTGCGAGCATCCCTGCTGTAATCCATCTTGGAGCAGATGGGGCTGTCCAAAAGGTGGAAATCCCCAAATACGGCTCAAATTATTTATCTGATATCCGCAGGATGTTTCCCATGGGTGCTCAGAAAGGGGTCGCAGACATAGGTAGAATGGAGGCACACCTTGATTTAAGGCGAGAGCATCTGGAAGAACCACCGTTAATTGTTCTTTTAGCTACTCCTGCACCGTGAGTTTTGCACCTCACTTCACAATCGTCTTTGCCTGCTCTGTTACCGAATCCAGAACGCGCTCCCGGTGACTCTGAATCAAATCGATCCTATCCAATTCATCCAGCGAGAAATAGCCGAAGTCCATGGTCTCATCACTCAAGCCCAACACACCGCCTGTGATCTCTGCTTCGAAGTGTATCGCCACGATCTGGAATTTATCGCTATCAGAATAAACCACCAGTTGGTTGTGGTTGCTGTAAATTCCAACCAAACGTTTGATGCGCACATGCAGCCCAGTCTCCTCGAAGACTTCGCGGATGCAAGCCTCTTCCACCGATTCGCCCGGTTCGAGTCCGCCGCTTGGCAGGCACCATTGACCATTGTCTGAACGGCGAGTGAGCAAAAAACTGCCTCCGTCGTTGAAAATGATGGCGGAACATCCCACGCGTATTTTGCCTTCCCTGCCGAGCCGCGGACCATAGAGAACCTGGGTCATGGATCTACCGAAACCTCTCTTTATTTGATAATCGATAACATTTATAGTTGAACAATCATGTTCAAGTATAATGGTCTTTTCTCAGCATAGATGTATTTTGCCCATCGGAGCGTATATTATTATGAATGCAGGTTCTTATTAAGCCGACCATGATTGTCGAGCAATGGAGTGACGAGCAATTGATCGCGCAAGTGGCACGCGGCGATACAGCCGCGTATGAAATGCTCTATGACCGTTATTCTTCGGCAGGCATGGGGCTTGCATTAAAAATAACCGGTGACCAGGCCCTGGCAGAAGAAGTGGTACAGGAAACATTCTGGCGCGTCTGGCGCAAAGCCGATCTTTTTCAAAACCAGCGCGGCGCTTTCACCAGCTGGTTTTTTGGCATCACCAGAAATCTGTCCATTGACATGCTCAGACGGCAACGCACCCAGGGCAAATCGGCTGACGAACCGGAGCAAGTGATCGAGCAAGCTCCGGATCCCTCGCCGGGTGTTCCAGAAACTGTATGGCTCAGAACCAAACATGAGCAGATGCGGGCGGCAGTCGAAACCCTGCCCAAAGAACAGCGTTATGTAATTGAGATGGCTTACTTTCGCGGGATGACCCGCCAGGAAATTGCCTCTGCCACGGGTGAACCACTCGGTACGATCCATACCCGGGCGAGGCTGGCATTGCAGAAACTACGTGAAGAACTGCAATTGCAAGGATTTGAAGAATAGCATGAACGAAAAGATGGAAGAACTCTTAACCTTTTACGCACTGGATGCAGTGACCGATTCTGAACGCAAGCAGGTGGAGGCTTACGTCGCTTCGGACCCTGAAGCGCGCCTCAGACTCGACGAGATGCTGCGCACTGTGTCAGCTTTGCCATACGCGTCAGAACCGCTGGCCCCGCCCTCCGCGCTGAAAAGAACGTTGATGGATAGAGTCCACGCGGATGCTGAAAAGCGATTCGCGCCTCCGGCTCCCATCCGGACCTCAGCCTGGTCCCGTTTTATCGAATCGATCCTACCCCGCGCCGGTCAACTGTTCCCACAAGCTGTGATTGTGTTGAGTTTGTTTATTGCGCTGGCTGTCGGCGCGTGGGGACTCTCTCTTCGCAATGAACTGAAAAGCTTGCAAGCGCAGACGGCGCAACTGCAGGAAGAATTGGCGCAACAACAGGAAGTGCTGGCGCTGATCAGCTCGCCTAATTCGCAAACTTTTGTCATCACTGGTACAGATCATCAACCAGAGTCCCACGGACAATTGATCGCGGATTCTGAAACCGGTTCGGCTGTGCTGGTTGTAGCTGGCTTACAACAATTGGAAGCGGGGAAAATTTACGAGTTCTGGCTGATCAAGGGCAGTACACCCGTGGCGGCTGGCTTGTTCGAAGTGAATGATGAAGGCAAGGCAATATTGCAAGTCTCTCACGCTGTTACGCCAGGCTCCTACGATGCGATCGGTGTATCCGTTGAGCCGGTGGGCGGAAGTGTGCAACCTACTGGTGATATTGTGATGCTGGGCGGAATCGATTAACTCAAAATGCTAACTTTCCAAGATTATGCCTGATTGCGACAAAAGACCCTCAACACTTCGACAGGCTCAGTGCATCGCCTGCCCTCTCCCGCGGGGAGAGGGAGAGTCGTCACGACAAAACGTCGTCAGAATCGGGGTGAGGGGATTTTTGAAATCAAGGTGACAACTTAGGTTGATTAGTCCTCCCAAAATTTATTTGTCAATCTATTACAAGCCTTCTGTGATCAGAAGGCTTGTTTTTTGTGTTTGTATGCCGCCTGATCTCAATTTGCATAAATGCAAATTCCATCTGCCTGCGTAATAACAGATAGAAACGCCACCGGCCGGTGAGTTCGCAATTGGAGGTGTACTGCCCAATGCAAGAAAAACTTTTAAGTTCAAACCTGTTTTGCAAATCACAATACAACTAGAAAAAGGAGTTCATAATGCGTAAGTTGTCTTATACAACGTTCGTGGGTCTGATGGTTCTCGCCCTCGTTGTTGGCCTGGCGCCTTCTGCTTCACAAGCTGCCAGTCACCGCGAGGCCCCCCTCATTTCCCTCGACCCCACTGCGGATATCAGTGACTTTTTCATGTTCCGCAGTTACGAAGCTGGGATGGATGACAAGATCGTTCTGATCATGGACGTTATCCCTGGAGAAGAGCCCAGCTCCGGCCCCAATTATTTCAATTTCGATCCGAATGTGTTGTATGCCTTCAACATCGACAACAATGCCGATGGCAAAGCCAACGACGTCCGCTTCGAAGTCCAGTTCAAGAATGAGTTCCGCGGCGTCAACAAGGATCTGGGCTTGTTCCTATCCTACGTAGCGCTGCCTCCGATCACCGCGCTGGATGGCGCCGGATCTGAAGGTCTTGGTTTGCGCCAGACCTATTCAGTCACGATGGTGCGCGGTGATAAGCGGACCGTTTTGGCGAATGGTTTGTTCGCAGTGCCTTCCAACGTTGGACCACGCACCATGCCTGATTACGAAGCCCTCGCCGCTCAAGGTATCTACGATCTGGGTGATGGCGCCCGCGTCTTTGCAGGACAGCGCGATGACCCGTTCTACATTGACCTGGGAGCTGTGTTCGACACGCTCAACCTGCGCGACCCCGGCACAGACATGCTTTCCGGCTTCAACGTCCACACCATTGCTCTCCAAGTCCCGGCTAGCTGGCTGACCAAGGATCGCAAAGGTCCATCCGACAGCAGTTTCCCTGTGTTGGGCGCTTATGCCAACACCTATCGCCGCTCAGTTCGTGTGATGAGAGAAGGTGGCGATGAGTACAGGGAGTCTTGGGTCCAGGTTCAACGCCTTGCCAACCCATTGGTCAACGAAGCTATCATTGGTACGAAGGATAAAGACCGCTGGAACAGGCTCGACCCACGTCGCGAAAGTGCCTTCGTGGAATACTACACCAACCCACGTTTGGCTACTGCTTTGGAAGTTGTGTTCGGTGCAGATGCCGAGCCGCTCTTTGACCTGCGTGACGTCTTCCTGACCTACACGCCTGGCAACTACGAGCGCCTGTCCGAGTTGCTGCGCCTGAATATCAGTGTGGCGCCCACAGCTTTGGCAGATCAAGACCCGCTCACAGCGTTGGGTTCACCCGCAGACGCGGCAGGCTGGCCGAATGGTCGCCGCCCGATCGATGATGTGACCGATGTGGCCATACGCGTCGTAGGCGGAGCGAATTATCTTACGGCGAGCGACTCTGTTCAGGCGAACGACATGCCTTTACCAGATGCATTCCCGTTCCTCTCCACACCTTGGGATGGCCGCAACCGCATCCATCAAAATCCGTAATAGCAAGAGTTCGACAATGAGTGAGCCGGGAGCGATTCCGGCTCACTCTCAAACCTGGAGCCTGCCATGCAAATGCTTACTCAAGATCGAACCAGCAATCGTGTCATTATTTTTTCGCTCATTATTATTGCAGCGATTCTTATCTCATGGGGAATGGCGTCCACACGCGCGGCCACTGTCGGCTTCGATGGAGACGGTGGATATTCCTCCGATAGTGCCTTGCGTGTGAGTGCATCCGTTGATGAACAGATCCAAACGCTGCAAGATCGGCTGCGCGATAACCCAAATGATTGGCAATCGTACAGCCAGCTTGCATTGGCATATTTACAGAAGGCGCGTGAGACGGGTGACCCTTCTTATTATCAAAAGGTGGAAGAGGCGCTGAACAAAACCATCGAACAGCAGTCCGATGATTATGTGACGGTCAGTGCCATGGGAGCGCTGGCACTGGCGCGTCACCAGTTTCATTCCGCCTTGGAGTGGGGTGAACGCGCCCGGCAGATCGACCCGGATCGCACATATGCATATGGCGTGATCGCCGATGCTCAGATCGAATTGGGACAATATGACGTAGCCATTGACACTTTGCAGACCATGGTGGATTTGCGCCCTGATATGAGTTCATACTCGCGCATCTCCTACATGCGTGAACTGCATGGTGATACTGAGGGAGCGTTGGAGATGATGCAATCTGCAGTGGATGCTGGCGTACCCAATGCTGAAAGCACAGCCTGGACGCGTACGCAGTTGGGCAACCTTTATTTCAATAGCGGAAAGCTCGATCAGGCGGAACTCGAATATGCGCGCACGCTCAACGATAGACCGGGCTACGTCTATGCCCTCGCTGGCCTAGGGCGCGTCCGTGCCGCACAGGGCAAAACGGACGAAGCCATCGATCTTCTCACGCAGGCAACGAATGTGATGCCTCTACCAGAATTCGTCATTGCCCTTGGTGACATGTATCAGGCTGATGGACAACCCGACGCCGCGCAACAGCAATACAACCTAGTTGGTGCAATTGAACAGCTTTTTAAAACAAACGGTGTGGATATGGATATGGAGATCGCACTGTTCAACGCCGATCAAAACAAGGACCTGAAAGCAAATGTTGAACAGGCACGCAAAGCATACACCAACCGGCCGAGCATCCACGCCGCGGATGTACTGGCATGGGCGCTCTATAAAACGGGCGACTATGATGAAGCAAAGACCTATTCAGAACAGGCCTTGCAATTAGGAACAAAAGATGCCCTCAAGTTTTTCCATGCCGGCATGATCGCGTATCGTCTTGGCGAGAACGCGCAGGCACAGGATTATTTGCAGCAAGCCATTGAGATCAATCCGCACTTTTCAATTCTCTATTCGAATGAAGCACTCCAGACTTTAGACTCATTGCAAGCCCAGGGAGATCATTAATGCGTAATCATTTTTGGCAACGAATCATTGCCATCACCACAGCCTTGTGGTTGGCGCTCGCTTTGCCGACCGCGGCATGGGCGCATCCGCTTGGCAACTTTACGATCAATCACTTTGCTGGGCTGCATGTCACACAGCAAGAGATCACTATTGATTATGTCCTCGATATGGCTGAGATTCCCGCCTTTCAAGAAATTGCCCTCTTTGACGCGAACGGGAACGGCCAGCCAGACGCAACAGAGTCTGACACATATCATGCTGCGAAATGCCTGTCGCTGCGCTCTGATCTTGATCTGGGCGTGAACAATAAACCTGCAACTCTGGCTTTGTCTTCATCCAACATTGAATTCCCAGCGGGCGCAGGTGGTTTGCTTACCCTTCGTCTTAATTGTATTTTCAACACGTCGCTAACAAATGAAGCCAGCAACATTTCATTCACCAACAACGCCTATCCCGAGCGAATCGGCTGGCGTGAAATTGTCGTTACCAGTGATAAGGTCGCGCTGCAAGGTGACTTTGCTTCAACGAGCATCAGCAATCGCCTGACAAAATATCCTGAAGATCTGATGTCCAATCCGCTGGATCAACGCGACGTTTCATTCGGCCTGAATGCGACGCTCCCGGATCAGACTCAGGGTCAGCCGGTTCCCGCGCAAGGTGCCTCTCCCTCCTCTGTGGCAAGCGGACTCGCTTTCGGCAATGGCCGCGAGGATGCCTTTACTCAACTCATCACCATGGAAGATTTGAGCCTGCCCGCTATTCTTCTTGCACTTGCCATCTCCTTTGTTTGGGGAGCCATGCACGCACTCACACCCGGACATGGCAAGGCAGTGGTTGGTTCCTATCTGATCGGGGAACGAGGCAACGCGCGGCACGCCTTACTACTCGGGCTGACAACAACGATCACCCACACTGCGGGAGTCTTCGCAATGGGATTGGTGACATTATTGGCCGCGCAATTTATCACACCCGAGCAGTTATTCCCGTGGCTTAGTTTTCTTTCAGGCGCACTTGTGGCTGGCATTGGGATAAGACTGGCGATCACACGTTTACGCGATGCACGCGCTGCGCAGTCTTCTCCACGCTTTGAGATGGTTGAGGTGGCACCTGTTCAGAAACGTAGTTTTGTTCGTCAACACGCTCACCATGATGACTCGCATCAGCACGGACATGATCATCCACATGAGCATGATCACCACGGACACGACCACGGCAGTCACACTCATTCTCACCTGCCGCCCGAAGATGTCACCTGGCGCAGTATTCTTGCACTGGGTATCTCAGGCGGAATCTTGCCGTGCCCCTCAGCGCTGATCGTATTGTTAAGCGCGATTGCACTTGGACGCATCGGATTCGGCCTGGCGCTCGTGCTGGCATTCAGCTTGGGTCTGGCGGGTGTGTTGACCGCTATTGGATTGTTGTTCGTCTACGCCGGGCGGATGATTTCCTTCGCGCCAAAGCAACGATGGATTTTGCGAGTCTTGCCGGTTGCCAGCGCGCTGGTCATCTCACTAGCCGGGTTGGGAATCGTGGCACAGGCTCTAGCGCAGATTGGCTGGATTAATTTGTGAACCCTCCCTCACCCTGCCCTCTCCCATCGGGAGAGGAAAAACGCTCGTGGCAGAACTTGGCTGTGTCACGAGCATTTGTTATTGAATAAATGTCATTTTATATAAATCTGCCCATTTTTTCTCATAACATTTCTCTTGATCACCCGTTAGACATAGTGAGGCGGCTTGTCATCTCGCTTGCCGCGCGGAAAGAGATGGAGGCAGAAATGACCATTGGTAACCCCAACGATGCTGACCGTGTTGAAAAGGTCAGAGTGAGCCAGCAGGGTTCTTCCGAATATGTGGAGCG
>Ga0184626_10000385_pt1 | contig 13488 bp, 12 predicted proteins | sample PLM3_60_b1_FD_133142 | JGI IMG/M metagenome (GOLD analysis project Ga0184626, IMG submission 133142) | Groundwater sediment microbial communities from an aquifer in East River, Colorado, USA - PLM3_60_b1 | ecosystem: Environmental > Terrestrial > Soil > Riparian zone | place: USA: East River... | reverse complement strand
CCCGGCAGGCAGCGACGGTTTATCTGACCCACGCCGCGATCGTTGGCATCCTGTTTGTGATCGGTTATGGCGGCGCTAACTGGCTGGCGGCGGAGCGCGAGCTGCATGCCCAGATATACTGGGATGCGGAGCTTGCCATCCCGCTCCTGCCTCAGATGATCTGGGTCTATCTGTCGATCAATCTCCTGTTCGTGCTTCCGGTCTTCCGCCTTGAGATACCGGAGCTGCGCCTGCTGGGACGGCGGATGATCGCGGCAACGCTGATTGCCGTTGCCGTCTTTGTGGCGATGCCGACGACGCTGGGCTTCGCGCGTCTCGATCTGTCTGACAACGCGAACATCGCCTTCGAGCTTCTCTACGCCCTCGATCACCCCTTCAATTGCGCGCCGTCGCTGCATGTCGCATACAGCACGCTGATCGTTCTCGCCGTCGCACGGGGCGGCCGCCCGTGGCTCAAGCTCCTGTTCGCCGGCTGGCTGGCGCTGATCACGGCCTCTACCGTGCTGATCCATCAGCATCACCTCATCGATATCGGCGCCGCGCATCTGATGATCGGCGGAATTCTCCTCGTATCGCGGCAAGCCGCAGGTTCGACCCCCAAACCGGAGACACTGTCATGAGCACAGCCACCGTGGCCCGCAAACCGGCGCGCCTGCGCAGACCGCTTTACATGGCGGCTCCCCTGGACAGCGTCGCCTTGACCGAGGAGGCGGAGACCCTGCTGCGCCGGCACTGGCCGCTGAGCGCCAAAGAGCTGCTGAAGCTGGCCGGACCGGACCGCGCCGATCTCGCGACGATGCTGCTCTACCGCGCCTGCTATCGGGGCGAGAACGGAGCCTTCATGGCGCAGGTCGAAGGATTGCCAAGATGCCTGGCGCCTCTCGCCACCCAGATTCGCTTGCTGATCGTGCCGGCCTTCCTGTTCGCGGAGCATCCGGAACTCGCCATCGACGGGGCGCTGATCAAAGACATTGCCGACCGCCTGGGTGCGGAGACGGAGGTCGTACCCATCGATTCCCGCGGCGTCAGCGCGGCGAATGGCCGCGTGTTGGCCGAACGACTGTGCCGTCCTTCCGACAAGCCGACCTGGATGCTCAGCATCAGCAAGGGCACGTCCGATGCGCGCGCCGCCTTGCATCAGCTCGGCGGCTGGCCGGCCTCGCTCAAGGGCTGGGTGGATGTCTGCGGCATCTATTCCGGCACGCCGATCGCCGATTGGTGGACCGAAGAGATGGTCAAGCGCTGGCTGTTGAAAGCCTTTTGCGGTTTCAACAACCTGCCCTTCGACACCCTTCTCGAAATGCGGCGCGATGCGCCGATCTGGCAATCACCGGTCGTGCCGCCTTCGGCCGACCGCCTGGTTCATGTCCTGGGCTTTCCGCCGCCCTGGTGCGTGGAGCCGCGGATGGAGCGCAACTACCGGCGGCTGCTCGCCACCGACGGACCGAATGACGGTCTGACGCCTCTGGCGAGCGCGTTCGACTATCCGGGGCGCCTGGTCCCGGTCTGGGGCGCCGACCACTTCATGCGGCTGCCCGATCTTGCTGGCCTGATCTATCGAACCATTCACATGGCTGCCGCCATCGAGGCCGGCAGAATTTCGCAACGTTGAAAGGATAGGGGCATGCTCGCAATTGTCCGCGCATTTGATGTTCGCCGCGTTACCTGGCTTTTCGTTCTGCCGATCCTGTTTCTGCTGTCGGTTCTTCCGCCGGTATCGGCCCAGAATCTGACGCCGGAAGAAGAGGCCCTGCACAGCCAACTGCGTTCGCTCAAGGACCGGCTGACCGAAGCACTCAATCGCAACGACATCGACGCCGCATTGCAGGAGACGGCGCCGACCGTCGTCTTCACGGCGATGAACAACGATGTGGCCCATGGCCCCGCTGAGGTGAAGGCCTATTTCGAGCGCATGATGGTCGGCGACGACAGGATCGTCGAGGAATTGAAAGTCTCCTTCGAGCCGGATCAGCTTTCCATCATCTATGGCGGCGACAATGCTATCGCCGTTGGCTCGTCCAAGGCGCATTTCAAGCTGACGAGCGGCCTGGAATTCGACATCGACGGACGCTGGACCGCCGATCTGGTCAGGGACGGCGACAAGTGGCTGCTGTCCGCCATCCACTATTCGGTCAACATGTTCGACAATCCCCTGCTCAACAACGCCGAGCGTCTTGCCTGGATGCTGGGCGCCGGGGCGGCGGTGGTCGGCTTGATCCTCGGATTCTTCATCGGCCGCCGGCGCCGGGCGGCCTGAAACCGGCAGGGAGAACGGCCATGACCCAGGTCAGCCGCGACATCGCCGGTTGCCCCAGCTCCTGGTACCTGGCCGGCGCCGCGGCGCAGCTGAAGCCGGGCCGGGTGAAGACCGTAACAATCGGCGTGCATGAGCTTGTGCTGTTCCGGGACACGACAGGTCAGGCTCATGCTCTGGCTGCCCATTGCGTTCATATGGGCTGCCACTTGAAGCACGGGACGGTCATCGAGGATCGGCTGCGCTGTCCGCTGCATTTTCGCCAGTATGACGGCGCCGGCCGCTGTCGTGCGGTTCCGGGCGGTTGGGCCGATAAGGCGCCGGCCCAGCAGACCTATCCCCTGATCGAGCGATTCGGCGGGCTGTTCGTGTTCGTCGGCCGCGGCCCGGCTTTTGCGTTTCCAGCGCCGCACGACCGGCCGGCGGAATCCTATGTCAGCCTGGTGACGGAACCGTTCGAATTTCCGTTGCCCTGGTATGCGCTGATCGCCAATGGCTGCGATCTCGACCATCTGCAGACGGTGCATCTGCGCCGCTTGAAGGAACCGCCGGAGGTCGGCCCGCTGCCGCCCCATCGGTTCCGCGTGCGCTATCGGACCAAGGTCATCGGAAGCCGGCTGGCGGATCGGGCCATGCGCCGCCTGTCCGGCGACGATATCCGCGCCACCATCACCTGCTTCGGCGGCAGCCTGATGCTGGTGGAGAGCACGATCAAGTACCGGCGCACCTTCCTGCTGCTGTCCATGCGGCCGCGCGACGCCGGAACCAGCATCCAGTGCATCGTCGGCCTGCCGTGCTGCCGGGGCAGAATTCTCGACCATATATCCGTACGGATCACGGCCTGGCTGTTCCTGTCCTTCCTGAAGCGCGACGTGAACATATTGGAGCAACAGCAGCTGCATCGCCCGTCGCCCATCATCACCGACGGCGATCGCTATGTCTCGCAGTTGTTCGACTATTTCGAAGGCCTGGATCGCGCCACGCTCAATCTGATGGAACGGGAAGCGGTCAATCAATGACCAACGTCTCCGACGACACACTGGCAATTCCGGCGAAACTGAATTTCGCCATCCTGTTCGCCGCCGGCCTGACGGCATGCGGATCGCTTTGGCTCGCCTCCCATTCGGCAGCGCTTTGGCCGATGCTCGGCGCCGCGATCATTTACTCCTTCGTGAACAACACGATCTTTTCGCTGCTGCATGAGGCCGTGCATGGCATTTTCCATCCGGCCCGGCGCGTCAACGACCGGGCCGGCCGCGTCGCCGCTTGCTTCTTTCCGACCTCGTTCTCAATCCAGCGCGCGTTTCACCTCACCCATCATCGCTACAATCGCACGCCGGATGAGCAGTTCGATCTGATCCGGCCGGGCGACAACCGGCTGCTGAAGTTTGCGCAGTGGTATTCCATCCTGACCGGGCTCTATGGCCTGTCGCCCAGCGTGTTCTGTCTCTTCTATGCGATTTCGCCCGCGCTGTTCCGCATGCGCTGGTGGGCGCACAAGGACAGCGGGATCGGCCATCAGACCAGCGCCGCGATCTATTTCGGGGCGGTACAGAAGGTGCCGATGCGCATCGTGCGTCTTGAGGTCATGGCGGCGATCATTGTGCAGCTGAGTCTCTTCTTCTTGCTCGATCTCAACTTCGGAGGTTGGCTGCTGTGCCACGCTTTCTTCGCCATCAATTGGAGCGCGCTGCAATACGCGGATCATGCCTTTTCGCCGCTCGATCCCAAGGATGGCGCCTGGAACCTCAAGGTGAATCCGGTCGCGCGGTTGCTGTTCCTGAATTACCACTACCATCTCGCGCATCACAACGCGCCGCAGGTGCCGTGGCGGCATCTGCCGAAGCTGGTCAGCCGCGACGGCGAGCAACCGCTATTCTGGCGGATCTATCTCCGGATGTGGCGCGGCCCGCGACCGATCGAGCAGTTCGAGTTAGCCCCCACTTCCTCGGCGCCGCCCGTCGCATTGACCGCGCCCGGCCGGTCACACGCTGGTTAGCTGCAGGCCCGGCCACTCCGCTCATTATCCGTACATAACATAGGTGGTCTTTCGCCGTGTATGGCCGCTGGGGATTTCCGCTGAAATGTCCACGGGACAAATGGCCGCGAGGAAGGATGCGACTGGTTACTCATAACGACAAAATGAATGGTAGTAGACAGTCTTCCCCTTGTGGAAAGCGGGGATTCTGGCGATAACCCGGGCGGGCCGTTGGACCTAAAGATTTGGGAATTCGACCTTTCCCCGAAAAGCGGATAACAGCAGACTATGACCAGCAATCTCTCCTGCGGCCAGGCCGCCATCGCCCTGCTCGAACGCTACGGGGTCGACACGGTTTTCGGCATTCCCGGCGTGCACACCCTGGAGTTCTACCGCGGGCTCGCGGCCTCCAATATCCGCCATATCGCCGTGCGTCATGAGCAGGGCGCGGGATTCATGGCCGACGGTTATGCCCGCGCCTCCGGTCGTCCGGGCGTCTGCGTGCTGATCACCGGGCCGGGCCTGACCAACGCTGCGACGCCCATGGGCCAGGCTTTCTCGGATTCCGTTCCCATGCTCGTGCTATCATCGGTGAACGCCACGGCCGATCTCGGCAAGGGCCGCGGCAAGCTGCACGAGATCACCAACCAGCAGGCGGCGATGGCGCCGCTTACCGCCTTCAGCCGCAGCGTGCGCGCCGCCAACGAACTGCTACCCGCCTTTGCCGATGCCTTTCGCGTGTTCGAATCCCAGAGGCCGCGGCCAGTGCATATCGAGATCCCGCTGGATGTCATGGCATCAACCGGTCCGGCACTCAAAGACCGGGCGCCGAAATCCCAGCCGCCCGCGCCCGACGCGCAGGCGGTGAAGGCGGCCGTGCGGCTGATCGACAGCGCCCAGCGCCTGGTCATTCTCAGCGGCGGCGGCGCTGCCGATGGCGGCGATTTCCTGCAATCGCTGCTGGAAAAGCGTCGTGGCGCCCTGATCCCCACCACCGCCGGCAAGGGTGCCGTGCCCGACAGCCATCCGCGCAGCGTCGGCTCGTCCCTGGTGCTGGATGCGACCCAGGACCTGCTGAAGAGCGCCGATGTGGTGGTCGCCATCGGCACCGAACTGGGCGAGACCGATAGCTGGGTGGAACGCCTGCCGATGGCCGGCAAGCTGGTGCGCATCGACATCGATCCCGCCTGCATCGTGCGCGACTATCGCCCCGACGTCGCCATCCTGTCCGACGCCCGCGCCGCGCTCGAAGCGCTGGTGCCGCAAGTGGCCGCTTTGGCGCAGGGCGGCATCGACGAGGCCGAACTCAAGGCCCTGCGCAGCCGCAACCGGGACTCCCTGCCGCCGCTGAAGCAGAAGCACATGGCCGTGCTCGATGCCCTCCGCGCGGCGCTGCCGGTGGACGGCATCGTCGTCTCCGACATGACCCAGATCGCCTATACCGCCACCTACACATTCCCCTGCGACCGGCCGCGGAGCTATTTCCACCCCTCGGGCTTTGGCACGCTGGGCTATGCCCTGCCCGCCGCCATCGGGGCCAAGCTTGGCACGCCGGAGCGGGCGGTGGTGGCGGTGGCCGGCGACACCGGCCTGCTGTTCACGATCCAGGAATTGGCCACCGCCGTCGAATACAAGCTGCCGATCCCCATCCTGCTCTGGAACAACGACGCCCTCGGCCAGATCGCCGGCGACATGGTGGAACTCGGGATCCCGGAAATCGGCGTCCGGCTGCGCAATCCGGACTTTCTCGCCCTGGGCAAGGCCTTCGGCTGCCGCGCCGTCCGGCCGGCCAACCTCAAGGTCCTGAAGCGGGAAATCGAGCAAGCCTTTGGCCGGGAAGGGCCAACGCTGATCGAGGTGCGCGAGGACGCCGAATATCTGGCCTAGCCGGCGGTGTTAACGAACCTTCCTCAACCATGTTCGTAAACCATTATCATTTCTTGCATTTTTCCCCAGTATAAGCGACGATTTTTATCAATTCGTGTGGCGTGGAAAAACCAACGCCGCCGACGGCCGGAAGAAGCCGGAACTTATACGTGGTGGGAAACGCCGGGCCATGCTGTCGCCCGAACAACTTCGCGGACATGAAGATGTCCTGGACGATCCGCGTGCGCGCTTTAATCGGCTGTGCGAGGCGCTGATCCTCGGCGTCAGCCATAATTCGCGGCTGTCGTTGCGCATGGTCCAGGAGATCCACTCGCTCGCCCAGCATATCGGCGCCGACACGGCCGCGAAGGAGACAGCCATGCATACCCCATCGCCGCGCATTGCGACCGATGCACTTCCGGCAGCGGAACCCGCCACGGCCGAACGTGCTCATGCCGCGTTCCGCCTGCGCCTGCCGGGGCCGGGACGCGGCGAGAACCCGTTCTCTTCCATCCTCGATGAACTCTCGGGCGTGCGCCGCTCGGTGCAGATGGCCCATGCGTCCATGTCGCCGGAGCCGACGCTGCCGCCGCGGATGACACCGCCTTCGCCGCAACCGCCTGTGGCGCAAAGCGGCCCCTCGCCCGAGTTCGTCGACCGGCTGAAAGCCGCGGTAGCGCAGCAAAACGGCGTGCTCGAAGATCTGGTCGCCGGCTACAAGGACAACTGCGCAGAACTGCGGCGGCTGGAGGACGAGATGGCACGCAGTCCCGAAGGACAGGGCGTGGCGGTGGAGCTGGAACAGCTTCGCCGCACGGTTCAGCGCCAGGAACAGCATCTGCTGGCGCTGGCATTGGCGGTAAAGCGCCTCGCCGCCGTGCTGACGGACTGAACGCCTAGCTATACGGTCCCTTCCGGATCTTCCGATTCATGCGCGTGGTGTCGCCGATGCCGGGATCATCGGCCGGCCGGTCCGCATTGAGTTCGACGCCTCCGGCGGTCGAGGTTTTCACAATCTCGGTGGCGCCGACGCTGGCGCTGTCGCCATCGACGGCGGAGGTGACGTCGACCTCGCCCTCCTGCACCCAGATGATCGTCTCGCCGGCGGAATCGACCCACACAGAAAAGACCGTTCCGCGGGCGACGATGCTGGCCGTCGGAGTCTGCACGCGAAAGGTCTTGCTTGTCGCCTGGCCGGTCACGAAGCGGCATACTCCTTTGGAGACCGAAGCGAGGAATTCTAGCGAGCCTGTCGAGTCCTGATAGACGAACTCGTCGACAATCAGCTGCGTCGCCGATCCCAGGCGCAGCACGGTCTCGTCCAGCAACTGTACATGCAGCGCGCCGTCCAGCACCGTTTCGAGCTTGTCTTGGACATAGACGGGGTCGGACATGAAGAGATCGCGCCGCCCCGAACTATCGGGCGCCGTGCCATAGGCCCAGACCTTCAGTGCCACGACGTCGCCCGCCAGCGCCGTCTCGGCTGCGGCCAAATGAGGCCATGCCAGGAACGCTGACAAAAGTATTATCCCGGCAAGGCCGTAGCGCCGCCAGACGCAATCAACCTTCATGTGACATCCGCAACGTTATGGGTCGTTTCGCGCTGATATGTAGGCGCACCCGCAGGCGTATCAATTCCTTGTGCCGTCGCCTTTCATGCCGTCACGACCGAAATCCCGATCGTGGTCGTCGCCTTTGCCGCTTTCTTCATAGCGATATGTATCGTCTTCTTCATCTTCGCCCTCATCGCCGGCGGCGGGCACGACGTCCTCCACGGAGGCAAGTTCGGTGGGCATCTGCGGAATCAAACTGGCATGGTCATCGACGCGTGCCGGCGCGCGTCCTGTATTGCAGCTCGCCGTGATCGTGATCGCCTCGCCGGAATTCACCCGCTGAGCTTCCGAGGCTCCGCAAGGCAGGATGTCGATGGCCCCCTCCAACACATTGACTTCCGATGTGCCGTCAGCCAGGACGAAGATCAGCAGGTGGGTGCCGCGGATCACCATGGACGCCGTCGGCGTGTTCAGGGTGACAGCTTCCTTCGTCTTGATGTTGCCGGTGACGAAACGAAACGCGCCCTTGGAGAAATTGATCGCCGCCTCACCGCTCTGCGTGGTCGGATCGTAGATGAAGCGATCGAGCACGACGCTGGAGCGGCTGCCGACATAGAGGTTCGTGTCATCGAGAAATTGCAGGCTGGTGCTTGCGATCTCGCCGGTATCCACGCGTTCCTCGGCGAATACCGTCTGGAAGTAGACCAGATCTTCCGCCTGCCCCGCCGTGCGCGTGCCGATGGCGCCGGAATAGTCCTGCTGAATGACGACGCCGATTTGCGGCTCCGCCATCGCGGCCCCGCTGCAAACCAGGGCGGCCATCCCAACCAACACGGCATAAGTGTTCGACAATCGGCGCATTCTGCTTCCTCCAGTTTATTATATTGGATTTGAGCCGATTATACCGGAAAGGCCTCCGTTAACGCTACGGGCAGGCCCGACGGCAGCATCCGCTCGAGCGGTAAACGAGCATGTCGGCCCGGCGGACGCTGTGACGGAACACACAATGGTAAACGCGCAAAAAAGAACCCCGCACGAGGCGGGGTTGTGGAGTTTGCGTGTGGGTGGAAAAGTCCTCGTCACTTCAGCGGCGCAGTGGCCGATCGGGTCCAAGGACTACAGGACAGCAGCCGTCCGCGAGAACGCGGACATCGACCGTGTCGATGCTTACCATGCCGATCCGCAGCATCCATTTGTTGTGTCATTTGTGTGAGATGCCCTTAACCATACATCCAATAATTTCAGATAGTTGTCGGGAAGTTTCGGCGGCCCTGAGGGCCGCGAGTCGACGACTGGAAAGCGATGCAACGCCCGCGTAGCTGGAATGCCGTCATAGGAAAAGAGGCCTATAGCGGCGACCAAAAAAATGCCGCGCCCGAGGGCGCGGCTTAGGTCGATGATTGGAGGAAGTCAGTACGTGCATTCTGACCGAGAAGTCTTAAGCGGCCCTTAACATCGCCGGGCTTACCGGCCGGGTTGCGCGATTTGCTTTATTTACAATCGGTTAACCGAGCATCCCGTAGGATGTTGCGAACACCGGAAACGACCCGGCGCAAGGGTTGGAATCAGGAGAGGTGCACCATTTCTGCCTTGCCGACAGTCATGGGAACCGTCGCCGCGGTGATCCTCGCCGTGGGCCTGGGCTGGGTCATGGCATCGCCCGACGAGCCCGAAGCCAACATCGCGGTCGCGGCGAAGGCGGAGCCGACCTGGCCACTGACGATCAAGACCACCCGCAAACAAGGCCATCACGTTATGCGCGTGGCGTTGAAGGGTCCCAACGGCGAGACGCACATGAAGTCTCTGCTGGTCGATACCGGCGCCACCGAAATCATCCTCCCGGCATCGATGATCGCGGTGCTGGGCTTTAAGGAAAGCCAGCTCCAGGAGGCCAATATCCAGACGGCCAACGGCGTCATTCCGGCGCATCGCGGCAGGCTGTCCAGCATCGAATTGGGCGGTCCGGATCGCAGCGAAGTGCTCGAGCGCGTCTACGTCTTGTTTGTCGATGATGTAGCCCTCGGCGGCACGGCCCTCCTGGGCATGAACGTGCTGGGCAAATACAACGTCACCTTCCTGGACGGCGAAAACCAGATTCTTCTGGACCGGCGACGCTGACCGCAGCGACGCGCAGGCACGCTTCCGGCCGAATGGCCGCGGAAGGCGCGGTTTGATCAGCCGCCAATCCTTATCCGCCAAGTTTCACAGCTTGTTCCTGTGCGGCTATGCTGCCAATGCGACCATGACGCCCGTTTCGGCCAAGGCTCTCAGGGAAGAGATCTGCCGCATGTCTCAGCGCATTGATAAATCATGGGTGGTAATCGCCAGCATTGAGAATGCTGAAGGAAACCGTTGCGTCGATCTGTTTTTCCGACCCGACGGCACCTACGGATTTGAAGAATTTCGCAGGGACCCCGAGGACGCCGGGTTGTGGACGCCCGTGCATTACTACTCAGGCGCATGCTTTCCTTCGAAGGACGATGTTCTCGCCGCCGCGACCAACACAGTGATCTGGTTGGCTGAGAATCTCCGTGGACAGTCCGCCAAGAGTTGAACGTCCTTCACCCTTGCTGACACAGAGCAGTTTCGGATCGGCGCCAAGTCGTTTTCTGAATTCCATCAGCGCCCGCCGCGCCGGCGGATAGGCGCTAAGCGCTGCGCAGATTGGTGACGTTGCTGGGCGGATTGCCACTCGCCGTGCCTGTCGATTGCGCCGCCAGCGGCGAAGCCGCCTTAAGCGTCCGCTCGACGGGGAATCGCACGATGGCGGTCGTGCCGGCGCCAACGCGGCTGTCCAGATCGAAGGTCGCGCCATGGAGCTCGACGAAGGAGCGCACCAGCGGCAAGCCCAGCCCGGTCCCGTCATAGCGGCGGCGCAACGACCCGTCAGCCTGACCGAACGGCTCCATCACCTTGGCCATGTCGGTTTCGGAAATGCCGATGCCGGTGTCGGTGATCATCAGCGCGATCGCACCGGTGGGGTCTTGGTGCAGGCGCACGCTGACCTGGCCGCCGCGCGGCGTGAACTTGACTGCATTCGCCAGCAGATTGATCAGCATCTGCTTGACCAGGCGTTCGTCCGCCCACAGCGCCGGCATATCCGTCGGCGCTTCGACAGCGATCTTCACCGCGGCGTCGGTGGCTCGATCGGAGATCAGGCGCACCACGCCTTGAACCACGGCTACGATATTGATCGTCGATTCGAACAGTTTCAGCTTGCCGGCTTCGACTCGGCTCAAATCCAGGATATCGTTGATGATGCCCAGCAAATGCTGCGCGCTATCGTGAATGTCGCGCACATAGCCGCCATAGGACGGAACGCCGATCGGCCCAAGCACCTCGTTCTTCATCAGCTCGGAGAAACCGATGATGGCGTTGAGCGGCGTGCGCAACTCGTGGCTCATGTTGGCCAGGAACTCGCTCTTGCTTCGATTGGCAATCTCGGCGGCGTCGCGGGCGCGGCGCAATTCCTGCTCGCGGCGCTTCTCCTCCGTGATTTCGATCATCGTGCCGACGATGCCGCCGCCCATGGTCCGCCGCTCGCTGATGCGGTACCACTGGCCGTTGGTCATTTCCATCTCGAACGACCCTTGCGGATCCCGGTGCCGCGCCATGCGCTCGCGGATCCATTCCTGGATGCGGCCCGTCGCCTCGGGCACCAGCCCTTGGCCGGCGATGCCGCGAACGATGTCGTCGAAGCGGCTGCCGATGGCGATGGCATTCCCAGCCGGTCCGTGCAGTTCGCGGAATTTCTCATTGAACAGGACGACGCGATCCTGGGTATCGCAGAGCACGAACGCCTCGTTGATGCTCTCCAGCGCGTCCACCAGCCGCTGCTGCGCTTCGGCCGCCATGGTTTCGGCGGCGGCGCGGGCAGAGATGTCGCGCACCAGTGAGATGTAGACGGAAGTACCGCTTTCCTGCATCTCCGTCACGGCCAGATCCATCGGAAACGCGCTGCCGTCGCGGCGCCGGCCCATGATCCCGCGCGACGTGCCGCTGCGCGCCACCGCGCCCAGCAACGACGTTGCGGCGCCCGAGCCTTCGCCGAAACCGGCGGTGCCCGTCAGCAGTGCCGCGAAATTCTGTCCCAGCAATTCATCGGCGCTGAAACCGAAAATCCGCTGCGCCGCCGGATTAAAGGAACGGATCGAGCCGATCGCGTCGATGGTCAGCAGCCCATCGAAGGTATTGTTGACGACGCGGCGCATGAAAGCATCCTGATGCTTCAGCGCCAAACCCTGCGCCAGCAGGCGCACGCTTTGATCTTCGATGCGTCCGGTCAGGCCGACGACGAAAGTGAGGCCGACCGCCACGATCAGCGGCGTTACGTAGAGAATCACCGGCAGGTAGGCCTGCACCAGCACCGCAGCGCCGAGAATAGTCAACGTCGCCGCCAATGTGACCAAGAGTCCGAAACGCCAATTCCAGGCGCGAAACCGCGTGCTGCCGATAGCGACGATGAGGCCGATGCCGAAGAGGACGACGGCGGCCGGCGAAATGGCGAGGTCGCGATGCTGCAGCAGCGACTCGGCTGCTATGGCGTGGATCAGCGGACCGGGCATGTCCTGGCGAACCGGTACCGGCCTGTTGTCGCCGAGTTCGATGGCGGTAGCGCCGACGATCACTTTCTTGCCGGCAATCCTCGCGGAATCGAAGCTGCCGCGCAGCACGTCGGCGTAGGAAAGCTGGGGTATCGACTGGGTGCGAATGCCGAAATCGATGTGATAGCGGTCCGTGGCGCCTCGGATCGTCCCGGACAACATGGTCGACAGGGTCGGCACGAAGTCGTCCGGCCAGTCATGGGCGATTTCCATTTCGCGGATGGTGCCGTCGGTGTCCGGCCGCATCGTGACTGAGGCCAGCCGGACTGCGTCGGCGAACTCGGGAATGGGCGACGTATAGCTGACTGCCTTGCCGCCCAAATGAAGATCTTCCTGCTTGAACACCGGCAGGATCACGCGATCGCCATATCGCCGCAGCGCCGCCGCCAGGCGCGCATCGTCCGTGGGGTTCTGCTGCGAACTGAAATCGATGTCGAGCGCGACTTCGCGAGCGCCGGCTGCGAACAGACGGTCCAGCAGTTCCGCGTGGCGTGAGCGCGGCCAAGGCCAGACGCCCTGCTCCGCCAGGCTGGCGGGGTCGATCTTCACGACGGCAATTTCGCCGGTGGCATCGCGCTGCAGGAGCTGATAGCGCAGATCGATCAGGCGGTGCTCGGCAAAATTAAACGCTCCGGCCCCATACAGGAGCGCCACCGCCACAAAGACCAGTATGTTTTTGTACAGCAGTTTCATCTGGTCCCGTCGTCCCGGCCCTTCTTCAAGAGCTTAATAAATCTCATCAAATCCTTACCAAGCACCTAAGATGCCCGGGCCCTGATTGGGCGATTTCTGTGACCAAGCGCTAGGTGGCCGAGGTGGGCGCCCGCGGAGGCTTAACAATCCCTTACCGGGCCGCCCAGTGCGTTCGCGGCAGGGACGCCGGGTTCTCCGGTCGAACCCCGCCGAAGAGGCTATTCGTCGCCATCTCCATCGCCATGGCTCTGTCCGCCATGCGCCCCGTGGCGGCCGTGGCCGTGCCGGTTGGCGCCGTCTAGGCCGCCCCAGCCAAATCCGCCGCCATGGTGTCCCGGTTTCGGACAGGAATCATCGTCGCCGTCGTCATCATCGTCGTCATCATCGTCGTCATCATCGTCATCATCGTCATCATCGTCATCATCGTCATCATCGTCATCATCGTCTTCTACTTCGTCACCTTCTTCTTCGTCATCAACATCATCAGATCATCTTCATCTTCTTCCTCATCATCAACATCATCCTCTTCTTCATCATCAT
>Ga0184626_10000383_pt1 | contig 13522 bp, 10 predicted proteins | sample PLM3_60_b1_FD_133142 | JGI IMG/M metagenome (GOLD analysis project Ga0184626, IMG submission 133142) | Groundwater sediment microbial communities from an aquifer in East River, Colorado, USA - PLM3_60_b1 | ecosystem: Environmental > Terrestrial > Soil > Riparian zone | place: USA: East River... | reverse complement strand
GTCGACGTCGACGACGTCTGGTGGGGCGTGCGCGAGGGCCAGTTCGCGCTGGCCCTGCTCGAGCGCCCCGGCGATCAGGTCGCCCAGGCGTTGTGGCGGCACTGGGACCTGCTGACCTCCCCGACAACGACCCTGGAGCGGCTCGGCGAGCTCCTGGGCGTGCAGCCCCCACCTGGCCCAGCGCCCACGCCGGATATCGGCGGGCCGACGTGCTGATGCCGTGGCTCCGCCGCCAGCTCCGCCTCGTGCCGGCGCTGGTGATCCCCACCGCCCGCGCGGTCGGGTGGGCGGCGCCCCTGGCCGCGTTCACCTTGAGCCTCGGTCTGCTCGCCCTGGCCGTGCGACCGGGCCTGGCCCTACCGGCGGGGCGCCTGGTGCTATGGCTGCGGCTCGCCATGACCGTCGCCGCGCTCGGCTACGCCTTCCTGCTCGACGATCCCAGCGAGCCCACCACCGAGGGCGTGGCCGGGTCGCTGCTGCTGCGCCGGACCTTGCGGGTGGTGCTGCTGCTGCCCGCCACGGCCGCCTGGTGGGTCGGGGTGGTGTGGCGGGTCCGGGCGGTCCACCCCGGGCTGCGGCTGCCGGTCGCGGCGCTCACCCTGGAGGCGGCGGCGCTGCTGGCCGTCACCGTGGCGCTCGCCGCCGCCGGGTCGCACCTCGCGCCCGAGCGGCGCGGCGGGGTGGTGGCCGCGCCCGCCCTGCTCGCGCTCGCCAGCGCCGCCTTCCTGCTGCCCGCCCGGGTCGCGCTGTACGCCCCGCCGGGCAGCGCTACCTGGGACGCCGCCCATCGGCGCTGGGCCCTGCTGCTCGGCCTCGCCCTGGCGGCGTTCGCCGTCGCCAGCCGCGACCCAGCCCACCGCCGCCTCCCCAGCCAGCTCCGCGGTGTCGGTCACGGGCTCGCCCGCAGCCGCGAAGCCCGGCGGAAGCCCACCGCTCAGGGATCCCCTGACGCTGCTGGTCGGGTGGAACGGTCGGTCGGATGAGCAGAAGGAGGCTCGGATGGTGCTGCATGGCGGACGATCGGGATACTTGGGCCCTGCGGCGTTCCCGGCGGGTATCTAGAAGCGTCCAGCTGCGCGGGAACGGTACCGCCCCAAGCCGCCGATGCATCGTCAGCACGCCACCCGACAGGCGTTCCGGAACGCACTTCATGGACTGCACGCGCCGTCTGGGCCGAGGATCCGCAGCCGGGCTGATGGCGACCCCTAGGCGAGCGCGTTCGCCCGTGCGATCTGGCCCAGCCAGGTCGCGCTCGGCTTGGGGGTGCGGACCTGGGTGGTCCGGTCGACCGCGACCAGGCCGAAGGTGGGCCGGTAGCCGTGGGCCCACTCGAAGTTGTCGAGCAGGCTCCAGTAGGTGTAGCCGCGCACGTCCACACCCTCGGCCAGACATTCGAGGACGCTGTCCAGCGCCCAGCGGACGAACGCGATGCGCTGGGCGTCGTCATCGGTGGCGACGCCGTTCTCGGTAACCAGCACCGGCACGCCGGTTGCCGCGGCGGCCCGGCGGATCGTCGCCCCCAGCGCCTGCGGCCAGACCTCATAGCCCATGGTGGTGCGGGGCACCCCCGGCTCCGGGTCCAGCATCCCCCCTGGCCCGAACCGGTGACGGGTGTAGGTCTGCACCCCGATGAAGTCGTCGCCCCGGGCCGCCTCCAGATACGGGTCCTCCCAGTCTCGGTGGTACTCGGCCAGCGCCTCCTCCCCGCCCGGCTGGGCCTGGTCGTCGGCCATGGCCAGGGTCAACCCAACCGGCACGCCGGCGGCCTCCTTGATCGCCGCTGTGGCCTTGGCGTGAGCGTCGACGAACACCTCATTGACCCGCCGGCGCCGGTCGCGGTGGCGCTCCCCGGGCGGGAAGCGGCCATCCAGGTAGCCGGCGGTGGCCACCACGTTGGGTTCGTTGAGGGTGCAGGCCCGGCCGAGCGCCTCGCCGAGGCGGCCGGCCGCTCGGGCGCAGAAGCGGGCGAAGCGGTCGGCGGTGGCCGGCTCGGCCCAGCCGCCCGCTGCGGCCACCCAGCGCGGGGTGGTGAAGTGGTGGAAGGTGACCACCGGCTCGATGCCGAGCTCACGGCAACCGGCGCACATGGCCAGGTAGTGGTCCAGCGCAACCGTGGAGAACTCGCCCTGCTCCGGCTCGATCCGGCTCCATTCCAGCGAGAACCGGTAGCTGCCGAAACCGAGGTCGGCCAGCAGGCGCAGGTCCCCTGGCCAGCGGTGCCAGTGGTCGCAGGCGTCCCCGCTGGGCTCCGCACAGCCGGAGCTGGGGTTGTGCTCCCACGCCCACCAGTCGTTGTTCCAGTTGCCGCCCTCGACCTGGTGAGCGGCGGTGGCGGTTCCCCACACAAAGCCATCTGGGAAGGCGCGTTCGGCTGGCGGCATCGGCTGCTCCGGGCTCGACATCGGCGCTGGCAGTTTGCCAGATCCTCAGGCCAGGGCCGCCGTCCTTCGAGGTAGCAGGTGCCGACCCTGGATGCTCAGGCCAGCCTGCGGGCGGCAACGATCCGCCGGGCACGCCGGTCCCACAGAGCCACTACGGCCAACGCCGCCAGCACCAGCGGGACAAGCGGTCCTCAGTGGGCGGTCAGGCTGGCCGTGTCGCGATCCGTAACGATCGAGGTAACTGGAGATGTAGGTGCGCCACTACGAGCCGAGTCAGAGGGCAGCTGGCTCGGCGGGCCGCTGGCGGCTCCCAGCTCGGGCGGTGGCGGGGGCAGGGTCGAGGAGCGGGAGCGTCTTGGCGACGGCGGCCATGTGTCGGTAGCGCGCAGCCGGTGACAGGCCCATGAAGTGCAGGGCGTGGGGATGGCTGACGACCGGCCGGTCGGCGTAGGACCGGGCGCTGCTGTTGTACCCGTCCTCGTCGGTGCGCCCATCCAGGTAGGGCTGGTTCCAGCCGGGAGGCAGCCAGCTGGTGCCGGCCAGGAACTGGTTGCCGCGACCCGGGCGCGCCCACCAGTACTGCTGGTCGCCGCGGTCCCAGTCGAGCGCGGCCAGCACCGCACCCTGGTCGGCCCACGGGCCGGGCTGGGGCCCTGCGGTGGTGACCGCGTCCAGGAAGGCGAACGCCGCGGGGCACGACCGCAGCAGCCACACCCCGGTGTTTGGGTTGACCCGGTGCTCGTAGGGAACCTGTTCGAGCGCCAACGCCTGGAAGTGGTCGGGATGCAGGTGCGAGGCGATGTCCTCGTCGTCGCGGGTCAGCAGGATGTCCGCGTCCAGCCACAGCGCCAGCGGGAAGCTGGCCAGCGCCTCGCGGAGGAGCCTGAGCTTGGCCCACTTGGCCTGCTGGGCAGCGGGATCCGCGCCGGCGCCGTCGGTGGGCAGCTCCTCGGCGAGGACGGCGTACCCCCACCTCCGCGCGAACCGCTGAAAGGTCGGCAGTGCCAGTTGCTCCAGGATGTCCCGCATCTGCGGACCGGCCGCGGTGACCACCGCCCCGCGGGGTCGCGCAGGTTGCGCCCGCCGTGCACCCGTGGATGACACACCAATCACCATGGCCTCCCGACCGCTCCCCGCATTGCACGATCACGGGCTGACACGCGGGCAGCAATCAGGCCACCACCAGGAGAACCGAACACGACCACCCGATGAACTCGCAAGGTAGGCGACCCCGCCTCACCACGGTTCATGGGTGAGGCCGATCGCGGTCGAGGATCGTCTAGTCGAGCACATCGATGCAGGCGCTCCGCGGGAACGGGACGAGCAGCGTGGTGTTGCGGTCGAGCGGGCCGCCTGGTCCGACCGTGGTCCTGGCGGCGGGATCGCGGGCCTGCCAGTGGTTGGCGGCGATCTCCCTGGACAGGGCCGCCAACGACAGCGCGCTTTCCCCGCCGTCGTGACCGGCGGGAGCGGCGCTGTCCAGCACGGTGGTGCAGACGCTGAGCTGGCCGTTGCCGTCATCGACCAGTTCGACGATCCGGCTCTGCTGCGGCCAGTCGATATGCGAGGCCGTGGTGACCTGCCAGAACCCGCCGGTACCGTTGCCGCCAGTGATCGGGCTGATCCTATGCTGGTGGGAGTGGCCGTTCACCCAGAGGGCGACGCACCGGTGGGCCAGGAGCAGGTCGCGCAGCTCTGGGCCGAGGACTCGCCTGGGCGCCCCCGGCGCGCGGCGGGCATTGACCAGCGACTCCAGCGGATGGTGGCTGAACAGGACGACGATCCGGTCGGCGGCGGCCACCAGCTCACCGATCAGCCAGGCGAGCTGGTCGGCGCCGATGGAGCCCTGCCAGCCGCCGTGTTCGTTCACGGTGTCGAGCACGACGCAGCGGATGGCGCCGTGATCGAACGCGTACCAGGCCCGGTCGCCACTGTCGTCCGGGTGGGCGAATCCATGACCGACCGGGGATCCGCGGGTCCGGAAGTGCTCCAAGATGTGCTCGGCCCGGGCTACTGGCCGCCGACGAGGGTCCCGCGCCACGGTCCGGGTACGCGCGCCGACCGCCAAGGCCGCCATCGCGGAGTGGTCGCCGAGATCGAGTCGGCGCAGCACGTCGAGGGCGTCCAACCGGTCAGGGGGAGTGATGTGCTTGCGTTCGCCGACCAGCGTGTCAGCCAGCACCCGGTTGGCGGGAACGGTTCCTTTGACCTGGTTATCGTGGTTGCCGTAGACCGCGTACCAGGGCAGCCGTAGCCCGGTGGCAGTGAATGGGGCTCGAGCCATGTCCAGGCCGTCGGGCACACGGGGCAACCCCCAGCGGGCTCGCGGCAGGTCGGGCGGGCCGCCGTGCGGATGCCAGTAGCGATGGTCGTGCACCACCGAATCCGCGACCCCTTGGTAGCGGGTGAAGTCACCGGAGTCCGGGACCACCATCGACCCACCGTCGAGCAGGTCGATGTAGGCGCGCAGCTCGTTGTACTGGCAGTTGTCGGTCGCGTCCCCGGTCACCACCGCGAAGTCCAGCGGCCTGGCGCCGGCCGGCGAAGCGCCGACGGCGTTGATGGCTTGCACCATCGCCTCGACCACGTGGTAGGTGAACAGCTCCTGCGGCCGGTAGGAACCGACCATGCCGACTCGGTCGCGGATGGGAGAGTCAGGATCGGCGTAGCGGTCCAGTAGCTCGACCCGACCTGGCGACTGGTGGTCCATCACGTGCAGATCGGACAGGTGCGCGAACGCCAGCAGCGGCCGCCGCTCGCCTGGCGGGCGGCCGGACCCCACCAGCTCGGTACGCACCTGCCGCGGTTCGCCGCCGACAACACCCAACCGACGGTATCCGCCTTCCCGGGCCTGGCCCCGGACGATGCGCCGCTCCAGGGTGATCACGGCCCGTCCTCGTGGCTGGTGGTTCCATCACAAACAACTCGCACGAGCCGGATGATCGGCTGCATTGACGGCGACGACCTGCCTATCGCGGGGCGTGCAGGTGAACGTCAGCCGAAAGTGCTGGTCCCGGCCGCTCCTTCGCGTTCCGGCCGGGATGGGCGCCCAACGGCAGGCGCGCTGAATCCAGAGCGGTTTTGTGAGCGCCCAATTCGCTCTCATGTTATGCTGCTACGAATATCCCAAAAGAGGAGAAAAGGATGGATGATTTACAGAAGACGGAGGAGGAGAAAAGCGTTCTGCGATGGGGTGGTCTGGCCGGTATCCTGGGTAGCGTCATCTTCATGCTCGTTTTCGTAATCGTAATCGTGTTCGTGGGACCGGATCCTGCCGAACCCGAGGGGTCGGTCATGAGGTTCCCCGACGTCAGAGCGGCGCGCACGGTTGAGAATAGCCTCTACCTGGTGGTCCTCATCCTGTGGATTACCCACTTCCTCGCCTTGTATCGTGCTCTCCGGGGGACGAGCCTCGCGCCCGCTCTCTTCGGGAGCGTCCTGGGCGTTCTGGGTCTCGTCGTGCTCGCGGCCGGAGCTCTCCCGCATGTCGCTACCGCCCCGATCTCCGACCTCTATCATGCTCCTGGGGCGACCCCCGAGGATCGGGCGACACTCGACCTCTTGTGGCAGGCGACCGAGGGCATATTCGATGCGTTGTTCGTCGTAGGGCTCGTCCTCCTGCCGATCGGTCTCATTGCCCTCGGGGTGGCCATGCTCGGGGCCCCGGCCTTTGGCAAGGGCTTTGGCAGGGCGAGCGTGATGCTCGGGGTGCTTGGGGTCGTAGCGGCATCTGTCCTTCTGGTCGATCCTCAGTCTCCAATCGCCCTCGTCGGCGTTCTCGCACTCATCGTGTTTCATCTCGTCCTGGGATCGAAGGTCTACAGGCTGTCGACGGCCCCGTAGGGAGGCTGAAGATCGGGGAAGGGCGGGCGCCTTCATCGCAGTCGAGGTTGGCTCCTGAGCGCTACATCTAGGCCGTCTTGACGGTGCAACTCTAGCTATATAGAATTCGGGTGTGGTCTTCTTCGGGCGTCCTTCTGGGCAGGTCACCGCGGTGGTTGCGAACCCGAAGCAGCTCCTTGCCACTGGCCGCATCCCAGATCTACGCGCTCGGCGCCTGGGGTCTGGTCCTCGTCTCGGGCTGAGAAGGCTGCTCAGTTGGACGCAACGACGCGCGCCACGGCCGCCACGCTCGGGTTGGACCTGCCCGGCTGGGGGGGCACCCTCCGACGGAGGCAGCCCAGGCTGAGAAGCCAGCCGGTACGTACGCACAGGTACGGCTGTTCGGTCACCCTCCGTCGGCGCGGAGCAGCAGCACGATCGTGGCCAGGCCGTCCACGACAATGACGGCCGCCACCACGTAGCCGAGGATCGGCCGGGGGATCGCACGTCCCGCACGCACAGCATTGTCGACCGTCTGCCAACGCCGCCGCGCCAGACCCGCCGTCAGGACTCCGGCGAGGATGAGCGTTACCCCGATCGACTGCCTCGCCCAGATGATGCCCTCTGCCGGAAGGACCCGCTCCGCGGCCACTCCGACGGCCATCAGCGCCAGCCCTGTGCGAAGCCAGGCGAGGTACGTCCGCTCGTTCGCGAGTTCGGCCTGCGTGTCCGGCCGGCGCTCTTCGCTCACCGCCACCACTCCCACGAACGCGTCTGAAGCAGGGCATGCCAGGAATATCCTCTGGCGAGGTGGAGGAGAGTACCCGGCGGCCTGCCGCACCGCCAGAGGGCGACCTGCGCCCCTGGTTGGGGCCGTCCTTCGAGCTGGGTACCGGCATCCACGCCGAGCGCCGCGACTGGTTCGATCGGCAGGAGGCGGTCACGCGCGAGCGGCTGCACGGTCTGATCTCCAGTGCGCTACGGCATCGCGGACCGTCGCGAAGCGTTGTCGGTGTGACGCCATGGAACCTCTGATTCGGCGCGCCCGATGGGCCCAGTCGACCTGAAGGGCGTCGCCAAGCCGCTGCCGCTCTACCAGGCGTTCCGCACGGGGCGAGGGCCCACAAGACCGCTCGAGGGCCGATCACCGGGTGGGCCGTGAAGGCCTGCTCGGCGTAGTTCAACCGCATGTTCTGGAATCGCTGGGAACGGCTACCATTGACGCCTGTGTCCTGTCCGGCAAGGCAGGACCGCTTCGGCTGGGGACAGAGGGGGCGCCATGGTCTCGCTCGGGAAGCGCACGCTACGGACGACGCTGGTCGCCATCGCGCTCGGTCTGGTGGTGGCGACCGTGCCGATGGTGGCCGGGGCGGCGCCGGCGCTGGGCGTGGTGGTCAGCGCCAACCCGGCCAACTTCACGCCCAACGTGGCGAGCGGCGCGGTGTACAAGTTCGTCCAGGTCGGCGGGACGATGTACGCGGGCGGCAGCTTCAGCTCGGTGAGCACCGCTCCCGGCGTCAGCCCCGGTGGCACCTTCACCCGCAACAACGTCGTCGCCTTCGACCCGACCAGCGGCGTGATCAGATCGTTCGCGCCCAACGTGGGTGGCGAGGTGTGGGCCCTTGCCAGCGACGGGACGTCGCTGTACGTCGGCGGCACCTTCGCCACCGTCAACGGCGTGGCCCGGCGCGGCGTGGCGAAGCTGGACCCGGTCACGGGCGCGGTCGACACCTCGTTCAACGCCAACCTCAGCTCCGGCAGGGTCACCGACGCGGCCGTGGTAGGCGGCCGGCTGCTCGTCGCCGGCACGTTCCCCGGCAAGCTGCGGGCGCTCAACCTGGCCAGCGGCGGCAACACCGGGTATATCAACGTCGGCATCAGCGGCAGCGTGGCCGACAACGCGGGACCGACCGAGGTCTACCGGTTCGGTGTGAACCCGGCCGGGACGCGGCTGGTCGGCGTCGGGAACTTCACCGCCGTCGGCGGGCAGACCCGCTGGCGGGCGTTCATGCTCGACCTGGGCGCGACCGCGACGGTGAGCACCTGGTGGTATCCGCCGCTGCAGAACATGTGCCAGGCCGCCAGCCTCCCGGACTACGTGAAGGACGTCGACTTCTCCCCAGACGGGTCGTGGTTCGCCGTGGTGGCCACCGGGTTCGTGCCGCAGGCCGGCGGGATCGGCCGCGACCTGTGCGACGCGACGGCCCGGTTCGAGACCAACGTGGCCAACCCGGTCCGGCCAACCTGGATCAACTACACGGGCGGGGACACGCTGCATTCGGTCGCGGCCACCGACGTGGCCGTGTACGTGCAGGGCCACCAGCGCTGGCTCGACAACCCGCAGGGCCGCAACAGCGCGGGGCCGGGCGCGGTCAGCCGACCCGGCATCGGCGCGATCGGCCCGACCACCGGCCTGGCGCTGTCGTGGAACCCGACCAAGGACCGCGGCGTGGGTGGCAAGGACCTGTACGTGACCTCCCAGGGCCTGTGGGTCGGTAGCGACACCACCCACATCGGTGGGGAGACCCGCGCCCGCATCGCGCTGATGCCGGTGCAGTGACGAGCGATCGATGGATCACATCGTGGTCCGGCTCGCGCAGGCCGGTGTCGCGACTCGCCTGATGCGTGAGGTCGAGCGGTGGGCGCTGGCCAACGGCGCCGAGCTGGTCGCGCTGTGATCCTCCAGAAGGCCCGTTAGTCTCGGTTCGGGGCATTCGGCTCGGGCAGAAAGCGTACTTGTCCTGCTGCTTTCGCCGGTGGGCGGTGGTGCGGGTTCCGGATATTTTGAGGGACCGCGACAGCCGGATCGACCGGATTGGACATCAGGAGACCAGCGGACCATGAGCCTTCGCCCTGCCCGTTCACGCCCATTTGCCGTCACCCTCATGCTGAGCGCGGTGCTACTGCTCATGGGTATGCCCACCCCATCGCTGGCCTCCGACACCACCCACTCGAAACTCGTCAACCCCGACCCCGCGGACTGGACGCCGCAGATCCAGGACGGCCAGGTCAACGCCATCGTCCAGATGGGGACCAAGGTCATCGTCGGTGGCACCTTCACCACCGTGCGCAGGGCCGGGACGTCGCAGGACCTGACCCGCAACTACCTCTTCGCGTTCGACATGGACACGGGCGTCATCGACCCCAACTTCGTGCCGCAGCTCAACGACGTCGTGCTGGCGCTGGCGTCGGGGCCGGACGGCTCGTCGGTGTTCGTCGGGGGCGAGTTCGGCACCATCAACGGCGTCACCTACCGCCACCTGGCGCGCCTGAACCTCGCCGACGGCCAGCCGGTGAGCACCTTCAAGTCCAACGCCAACTCCCGCGTCCAGGACATGGAGTACAACAACGGCTGGCTGTACGTCTCCGGGAAGTTCTCGCAGGTCAAGAGCGTGGCCCGCGCGGGCCTGGCGCGGGTCGACCCGACCACCGGCAACGTCGACCCCAACCTGGACCTGCCCTTCAGTGACCCGGCGTCGGGCAGCCTGGGGGTCCAGGAGATCGACGTCAGCGCCAACGGCCAGAAGCTGGTCGCGATCGGGGCGTTCCGCAAGGTCGCCGGCCTGGACCGCCTGCAGATCGCCGTGCTGGACGTGGGCACCACGCCGGCGACCGTGTCCTCGTGGCAGACCACCGACTATCCCGTCTACGTGGGCACCACCACCACGGCCTGGTGCGCGACCGCGTTCAGGAACACCTACATGCGGTCGGTGAAGATCTCGCCCGACGGCACCTACTTCATCGTCGGGACCACGGGCGCCTTCCGGGCCAACCGCCTCTGCGACACGGTGGCCCGCTGGGAGCTCAACGCCACCGGCCCTGGCCAGCACCCCACCTGGGTGAACTGGAGCGGCGGCGACACCACCTGGAGCGTCGGGACCAGCGGCGCCGTCGTCTACGTCGGCGGCCACTTCCGCTGGTGGAACAACCCCTACCAGGCCGACAACGCGGGCCCCGGTGCGGTGGCCAGGGAAGGCATCGCCGCGCTCGATCCCCTCAACGGCCTGCCCTACAGCTGGAACCCGGGGCACGAGCGGGGCGTCGGGAGCTTCACCATGCCGACGAGCCCCGACGGGCTGTGGATCGGCAGCGACACCGACCACACCGGTGGCGAGTTCCATCAGAAGATCGCGTTCTATCCCCTGGAGGGTGGCGTCGCGCCGCCGCCGATCACCACCTACCAGCTCCCCGGCACCATCTACAACATGGACCAGGCCACGGGGGCCCTCAACCGCCGCACCTACGACCTGTCGACGTTCGGCCCGACGACGTCGGTCCCTGGCATCAACTGGCAGACCGCCCGCGGCGCGTTCTCGCTCAACGGCAAGGTCTACTACGGCCTCAGCGACGGCTGGCTGTACCGGCGGACCTTCGACGGGACCAGCTTCGGCGCCCAGAGCCAGGTGAACCTCAACGGCCTCCAGGTCCAGCCCTCGAGCTCCTTCACCATCCCCGGCACCACCACCCGGGTGCCCGCCTTCACCTCCGACATCGCCGCCATGACCGGCATGTTCTACGACAATGGCCGCATCTACTACACGGTCTCCAAGTCGGGCGCCAGTCAGACGACCACCAACAACAAGCTCTACTACCGGTACTTCAACCCCGAGAACGACCTCGTCGGCGCCAACCTGTTCGTCGCCAGCAGCTACCCGACCGACGGCGCCATCCAGTGGGGCAACATCCGCGGCATGACGCTCGCGGCCGGCAAGCTGATCTACGCGCTCACCGACGGCCGGCTCTACAGCATCAACTGGGACGGGACCAGGCCCACCGGCTCGCCCACCCAGATCAGCAGCGCGACCACCTGGCAGTCCCGCGGGATGTTCGTGTTCGACCCGCCGCCCCCCGACACCACCCCGCCGACCACGCCCGGCACGCCGACCGCGCAGAGCCCCACCGCGGGCAAGGTCGACCTCGGCTGGAGCGCGTCCACCGACGACTCCTCGCCGATCACCTACCGGGTGTACCGCGACGGCGATCCCACCCCCATCGGGCAGACGACCGCCACGTCCTACAGCGACACCGGCGTGGCGGCGGGCTCGACCCACACCTACACCGTGGACGCGGTCGACCCCGCGAACAACCCGAGCGCCATGAGCCCGGCCTCCGACCCCGTCACGGTCGCCTCCGTGATCTTCGCCGACGACTTCACCTCCGGGAACCTGGCCAAGTGGACCAGCGTGACCCAGCTGACGGTCGACGGCACGCAGGGCGAGCCGACGGAGCCCAGCGTCCGGGGGAACCCCAACGCCGAGACCGCGTTCGCCAGCAAGGACTTCGACCTCACCTACCCGTCCGCCTGCACCAGCCTGAACGTCAACGCCGAATCGCTCGGCGGCAACTCGGTCGACCTGTTCCGCCTGCGGACGGCCACGGGCGGCCCGATCGCCAAGGTCTACGTGAACGCCTCCGGCAACCTGACCCTGCGCTCCGACGTCTCCAACGAGCAGATCACCCCGGGCGCCGACCTGGGGACCGGCTGGCACAACGTCGAGCTGTGCGGCACGGTCGGCGCCACTGGCACCTGGGACCTCTACCACGACGGCGTGAAGGTCGTGGACGCCTGGGTCGCCGACACCGGCAGCGACCCGATCGGCCATATCCAGGTGGGCGACACCGCCGCCAAGACCTGGACGATGAACTTCGATCATGTCCGCGTCGACCTGGAGCCGGGCGGCCAGCCCGCCCCGGACACCACGCCGCCGACCACGCCGGGGACGCCGTCGGGGCAGAGCGTCGCCCCGGGCACGATCGAGTTCTCCTGGACCGGGTCCTTCGACGACTCGCACCCGATCACCTACCGGGTCTACCGCGACGGCGACCCGACCCCGGTCGGCGAGACGACCGCGACGACGTTCTCCGACACCGGTCTCACCTCGGGCCTGACCCACACCTACACGGTGGACGCGGTCGACGCGGCCAGCAACGAAGGCGCCATGAGCTCGGCGTCGGACCCGATCCTGGTGTCCAGCGAGGCGGTCTTCGCCGACGACTTCTCGACCGGGGACCTGTCCAACTGGACCAGCGTGACCCGGCTCACCATCGACGCCACGCAGGGGTCGGCCGCCCCGCCCAGCGCCCAGGGGAACCCCACGGCGCAGAGCGCCTACGCCAGCAAGACCCTCGCCGCCACCTACGGCTCGGCCTGCCTGAGCCTGAACGTCAACGCCACGGCGCTCAGCGGGAACACCGACCTGTTCCGGCTGCGGACGGCAGCGGGCGGGCCGATCGCCAAGGCCTACGTGAACGCCTCCGGCGTGCTGGTCGTCCGCTCCGACTTCACCGCGACCCAGCAGAGCTCGGGGGTGGCGCTCGGCACCGGCTGGCACAACGTCGAGCTGTGCGGCACGGTCGGCTCGGCGGGCGCGTGGGACCTGTACCGCGACGGCGTGAGGATCGTGAACGGCTGGGTCGCGGACACCGGCCCCGACCCGATCGGCCGGGTCCAGATCGGCGACACCGCGGCGAAGACCTGGACCGTCAACCTCGACGACGTCCGCCTGGACACGACCCCGGGATAACCGCACGACGCCAGCCGCCGGGGCTCACATCCGGCTCTCATCAACCTCCAACCAACCGGTCGGTAGGGTCTTGGCATCACCGCCACGACCCCGGAGGTGCTCGTCATGCGGCTGACCGTGAGGGTGCTCTTCGTCGCGATCGCCACCGCGCTGTTCATCGCCGGTGGTCTCAGCCCCGACCACCCCGCCACCACCCGCAGCGAGTCCGCCCGCGCCGCGACCGTCGTCAGGGTCCAGCAACCGTCCGGCTCCGAGCAGCGCGAGCCAGGGCGCGACAGCGCGGACCGGCCGGCGACCGGTGCCGCGGCCGACCGGGCCAGGCAGGCCGCCGAGGCCGCCGTGTCCGGGGCGACCGCAGGCGAGGTCGAGCGCGAGGCCAACGACGACCCAGGCAGCGCCTACGAGGTCGAGCTCGTCAGGCCCGACGGGTCCGCCGTCGAGGTGGACCTGGACACCGGCTTCAAGGTCCTGGCGACCGACCGCGACGGCGGCCGTGACAACGACTGATCGGCCGTCGAGGGCGGCGCGGACGGAGGCGGTCGAACAGCGGCCGGTGCTCGGGGGCGATACCGTCGATATGGTCCGCACGGTGTCGTCCATGGCCCCATCATGAGGGGTCGAGCAGGAGGAATCGCGATGAGGCTTGGCCTGCACTACTGGAACTACTCGACGCCGTCCGATCCGACGGAGATCGCTGTGACCCTGGCCGAGACCGCGCGGATCGCCGAGCAGGCAGGGCTGTCGACGTTCACCGTCATGGATCACTACTTCCAGATGGAATACGCGGGCTCGGCC
>Ga0184626_10000382_pt1 | contig 13542 bp, 14 predicted proteins | sample PLM3_60_b1_FD_133142 | JGI IMG/M metagenome (GOLD analysis project Ga0184626, IMG submission 133142) | Groundwater sediment microbial communities from an aquifer in East River, Colorado, USA - PLM3_60_b1 | ecosystem: Environmental > Terrestrial > Soil > Riparian zone | place: USA: East River... | reverse complement strand
GGTTGGGGGCGAAGGCGGTGCGATGCGAATTAGCGTCATCATTCCCGTCCTTAATGAAGAGAAGAGCCTTGCAACGATGTTGCTGGAACTGCAGGCCTTGAAGCCCGACGAGATGATTCTTGTTGACGGGGGCAGCAGTGACGGGACCCGAGAGGTTTGCCAAAGGTTCGGCATGGAACTTTACCCGTCGCCCCGCGGGCGGGCGCGACAGATGAACTTCGGCGCGCAACGGGGAACCGGTGACGTGCTGCTATTTCTTCATGCCGACACCCGGCTTCCGCCATCCGCGTTCGACGATATTCGTTCGGCATTGCAGGATCAGAGGGTTGTCGGTGGTCGTTTCGATCTTCAACTGGACGACGCGCGTCCGATGCTCAGGCTGGTGGGTTTGATGATCAGCCTTCGGTCGCGGATCTCGAAAGTCGGCACCGGCGACCAGGCGATCTTTGTGCGGCGCGAGATTTTCGCGGAACTGGGCGGCTACCCTGACATCCCTCTGATGGAAGACGTGGCTTTCTCGCGGGCGCTCAAACGCAGAGGCACGGTCGCCTGTCTGCGCAGCTGCGTGGTTACTTCCGCACGGCGCTGGGAGAGGGAGGGGATATGGAGCACGATATTGAAGATGTGGATGCTCAAGTCGCTTTATCTCGTCGGCATCTCGCCGGTGCGTTTGAAACGGTACTATGGCGATACGCGCTAACGCTCTTGCAGTGATGGCCAAGGCTCCTCTGGCTGGCCAGGTCAAAACGCGCTTGCTGTCGTTTTTCACGGCCGAAGAAGCCGCGGAGTTGTCCCGCTCCCTGCTCATGGATCAATTAAACCATCTTCAAGCATTGGACACAGCCGATTTCTATCTCGCCTTTGCGCCCGATGACGCCCAATTGCTGATGGAGAAACTAGCGCCGCCTTGCTTCTACCTGTTTCCGCAACAGGGTGATGAGCTCGGCGCCCGTATGGCAGCCGTGTTCGAGAGGCTTTTTCAAATGGGCCACAAAAATATCGTTCTCATCGGCGGCGATTTGCCACCCGTTCCGCTGCACTTTTTCGACCAGGCTTACGCATTTCTAGAGGCGCCGAATAAACCCGTCGTATTGGGGCCGAGTCGCGACGGAGGTTACTATCTGATAGGCAGCAATCGACCGACGCCGCAAATTTTTCAAGGCATGAGTTGGAGCCATAGTGAAGTTTTGACGGAGACCCAGAATAAGCTTGCCTCTCAGAAAGTTGATTACCACCTTCTTCCCCCTTGGTTCGATATCGACACGGCCGATGATCTGCGTCACTTGGAATCTGTTTTGGACAACGCACTTAAGAAGGCGATGCCCAATACTCTGCTACTGCTGCAACGCTTGGGAGTGCAAAAATGACGGGTGCTGTGGACTGAGATGGAATTTGCTCCGGCGACTGGCAGCCAATCTTGATTGTGCTACGATTCAAAGAAGAGTTCCCAAGCGCTCCACCAGTCGATAGCTATTATTTGTTTGGACAGTAAGAAAGAATAAAAGTGTCTTACAAGCCCATTGAGGATTACGGCATTATCGGCGACCTTCACACCGTGGCGCTGGTAGGTATCGACGGCTCCATCGATTGGTGCTGTCTGCCGCACTTCGATTCGCCTAGCGTCTTCGCCGCTATCCTGGATGATGAAAAGGGCGGATATTTCAAAATCAGTGCGCTGTCCCCGGAGCGCTGTAAACAGCTTTACCTGCCGGATACCAACGTGCTGATCACCCGTTTTTTTACCGCCGATGGGATTGCTGAGCTTATTGATTTCATGCCCATCGAGGCGCGCAGCCTGCGCTACACGCCGCCGAACTATCATCAGATCATTCGGCGCGTCAGCACTGTAGCAGGGCAGGTGCGCTTCCGCTTGGAGTGCTTTCCTGCCTTCAATTACGCCCGCGACAAGCACGAGATTCATTCGTTTCCTCAAGGCGCGACGTTTGTCAGCTCTTCCGCCTCCGTCGGATTGGCCTCGTCGGTGCCGCTTACCATCAACGGCACAGGTGTCGTTGCGGAGTTTTCTCTTCCCCGCGGCCACTCGGCAACTTTTTTTCTCCGTCAAGCCGATCAGGGAAGCGAGGCGAATCTGCTTATTCCCGAGAAAATGGGGGATACGGCGTTTCACGAGACCATTGATTTTTGGAAGAGCTGGGCGTCCCAGGGCCGCTACACGGGGCGCTGGCGGGAGATGGTGCAACGATCCGCTCTCGTGCTGAAGCTGCTTACTTATGCACCAACGGGGGCTATCGTCGCGGCTTCTACCACCAGTTTGCCCGAGGAGATCGGCGGCGTTCGCAACTGGGATTACCGCTACTGCTGGATACGGGATGCCAGTTTTACACTGTACGCGTTGATGCGGTTGGGGTTTCACGAGGAGGCGGGTCAATTTATGGGCTGGTTGGAAGAAAGATGCCGGGAGCTGAACCCGGATGGTTCTCTGCAGCCGATGTATTCTGTCGATGGCCATTCCCTGCTTACGGAGGAAAGCCTGCCCCACTTGAAAGGATATAAAAGCTCAAAGCCGGTGCGTATCGGCAATGGAGCTTACCGGCAGTCGCAGCTGGATATCTACGGCGGACTGCTGGATTCAGTATATCTCTATAATAAATATGGCGCGCCGATTTCCTACGATTTGTGGCGTAATCTCGAGCGGTTGCTCGACTACGTCTGCGATAATTGGCACAGGCCCGATGAGGGAATCTGGGAAATAAGAGGCGAACCGCGTCATTTCGTTTATTCAAAGCTAATGTGCTGGGTCGCTCTCGACCGCGGGCTGCGGCTGGCCAACAAACGAAGTTTTCCGGCTGATCAAGAGCGCTGGCTAAAGAATCGGGACCAGATCTACTGCGAAATCATGGAGCGGGGGTGGAACCAGAGCACTAATTCTTTCGTTCAGTATTACGGCTCCGATCGGATGGATGCGAGCCTGCTCTTGATGCCGCTGGTTTTTTTCGTCTCGCCCAAAGACCCGCGCATGATCCGGACCATGGAACGGATCCAGGATGGTTTAGCGATGGATAGTCTCGTGCATCGCTACTCGCTCAGCGACGATAACCCGGTGGACGGCATCAGCGGCCGCGAAGGCGCCTTCAGCATCTGCAGCTTCTGGCTGGTTGAGGCATTGACGCGAGCTGGCCGAGTTGAAGAAGCGCGCTTGATGTTCGAGAAGATGCTTGGTTATGCTAATCATGTGGGCCTTTACGCCGAGGAGATCGGTCACTGTGGCGAGGCGCTGGGAAACTTTCCGCAGGCTTTCACCCATTTGGGTCTTATCAGTGCGGCCTTCAATCTCGACCGTGTTTTGGCCAGGGGAAGCTGATCGCTTTATATGGCTTACTTTAAGAAAGGGAGCTAACATTCCATCAGCGGCCGTGAGCGGGTTTTAAAAAGGGAGAGATGTTTATGAGCGAAGCACTCGATCAGCTCTGCATCAATGCCATTCGCATGCTTTCCGTGGATGCCGTGGAAAAAGCGAAGTCAGGCCATCCCGGCGCACCAATGGGACTGGCACCGACGGCGTATGTCCTATGGACGCGCTTCCTGAAGCATAATCCGCGCAATCCCGAGTGGCCTGATCGAGATCGCTTTGTCCTTTCCGCGGGCCACGGCTCGATGCTGCTTTACAGTATGCTCCATCTTACGGGCTATGATCTGCCCCTGGAGGAAATTCAGCGCTTCCGCCAGTGGGAGAGCCGCACCCCCGGCCATCCCGAGCGCGGCATAACCCCGGGAGTGGAGACTACAACGGGACCGCTCGGTCAAGGTTTTGGCAACGGGGTCGGCATGGCCATCGCCGAGGCCTATCTGGCCGCGCGCTATAACCGTCCGGGATTCGAGATCGTCGATCACTTGACTTATGGCATCGTCAGCGACGGCGACTTGATGGAAGGCGTCGCCGCCGAAGCCGCCAGTATCGCCGGCCATCTGAAGCTAGGGAAGTTGATCTACCTCTACGACAACAATCACATTTCGCTGGCGGCTTCTACCGATCTCACCTTCACGGAAGATTGCGCAAAACGGTTCGATGCCTATGGCTGGCACACGCTAACATTGGAAGATGGGAACGACGTGGCAGCCGTTGACGGGGCGCTGCGCGCGGCGCGCAATGAAACTGCCCGGCCGTCGCTGATTCTGGTGCGCACACACATTGGCTATGGATCGCCGGGGAAGCAGGACACTTTCGAAGCCCACGGATCTCCGCTGGGCGCAGAGGAAGTGAAGCGGACCAAGCAAAAGCGCGGCTGGCCGGCGGAACCGCCGTTTTTTGTTCCGCAAGAGGCGCTGACCTGTTTTCGCGAATCCGTCAGCAAGGGAGAACGAGCCGAGGCGGAATGGAAGGAGAGATTCTCGGCCTATGCGCGAAACTTCCCCGAGTTGGCCAAGGAATTGGAGCAAGCCATGCGCGGCGAGTTGCCCCAGGGCTGGGACGCAGTGATTCCCGATTTCCCGGCCGACGCCAAGGGGGTGGCTACCCGCATCGCATCGGGAAAAATTCTCAACGCCATACCGCCCAAGCTGCCGACATTGATCGGCGGCTCGGCGGATTTGAATCCGTCAACGTTCACCGTGCTGCAAAATCTGGGCGATTTTGAAAGTCCTCAGAGAGACTTTAGCCACAGCCAGGGCGCGGCGGGCGGCGGCTATAGCTACGCCGGACGCAACCTCCATTTCGGCGTGCGCGAACACGGCATGGCCGCATCGCTCAACGGCATGGCGACCCACGGCGGGATCATTCCCTTCGGCTCGACATTCCTGATGTTTTCCGACTACATGCGCCCCGCGATCCGGCTTGCCGCTTTGATGGGGCTGGGGGTGATCTATGTTTTTACCCACGATAGCATCGGCCTCGGTGAAGACGGCCCGACGCATCAGCCCATCGAGCAGCTGGCGGCGCTGCGCGCTATCCCGCAGTTGATCGTCATTCGTCCGGGCGACGCTAATGAGACCGCCGTTGCGTGGCGCGTCGCCGTCGAGTCGCGCCACCAGCCCGTGGCTTTGGTGTTGACGCGGCAAAATGTTCCCACCCTCGATCGGAGTCAATTCGCCGCCGCCGAGGGGCTGCGACGGGGCGCTTACGTTTTGGCCGATGCGCCGGGCGGCAAACCCGATATCGTCTTGATCGGCACCGGCTCGGAAGTGGCATTGGTCGTAGCGGCCTGGCAAAAGCTGGCGGAGCAAAAAATCCAGGCGCGCATCGTTTCCATGCCGAGCTGGGAACTGTTCGATCTGCAGCCGCGGGACTATCGCGAATCGGTTTTGCCCCCGTCGGTTCGGCCGCGGCTCGCGGTGGAAGCAGCTCTGCCGCAAGGCTGGCATCGTTATGTCGGCGACGGCGGAGATGTCATCGGAATAGAGCGGTTCGGCGCCTCGGCACCCGGAAATATAGTGATGGAAAAACTCGGCTTCACCGTGGACCACGTCGTGGAACGGGCTGTGAGGCTATTGGAAAAATAGAAATGCGCATCGTCATCGGCGCGGATCACGCCGGATTTGCGCTCAAACAAAAGCTTGGGGACTACTTGCGGGAGCTTGGCCACGAGGTGACTGACACCGGGACCGTGAGCACGGACCCGGTGGACTACCCTGACTATGCCGAAGCTGTTGGCAAACTCATTCTGTCCGGCAGCGTGGACCGAGGGGTGCTCGTCTGCGGCAGCGGCGTTGGCGCATCCGTCGCGGCGAACAAACTGCCGGGCATTCGCGCGGCGCTGTGCCACGATACCTACTCTGCGCGGCAAGGAGTCGAGCACGACGACATGAATATTCTGGTGTTGGGAGCAAGGATCATCGGCGAAGAGCTGGCGCGCGAACTGGTGCGGGCTTTTCTCGCCGCTAAGTTTACGGCGGAAGAGCGCCACCTTCGCCGTGTGGGGAAGATTAAGGCGCTGGAGCAGCGCTATGGGAAATCGGTGTAAGGAGAAACGTCATGAACCCTCTTAAAGAATTGCTCGCACAGGGACAGTCCGTTTGGCTCGATTATATTCGGCGCGATCTCATTCGCACCGGCGAGTTGAAGCGGCTGGTCGAAGAAGATGGCATTCGCGGCGTCACCAGCAATCCAACCATTTTCGAGAAGGCGATCGCCGGCAGCACCGATTACGATGACGCGCTGCGCGCGCTGCTGGCAAAGGATCCAAAGACGGATGTGGGGAATCTCTACGAACGACTTGCCATCGAAGACATTCAGATGGCGGCGGATGTTCTCCGGGCTGTTTATGACGAGACCGGTGGCGCCGATGGTTACGTGAGCTTCGAGGTCTCGCCGCATTTGGCCCATGACACCCAGGGCACCGTCAACGAGGCGAAACGTTTGCGGGCTGCGGTGGCACGACCCAACGTCATGATTAAAGTCCCGGCGACTCCCGAGGGAATTCCGGCCATCGAAGAGCTCATCGCCGAGGGCGTGAACGTCAACATCACTTTGATGTTCTCCATGAGTCACTATGAGGCCGTGACGCGGGCCTACATTCGCGGCCTCGGGCGCTGCGCTGATCCGTCGAAGGTCGCTTCTGTGGCCTCTTTCTTTGTCAGTCGGGTGGACACCATGGTGGATCGTGCCCTCGAGACTCTCGCAACGGCGCAACCCCAGGCGAAGACCCTGCTCGGCAAGATCGCTATCGCGAATTCCAAAATGGTTTACCACCGTTTCCTCCAGGTTTTTCATGGCAAGGGGTTTGTCGCGCTGCGCCAGCGAGGCACTCGCGTCCAACGACCGCTGTGGGCTAGTACAGGCACCAAAAATCCCGCCTATTCCGATGTTCTTTATGTTGAAAACCTCATCGGCGCTGAGACGGTCAATACCCTGCCGCCGGAGACGCTCAATGCCTTCAAAGATCATGGCAAGGTGCCGGGAGAGACTGTAAGAGATAGTCTCGATAATGCAGCGGCGGCTCTGGGACGACTGAAAGCTTTGGGCATCAATCTCGACACGATTACCGAGAAGCTGCAGCAGGACGGTGTTACTGCTTTTGCGACATCTTTCGATCAACTGATAGCTGCGCTGGAAAAAAAGCGCAACGCAATGATCGGCGTCGAACCGACTCGGAAAGTTTGAATGTGAGGAAACAACGCTGCAAAGGGCCTGAAACTATTCGCGGAGGCATTGCGGCCACGCGCCGAACAAGGAATAGCTGCCTATGTATAGCGATCCACATCCTTATACGAACACCGATCTAAGTCTGGGTAAACGGCCCCACGCCTGCGTCGTTACTATCTTCGGCGCTTCCGGTGACCTTACTAAGCGGAAGCTGATTCCCGCGCTCTACAATCTCGCCTTGGAGAAACGTTTGCCGGAGCGCTTTGCCGTCGTCGGCTACGCCCGCAGTGAAATGAGCAATGAGGCTTTTCGTGAAAAGATGCGTGAAGCGGTGAGCGAATTCTCCCGGACGGGCCTGAAGGATCCAGCTGTTTGGGATCAGTTCGCCTCCACGCTCTACTATGTCCAGGGCGACTACGATCGCTCGGAAGGTTATGAGCGGCTCAAAGAGTTCATCACCGGATTCGACCATGGCAGCCGCGTCCTACCGGTTCGGGTTTTCTATCTGGCGACGCCGCCGGAGCTCTATGGGATGGTGATTCAAAACATCGCGGCGGTGGGTCTAGTCTCTAAAGAATCCGACGAAGAAACTCGGACCCGAGTCGTCATCGAGAAGCCCTTCGGCACCGATTTACAGACCGCTCAAGAGCTCAACCGAAAGGTTCACGAGGTGTTGGACGAGAGGCAAGTCTATCGAATCGACCATTACCTCGGCAAAGAGACGGTGCAGAACATTATGGTTTTCCGGTTTGCTAATGCCGTTTTCGAGCCTATCTGGAACCGGCGCTATGTGGATCATGTTCAGATCACTGCGGCGGAGACGGTGGGCGTGGAGAACCGGGGCGGCTATTACGAAAAAGCGGGCGTCGTGCGGGACATGTTTCAGAACCACTTGCTCCAGCTTTTGTGCCTTACGGCGATGGAACCGCCGGTGGGCTTTTCTGCCGACTCCGTGCGTGACGAAAAAGGCAAGCTGCTTAAATCCGTTCGGCCGATTGCTCCAGAGGAGGTGGCCTTGGCGGCGGTGCGCGGACAGTACGGCCCCGGCAGGATCGATGGCAAAGAGGTCGTCGGCTATCGGGAAGAGCCGGACGTTGCCAAAGATTCGCCGACACCGACCTACGCGGCGATTAAATTTTTCATCGACAATTGGCGTTGGGAGGGGGTGCCCTTTTACCTGCGTTCGGGCAAGCGCTTGGCGAAGCGGGTGACCGAAATTGCGATCCAATTCAAGCGGCCGCCGCTGCTGTTGTTTCGCTCCTGCGCGGTAGATGAACTGAGCCCCAACGTGTTGGTGATCAGGATTCAACCCGACGAAGGCGTGTCATTGACGTTCGAAGTCAAACCGCCGGGGCCGGATCTCTGTGTCAGCCCTCTCAGTCTCGATTTTAAGTATGAACTAGCTTTTGGGAACAGTCCACCTGAGGCATACGAGACTCTGCTGGAAGATTGCATCGAAGGGGATTCGACGCTGTTTACGCGCCACGACTGGGTGGAGCTGGGGTGGTCATTGGTGGATCCCATCATCCAAACTTGGCAAATTAGCAAGCCGAGGGATTTTCCTAACTACCCAGCCAGCTCCTGGGGGCCGAGAGAGGCGGATGAGTTCATGCAGCGCGACGGGCGGCGCTGGCGTCGCCCGTGAGTCGTACCGCTTTAAAACTGTAGCAAAGATTGGAAAACCGTGGCTGGCAACAATCTCATTCTCGCCGGGGACATCGGTGGCACCAAGACCCACTTGGCTCTCTTCTCGCTCGAGGGAAGGAAGCTTAAATCCGAACTCAAGAAAACATTTCCGAGCAAGCAGTATCGAGGTCTTGAACCTGTCGTAGAAGCGTTTCTCACGGGTCAGCAAGTTTCAATCAGCCGCGCTTGTTTCGGTATTGCTGGTCCCGTGGTGGGTGGCCAAGTCAAAACCCCCAATCTTCCATGGGTGGTGGACTCCGCCAATATTGCGCAGCGATTCAAACTGGATTCCGTAGCTTTGCTCAATGATTTGGAGGCGGCGGCCTACGGCATTTTCACTCTAGAGCCTCAGGAGCTTTTCACTCTCAACGAAGGGGTGAGCGGGCAACGGGGTAACAAAGTGTTGATTGCGGCCGGCACGGGTTTGGGCGAGGCCACGCTCTACGACGACGGCCGCGACCTTCATCCGTCGGCTTCGGAAGGGGGGCACGGTGATTTTGCCCCCACAGATGAGACGCAAATCGATCTGCTTGGGTATCTAATGAAAGAATTCGGTCATGTAAGTTATGAGCGGGTGGTTTCCGGACCCGGGATTGCGAATATTTACGGTTTCCTTCGAGATACCGGCCGGCTTGAGGAGCCCGACTGGCTGAAAGAAAAAATATCGGCGTCGGAGGATGCGAGCGTTGTTATTTCCCAAGAGGCCTTAGCCGGCAACAGCGCCATCTGTGTGCAAGCGCTTAATCTATTTGTGTCGGTTTACGGCGCCGAAGCGGGCAATTTGGCTCTGAGAGGCAAGGCCACCGGCGGTGTTTATATCGGCGGCGGCATCGCGCCGAAAATCCTTGCCAAGCTGGAAGATGGAACTTTTATGCGCGCCTTCCTCGACAAGGGTCGTTACCAGGAGCTGCTCTCGGGCATGCCGGTGCGCGTTATTTTGAACGACCAGGCCGCGCTTCAAGGCGCGGCCTTCTACGCCACAAGATCTAGCTAAAAGCTAGCAATCATTCTTCGGTGAGGATCGTTGTGGCGCTGATTAAAAGTTGGCTACGCTATGACACACTGTGGTCAGTCCGCTCTTTTCTGGAAGGCTCCTACTCACGTCTCTGGTTACTTTGAGGCTGTAGGCCAATGGCAACCTCACGTGTCGTAGCTCATTCGAATATCCAAAGAAGTCAAGCTATCGCAAATAATAAAAAGGGCAGGACTGCGAGCGGTCGCAGGCGGCCGAAAACATGAGCGCCGGCTAAAGCACGTCCCGCGCTACTGACTCGTGTTTTGCGGCGAGGGTCGCCGCTCCGATAAATGTCCTTATGCCACGCCGTAGATTTCCAACAGTGTGACGCGATCAGCTCAGGAGAATGTTCGCGGAGGAGGAGGAGAGATAAAAAACATAGCCATGAGTTTTTGGGACGATATCGATTCCCTCAGACAGCTGAGTTTGTGGCTCATGTGGGGCGCTGGTCTCTTGGCTATCGCCGCAGCGGGTGCGACGTTGTTGCGCTATTATGTGGACCAGCGAGCAAGTGAGTTATCTTTTCAAGCCCAACTTAGTAGGGAAGAAGAAAATCGACAGCGACTGCAAGTAACGGAGGAAGAGAATCGTCAACGACAGCAGGCAGCCGAAAGCGAGCTGAAAAAGCTTCGCGATCGAGATGAGGAGAATCGCAAGCGTCATGAGCTCGCTGAGAAGGAGCTTACGGACCTACGTCTGAAGTCGGCTCCGAGGTCCTTGTCGCCCGACGGCCGGCGCATAATATCTGAGTTTTTGACCAACAAGCCGAAGGGCACCGTGGCAATCGCGGCGAGCGTCAATGCGTCGGATGCCGGAAAGTATGCTGACGAGATTTGGGCCGTGCTGAGGGGATGCAGGATGGAAGGTGAGATTTTTGAACGCGACGTTCATTGGTCGAGATACCGTGGGTTTGTGGATTACAGTCAAGGACCCGAAGAAGGTACCTGCGGCGGCCGGGGCGCTGCAGAACGCGCTGAAGGCAGCAGGTATTAATGCTCGAGGCCAAAACGATCCCGACCTAAATACCACAGCTGACGATGAGTTCCAGTTGTCCGTCGGAAATCGTTGAGCAAATAAAAAAAGGGGCGATTATCGAGTGATGATTCTACCGACAGCTCTTTGTTTCCTGCTAATCCTGCCATTCCCGGCGTTCGCTACCACGATTGCGACGCTCATCAGCGACAATTCGATTACCATTGCAGCTGATAGTGTTTTACTCGGCACGTCTCCGAAACGTGATGATTTCGTCCGACTTCAGATATGTAAGATTCGTTGCGTTCGGAACGTGTGCTTCACGGGTGTAGGGCGATATACCAGTGTTGCAATCGGCTACGACCTCTGGCAGCTCGCGGAAGCGGAACTTCGTGACCCTGGAACTCCCGAAGAACTGGCCGATCGATTTAAGATTGCGGTCATGGCTGTCATACCAAAACTCGTGGCCGTATCCAAAAAGCAAACGCCGCAGTGGTATGCTGACTATCTTAAGGGGAGTCCACTGATGGATATTTGTTTGCTGGGTTTGACACGAGTGGGCCAGCGGCCGTACATGGTGACGCATCGATAGATGCTGAAGGTCGCATATTACCTATTCGCAATGTCGTTCAGAGAGGGGAACTTGGCAAAATCGGTTTTACGTTTTTGGGCACAAATGAACGCATCAAGGACTTCATAAAACAAAACCCGAAGTGGACATTCCCCGCAATCGAGTACCCGACTGAGGTCGCCGAGCGAATGGTCCGTCTAGAGATTGTAGGGAGTGAGATTTCGGGAAAACGAGATGTAGGTGAGCCGATCGCAGTTGTGAGACTAGATGCGAGGGGGTTCAGCTTGGAGAGAAAAGGCGTTTGCGCGGGAAAATTAACACCTTAATTTTTAACTGGGCACAGTCCCAGCGAGCCAAAAAAAGCCAAGCCGTGAAGCCTGATCGGTTGCATCGCTCCCGAAGGGAGCAATGCACTCTAGCATTTTTGTCACTTTTTGACAAAAGCCGGTGCAATAACCCCACTTGACAACATATCGGCTTAGATGTACATTTGAGCCGTAATGGAGGTTTCTTATATGGGACAAGTTAATACAGTCCTGGCACGAGCTCAGTTCGCCGAGGTAGTTAATCGGGCCGCCTATGGCAAAGAGCGTGTAACCCTTACCCGGCGCGGGAAAGAGGTCGTTGCAGTGGTACCGATTGAAGATGTCAGGCTTCTTGAAAGCCTGGAGGACAAGATCGACCTTGATGAAGCTCGAGCGGCGTTGGCGGACGCCAAAAAGAACGGTACTGTTGCCTGGGAAAGGATCAAGAAAGAGTTGGCTCTCTGATTGGCCTACCGCATCGAGTTCACCACCAAAGCCCACAAACAATTTCGGGATCTACAAAAACCCATTCAGAAAAGACTCGCCAACCGGATCGACGCTCTGGCGAACGATCCACGGCCGCAAGGCGTCACAAAGCTCAGCACCGAGGAGAGTCTCTACCGTGTAAGGGCGGGCGATTATCGGGTGATCTATCAAATACAAGACAAAGTGCTGCTTGTCCTGATCGTAGGAATCGGTCACCGCTCCGATGTGTACAAGGGCATTTAGTTCAAATTGACCGGTTATCGGACAACGAAGCCTGACCCCATAAAAGAAATAATTAAATATTTATTGACAGGAATTCGAGGAGAGATTATAAACCAGAGAAACCCCCATCCCCCACTGCCGATGGATGATGGAGGCCGCGATCGAGCTTGGAATACCAGCCGGTTACTCTCTGGTGATCATATCTGTAGAGCGATTCGATAAATTTGTCAATTAAAATTTTTTCCCCGACCGCAGATTTTTCATAGACCGACCCCTCTTGCTCTCCCCTGGGTTTTTCGTATTTTCCGCCCGCTGTGGCCAAGGTATACGTTGTAACTTTTCGCTCCCATGATGACCGCCGTCCGTCGAAGTTTATCGTCCTGGCTGACAGCATCAAATCAGCCATGAGCGGTCACGACTTGGCTTTTATGATATTCGCAGCCCTCTTGGGTGGATTGTCGACTCTCTTTGGAGCCGTCCTTGTCGAAGTGCTACGCCTGCGTTTTTTCAACAAGCGCCGGTGGAATGAAACCATGGAAAGGTTTCGGCGGATCGGTTTGAAAAAGATGATCCACGAGATTTTATTTTCCACCGACGATTACTACTCTCAGGATAAAAAGCCGCAGCAAAGAGCTATGGCCAGGTAAGGTCTTCCTGTGGCTCAGACTGAACCACTACCCAAATAACCTTTTTCACGATAAAACTTTCTCGCCCCAGGGTGAAGGGGAATTTGCAGCGGCCCCGACTCCGTGCTCCGGCAGATGTTTTTCATGTTCAAGGGCTCTTTGTCATCGATCGTAATAACCGTCTTTCTGGCGTCGATGGCCTCGCAGATCGAATAGGCGATATCGTTGTCGAGCCAACGGTGTGTAATCAGTGGCCAGCCGCTAAAGTCGACTGTTCTAATATCTTCCGCGAGCATTTTGTGCCGTGCGCGCGGGATCAAAGAGCGCCGATACCCAATTGTCTGGAGAGTTCTCAAAACGTCCGGTTCGAGATGCAAGACCTCGAAGCCGCATTCCAAAGCCTCATCCAGCCAGGTGTGGATTCCCTCGTCGAAGACGGCGTTAACTTCGCCCGCCGAATGCTCTCTTTCCTTTTCGGAGAAGACGGCCAGTGAGTCAAGTTTTAAACCTAAATCCTGCATCAAAAGTTAAATGAAGACTGTATCTCAAGGCCATTTTGTGCAACGAAACTTGATTTTCGCTGGTTCCGGTGAAAGCTACCTAATAGGTAGGGTTCACCG
>Ga0184626_10000380_pt1 | contig 13552 bp, 12 predicted proteins | sample PLM3_60_b1_FD_133142 | JGI IMG/M metagenome (GOLD analysis project Ga0184626, IMG submission 133142) | Groundwater sediment microbial communities from an aquifer in East River, Colorado, USA - PLM3_60_b1 | ecosystem: Environmental > Terrestrial > Soil > Riparian zone | place: USA: East River... | reverse complement strand
TCCATCGCGGGCACCCGATCTTCTACACCGAGGAGGGCTCGGGGCCCGCGCTGCTCCTGATCCACGGCTTCCCCACCGCCTCCTGGGACTGGACCCCGATCTGGACCGGGCTCACCGCCCGCTTCCGTGTGATCGCGCCCGACCTGATCGGCTTCGGCTTCTCGGCCAAGCCCGGCCAGTACGAGTACAGCATCATGGATCAGGCCGACCTCTGCGCAGGGCTGCTGGCGGAGCGGGGCGTGCGCGAGGTCGGCGTGCTGGCGCACGACTACGGCGACACGGTGACCCAGGAGCTGCTGGCGCGATCCAATGTGGGAAGTGCGCCCCTGACTCTGCGCTCGGTCTGCTTCCTCAATGGCGGGCTCTTCCCCGAGACCCACCGGCCGCGGCCGATCCAGAAGCTGCTGATCGGCCCCTTCGGTCCGCTCGTCGCGCGCCTCCTGAACCGCTCGTCGTTCGGGCGGAGCTTCTCCGCCGTGTTCGGGCCGCAGACCCGGCCGGCGCCGGAGGATCTGGACGCGTTCTGGCGGCTGGTCGTGGAGAACGACGGCTTGCGCGTGATGCACCGGCTGATCCGCTACATGACCGAGCGCCGCACGCACCGCGAGCGCTGGGTGGGCGCGATGCAGCGGACGCGCGTGCCGCTGCGCGTGATCGACGGCGCCGTCGATCCCGTCTCGGGCGCGCACATGGTGGCGCGCTACCGCGAGCTGGTCCCGGATCCGGACGTGGTGCTGCTGCCGGAGGTCGGCCACTACCCGCAGGTCGAGGCGCCGGCGGCGGTGCTGGCGGCGTACCTCGCTTTCGCCGATACTCGGCGACCGTGACGCAACGGCTCGACGAAGGCGCCGGATAGATTGCCGACGCTTTCGCGACCCGCATGGGAGGTCGGCATGATCGTGACCAGCGGCAACGAGGTGTCCGGACACTCGATTTCGACGTACGTGGGCATCGTCCGCGGCATCGTCGTCCGTTCCCCCAACATCGCGCAGGGCATTCTCGGCGGTCTCAAGCAGATCGTGGGCGGCAACATCGAGTCGTATGCCGAAGTCTGCGAGCTCGCGCGCGAGGAGGCCTACCAGCGCATGGTGCAGCATGCGCAGGAGAGGGGCGCTGACGCGATCGTGGGCATGCGCTATGACGCGACGGAGTTCGCCCAGGGCGTGACGGAAGTACTGGCCTACGGTACCGCGGTCAAGCTCAAGCGCAACTGACAGTGGCCGCGCGTAACTCGGCATCAGCGGAACCGCGCGTCGCGTGTAGGACGTGAGTGGTAGACTGCCCACTCATCATGACTCGAGGCATCGTCGCACTCTTCGTTCTCGCCGCGCGGTTGGCCGCGGCCCAGGAAACCGACGCGGCGCTGCTCGCCCGGGCCCGCGCGATCCTGGAGCGAGCGCCCCTGATCGACACCCACAACGACCTGCCCAGCATGTTGATCGAGCGCAACGACGGCGATCTGGCCGGCCTCGACCTCGGCATCGTCCATCCCGAGCTGTGCGCCGACATCCCGCGACTACGCGAGGGCGGCGTGGGCGCGCAGTACTGGTCGGTGTACACGGCCTCCGCCAACATGAAGACCAACCGCTCGCTCCACGAGGCCCTGCGCGAGTTCGACGTCGTGCTGCGCCTGGTGCGCAGCCGGCCCGAGCTCGAGCTGGCCCGCTCGGCGGACGACATCGAGCGCATCCATCGCTCCGGCCGGATCGCCTCCCTGATCGGCGTCGAGGGTGGCCACATGATCGAAGGGTCGCTGGCGGCGTTGCGGGTCTTCCACGAGCTGGGCGCCCGCTACCTGACGCTGACCCATTGGGACACGGTCGAGTGGGCGGACGCGGCGACCGATCGAAACGAGCACGAGGGCCTGACCGAGTTCGGTGAGTCGGTGGTGCGCGAGATGAACCGTCTCGGCATGTTCGTGGATTTGTCCCACGTCAGTGCCGAAACGATGCGCGATGCGCTGCGCGTGAGCCGGGCGCCGGTGATCTTCTCCCACTCGAACGCACGCGCGATCAACCCGCACCCGCGCAACGTCCCGGACGACGTGCTGCAGCTTCTGCCGAAGAACGGCGGTGTCGTTCACGTCAACTTCATCAAGGAGTTCGTCTCTCCGGCGGATCCCGAGTGGCAGAAGCGGCGGACGGCCGCGCTCGAGGACCTTCACACAAGGCTCGATGACCAGAAGACCGTGGACGCGGGCATTGCCAATTGGGAGAATCCCCATCCCGGCGGGACGATCGCGGAAGTCGCGGATCACATCGACCACATCCGCAAGGTCGCCGGCATCGATCACATCGGAATCGGCGCTGACTTCTACGACGGCGGGACCACCTCGATGGTCCCTGGGCTCAAGGACGTGTCGCGCTACCCATACCTGTTCGCCGAGCTGCTCCGCCGAGGCTACCGCAACGACGAGCTGCTCAAGATCGCCGGGCGCAACCACCTGCGGGCCATGCGGCAGATGGAGAAAGTGGCGGAGCCGTCGCTCAGGGGAGGCTCAGCTCGTCCTTGAACACGACCCCGCCCTTCATCACGAAGCCGACGCGCTCGGCGAGCGTGATGTCCTGCAGCGGATTGCCCCGGACGGCCACGAGGTCGGCCCACTTGCCTGGCTCGATCGTGCCGACCCGGTCCGACCAGCCCAGGATCTCCGCGTTGACTCGCGTGGCCGACCCGAGTGCGCTCATGGGACTCTCGCCGAGCGAGACGCGGAAGGACATCTCCTTCGCGTTCTGGCCATGGGGCATCACGGGAACATCGGTGGCGAGGCCGATGGCGAGGCCGGCGGCCAGCGCGTCCTTGAAGGACTGGAGCTGGCGGTCGCGCAGCCTACGCCCGCGCTCCCGCTCGGACTCCGGCACCTTCGGGTTGTCGGGCACGACCTGGCTGATGTAGAGCGTGGGAACGTAGTACGTCGGGGCCTTCTTGAGCATCGCGATGGCCTCGGCGTCGAGCATCGAGCCGTGGTCGACGGTGCGTACCCCCGCCCGGATCGCAGCCTTGATGCCCTCGGTACCGTGTGCGTGGGCGGCCACCGTTCGGCCCCAGCGCTTCGCCTCGGTGACCGCGGCCTTTATCTCCTCGTCGGAGTACGACTGCTGATCGGGCGGGATCCCCTTTGACAGCACCGCTCCGGTCACCAGTATCTTGATGTGGTCGGCTCCGTGCTTGAAGTTCGTGCGCACGGCCTTGACGATCTCGTCGGGCCCGTCGGCCAGGTTCCGGACCATGGGCACGTCCACGAACAGGGAGAACTGGCGCGCGTCGCCCGCGCCCCCCGTCGGGGAGATGTAGTTGCCCGCCACCAGCATGCGCGGGCCGGGGATGGCTCCCTGCGCGATGGCGTCGCGCAGGTCCACGTCCACGTAGGGCCAGGTGGGTCCCATGTCGCGGCAGGTGGTGAAGCCGGCCTCGAGCGTGACGCGGGCGTTGCGTGCGCCCCACAGGGCCGCCTGGGACGGTGTCGTCTTGAGCAGGACCTCCTCCCAGTGGACGTCGTCCTTGTCGGTCAGGTGCGTATGGAGGTCGATGAACCCGGGAAGCAGCGTGGCCGCGCCGAGGTCGAGAACGTGTGCTTCCGGTGGGATGGCCAGCTGCTCTCCCACTTCGACGATGCGATCGCCTTCCACTCGCACCATGGCGGGGACGAGGGGCCGGCCCCCGCGCCCGTCGATCAAACGCCCGGCTTTCAGCACGTGCGTTTCCGCGACGGCGGTGGTGGCCGCGCAAGCTAGAAGGAACGCGAGCAGCTTCGTGCGCATCCTCTTCACCTCGTGAATTTGCCAGCGCGCTTCCCGGCGCTCCCGGGTTAGCATGATTGATGTCGACCCGCTGACCCGCGAGAACTGAAAGCAGGCCAATTATGCCAGCGCCCATCGGATCCATTGTCGCGTACGCCGGCCCCGTCGACGCTGATTGGGAGACCACCAACGGCTGGATGGCTTGTGACGGTCGGCAGCTCGATCGAACCGATCCCGCGTACACGTCACTCTGGGAGGCGATCGGCTACATCTGGGGCGGCGACACGGTCCGACGCTTCCGCTGCCGCACCAGCCGTTCGACATCCTCGAATCTGGCCGGCACATGCACGAGCTGGGCCTCGAGCTGACCGCCACTCGCGACGTGGACGGCCAGTCCAACACGGTCGCCTACCCGGGCCCCGACAACCCCATGAGCGCAGGCGGCTTGCATACCCACGCGATGAGGGCGGAGACAAGGAGACCCGACCGATCAACGCCTACGTGCAGTGGATCATTCGCTTCAAATGACGGCCCGGGCGGTGGCGCCGACATCGCCCCCGAGCTCTTCGAAGCTTGTGACCAAGGCCTTGACCCCGGTCGATAGCCACGGATCCGTGGACCGACCCTTCTCCTCCGAGACTCTCACTCCTGAACAGATCGCGGCGCTGAAGGAGCAGGAAAGGCGGAACCGCGATCAGGGGGCCGCCGAGTACAGGGAGGGGCAGTTCTACGGCAAAGGACCGTTCCAGCTCCACGCGGAGAATCGCGCGTATCTCCGCCATCTCGCCCTCGCACCGGGCGAGCGGCTGTTGGACGCGGGCGCTGGAGTTGGGAGGCTTGCGCTCCTGGTGGCGCCGAGAGTCCAACAGTTGGTGTGTGTGGATCTGTCCACGGGTTGCCTGGACATCCTGAAGTCAGAAGCCACAGCGAGAGGACTCCGGAACATCGAAACCCAGCCCGGAGACCTCTGCCGCCTTCCCGGCTCCCTGGGCGTATTCGACGCCGCCTACTCCGTCGAGGTGGTGGACCACATCCCGTCCGACTGTGAGCGGCTGGCTGCCGTCAAGAAACTCCATGACCTGTTGAGGCCGGGAGGGAGATGCCTGGTCAGCGTGCACTGCTGGAACCCACGGAGTCGCCGGAGCGGGGTCGAGAGGGAAGGCTTCTGGGGGACTGGAGAGAGACGCCTCTACCATCACTACTTCACCACGGGCGAGCTTCGGGATCTGCTGTGTCGCGCCGGGTTCCGAAGCGTTCGGTTGCGTGGGCTGAACATCCTGCCGGGGAGGATCACTCGCTCTCTGCCTGCATCGCTCGCCAGGCTGGAGGTTGGTTGCTCGATGGTGCCGGCTCTTGCCGGGATCGGCTCCCTCGTGATTGGAATGGGCACCCGGCAGGTAGGCCCGGGCGAGTCCTTTCGGGGAGAGTAACGACTTACCGAACGGGTATCGCTCGGTTCCTGCGCCTCCCCCTCAAACCTGGGATCCGGGTGCGTGGCCTACCCGGCACATGGATTGCCTATCGTCGGGGAGGAGGTACTCCGATGAAACCTGGCAACCGCATCGCGATCGTGGTCCCGCTCGCCCTGAGCCTCGCGGCGTCGCCGCTGGTGGTGCCTTCCCAGGCCGCGGGTGCGCTCGGCGTCGCGGACTGGACCACGTTCCACTTCGACAACGCCCGCACCGGCGTGAACCCCTTCGAAGGAACGATCGGCCCCAGCAACGTGCAGGCCCTCAGCCTGAAGTGGGTGGGGATGAACATGGGCGGCCTGGTCGTCCAGTCCTCCCCCGTCGTGTCGAACGGCGTCGTGTACGTGGCGGACTCGTGGCTCGGGAAGCTCTGGGCCTTCGACACGGAATGCGGCACGCACGGCGCTTTCTGCAACCCGCTGTGGAGCGGACGCACGGCCGGCACCCATGGCACGTTCTCGGGGCCGGCGGTCGCGGGCGGGGTGGTGTTCGTGGCCTCGGCCGACCACTTCTTGTACGCCTTCGACGCCGCCGGGTGCGGCGGCGCCGGCGAGTGCGACCCGATCTGGGTCGGTCAGATGAGCGCGGGCTCGATCGGCTCATCCGCCGCCGTGAGCGACGGCAAGGTATACGTGGGGACGTTCGACGACCACCTGTTCGTCTTCGACGCCGCGGGCTGCGGCCAGCCCACCTGCGCGCCGCTGTGGGTGGGCGCCGCCCCGGCGGTCTTGCCTGTCACGTCGCACGGGTTTGGCAGCCCCGCCATCGCGAACGGCGTGGTCTACGTGAACGCGAACTCGGGGCGCCTCTATGCCTATCCGGCGCAAGGCTGCGGCCGGCAGACCTGCGGCCCGCTGTGGATCGGCCAGACCGACTCGCTCGTCGGCACCAGCGGACCGGCGGTGGCCAACGGCATCGTGTACATGGGGGTCGACCAGGGCCTGGTGGCGTTCAACGCCACCGGCTGCGGCCAGCGAACGTGCCGGCCCCTGTGGACCGGCAAGCACGGCTTCGACCAGTTCGCCTTCGGCACGCCGGCCGTCTGGAACGGCAGGGTCTACCTCGGCATCGGCACGAGCCTGGAGGTTTTCGCGGCAAGCGGCTGCGGGGCGCCTACGTGCGGCCCGCTGTTCATCATCGATGCCAGCGGAACCCAGGGCGAGATCGACTCCTCGCCCGCGGTGGCCAACGGCATCGTGTACGTCGGCGAGAACTCGATGAAGGTCTTCGCGGGGAACGCCAACGGCTGCGGTCAGCTCTTCTGCTCGGCGCTGTGGACCGGCCAGACCGACTCGAGCGTCGTCAACTCGTCGCCCGCGGTGGTGGACGGCGTGCTGTACATCGGCTCGGGCAACCGGTTCTTCCCGGACGACCAGTCGGGCCGGCTCTACGCGTTCTCGCTGAACGGCAACTGAAGCCTCTCGGCCGCGCCTCCGGCGCGCCGTGGTAGGCTATGCCTCCCTATGCGCGTCCCTCCCCACAAGGAGGACTCATGAGGTTCCCGCTCGGGGTCTTGAGGGCGATCCTCCTGGTCCTGTCTCTGGGGACAACCGCTCTGGAGGCCGCGGGGCCAACAAGGCTCAATTCCTGTACCACGATCGTCAGCTCGGGCTCTTACATCCTCGACCGCGACCTCACCGCGGCCGGCGACTGCCTGCTCATCCACGCCCACTACGTCACCGTCGATCTGGCGGGGTTCACCATCAGTGGAAACGGGACGGGCCGCGGGATCTACGACGGAGGGGTCAGCCGGCGCGGGATCGCCATTCGCAACGGGACGATCACGAGCTTCCAGACCGGCGTCGTGCTCGCATTCAGCCGGTCGAACGTGGTCGAGTCGCTTCGCATCCTGTTCAGCCTCGAAGATGGACTCCAGGTCGGCGGCCAGAGCATCGTCAGAAACAATCTGGTGAATGAGAACGGTCGCGACGGGATCGTCCATACCGGCGGAGGCACCACCATTGTTGATAATGTCGTAACTGACAACGGCCGGGATGGAATCCTTGATCCGGGAGACTCTCTGATCAGTGGCAATACAGTAAGCACGAGCCGGAATGGAATTGCCGCAGCGTTTGGTGGCACGATCAACGGCAGCACGATCACGGGGAACATGGTCCTGGCCGGCGGCGGAGATGGCATCCGGGTCAATCAAGGTACGGTGAGCGGAAACACGGTGATCGGCCTCGGCTCCGGGACGGGCATCTACGTCGTCTGCCCGAGCGCGGTCATCGGAAACACGGCGAGAGGCTACGAGACGAACTTGGTCGTCGTCGGCGCGGGTTGTAATACCGACCACACCGTCGCCCCGTAACAAAGCACGCCTCGCATGAACGTCGAATCGAAGGAGGACTCATGAGATTCCCGACGCCCGCCCTCGCCGCAGTCGCCCTGGCCGCCGCGCTTCCCGCCGCCGCCGAGGACCTGACGATCGTCTCCCGGGTGACCCGGGACGGCGGAGCGCCGACGACGACCACCAGCTACCTCGGCAGCGACCGTGTGCGCATCGCCCAGCCCGAGGGTCAGGAGATGATCGTCGAGCTGAAGTCGGGCCAGATGACGCTCATCGACGGGCCGAAGAAGTCGTACTTCGTCGTCACCCGAGAAGACATGGACCGGGTCCGGGCCAAGGTGCAGGAGCAGATGAACAGCCCGCAGATGAAGAAGGCCCAGGAGCAGATGAAGAACCTGCCGCCCGAGATGCGGAAGAAGATGGAAGACATGATGGGCGGGATGGCCACCTCCATCGACGTGCGGAAGACGGGTTCCACCCGCAAGATCGCGGGTTACAACTGCGAGAACTGGACGGTCAGCGTCGGCCAGATGTCCAAGACCGAGCAGTGCCTCACGAGCGAGCTGCCGCTCCCCGTCCAGGCCTGGGACTCCTACCGGGACTTCGCCGAGAGCATGCAGAGCATGATGGCCGCGGGCCCGATGGCGAAGGGCATGGCGCAGATGCGGGAGAAGTTCAAGGACATGAAAGGCTTCCCCCTGGCGGCCACGCATACCACCAGCGTCCTCGGCCGCACGTCGAAGACATCGAGCGAGGTGACCGAGGTCAAGCGGGGGCCGATCCCCGCCTCCGCCTGGCAGATCCCCGCCGGCTACAAGAAGGTCGATAACCCGATGACGAAGGGGATCGCATCCCGGTAGAGGCTCACTCCCCCGCGGACACGTCTCTCGACAGGCCCTGGGCCAGCTCCACGAGCTTCACGAGCTCGGAGCGATAGCCGCCGGCGTCTTCGCCCCGCGCCTCGCGCGCGAGCGCCAGCACCTGCTCGTAGGTCAGGCTCCCCTTGTGCTCGGAGTCGCGCAGCAGCATGCCGAAGCCGGCCACGGCCGTCGAGAGCGTGAGGTTGGGCGACGGGCCCATGACCGCGTCCTTCACCGCGACCACGAGCAGCCGGCTCCGCTCTCCGTCCGGCTCCTTGTAGCGCAGCTTCACCGTCATCAGCTCGTCCTCCGGCGCGGTGGCGGGCACCACCTCGTAGAGCGCCGTCACCGAGTGCCCGGCGCCGATCTCCCCCGCGTCCTTGGCGTCGTCGTCGAAGTCCCGGGCCGTCAGCACGCGATTCTCGTAACCGATCAGGCGGTAGGCCGCGACGCGGCGGGGGTCGAACTCGACCTGGATCTTGACGTCCTTGGCGATCGTGACCAGCGTTCCCCCGGCCTGCTGGACGAGGACCTTGCGCGCCTCGGCGAGCGAGTCGATGTACGCGTAGTTGCCGTTGCCGGAGTCGGCCAGCTTCTCCATCGTGGAGTCCTTGAGGTTGCCCGTGCCGAAGCCGAGGACGGAGAGGAAGACGCCGCGGCGGCGCTTCTCTTCGATGAGCCGCACGAGGTCGCCCGTGCTCGTGATCCCGACGTTGAAGTCCGGCGTAGACCACGATCGAGACGCGGTCCCGGGCGGTGAGCGTATCCGCCAGCATCGACAGGCCCGCCTTCACGAGCGGAAGCTTCGCGGGATCGTTCATCGAGCCGGACACGTCGACGAGAAAGACCAGGTTTCGCGGGGGGAGCTGGCCCTCGGCCAGCCGCCGGCCCTGGAGGCCGATGAGGACCAGCTCGTGGCCCTCGGCCCACGGGCACGGTCCCACCTCGGTCGTGACCGAGAACGGCGCCTGGTCGCGCGGCGCCGGGTAGTCGTAGGTGAAGTAACAGTACGACGCACACCACGGCCCTATTCCGTGCCGTCTGCTCGATTGGGGCGGCGGAATCGCCTATGCGGGGGCCGGAGCCCCGTTCACCGCCGGAGGTTCAGCAATTGCGGTGCCGGGCTCAGTTCAACGGCTTGACCATCAGCACGCACACGGGCCGGGGAACGCTGACGGGCGCGCCGACGGCGGTGAGGCCGCCGCTCGCCTTGTCGATCCGGAAGACGGCGATCGAGTCGGAGTCCTGGTTCGCGGCGAGGAGGTAGGTCCCGGTGGGGTCGATGGCGAAGTTGCGTGGCGTCTTGCCGAGCGTGGACTGGTGGCCGGCCGGCGTCAGCTTGCCGGTGCTCGTGTCGACGGCGAAGATCGCGATGCTGTCGTGGCCGCGGTTCGAGCCGTAGACGAACTTCCCGTCGGGCCGGACGGCGACCTCGGCCGTGAACGACTTGCCGCTGAACCCGGCGGGCAGCGTCGAGAGGGTCTGCAGCTCGGAGAGCGCCCCGGCCCGGGGGTCGTACGAGAACGCGGTGAGCGTGGAGCTGAGCTCGTTGATGACGTAGAAGTGGCGGCCGGCGGGATGGAACGCGCCGTGGCGCGGCCCCGCGCCCAGCGCGAGGCGGGCGGCGGGCGGCTGGTGGGGCGTGAGGCCGCCCTTCGCCGGATCGAACCGGTAGACGAGCACCTCGTCGAGCCCCAGGTCGGCGACGAGCGCGAAGCGGTTCGCGTGGTCGAGGTCGACCCAGTGCGCGTGGGGGCCTTTCTGGCGGCCAGGGTCGGCCCCGCGACCTTCGTGCTGGACGAACGTAGTGGCGGCCTCTAGGCGGCCGCCGGCCTGGACCGGCAGCACCGCGACGCTCCCGCCGCCGTAGTTGGCGACGAGCACGTAACGGCCCTTCGCGTCGAGCGCCAGGTGGCACGGCGACCCCCCGCGCGACGATTGCTGGTTGAGGAACGTCAGCGCGCCCGTCTTGGACGCCACGGCGAACGCGCTGACCCCGCCCTCCTCCTTCGCCGCCCCCCCCGTCTCGTTGACCGCGTAGAGGAAGCGGCCACTCGGGTGCACGGCGAGGAACGACGGGTTCGCCGACTCCACCGGGGGCCCCGCCGGGGTCAGCGCGCCGGTGGCGAGGTCGAGCTGCAGGCGGTAGATCCCCTTGCTCGCGCTCGGGCCGCCGGTATAGGTGCCGACGTAGACGATCAGGGCGGCTGCCGCGTAGGTCATGCGCGCATCTTACCGATAGACCCGCACGTAGTCGACGAGCATCGCCTGCGGGAAGACCGTCGTCCCGTCTGGGCCTCCGGGCCAGTCTCCCCCGACCGCGACGTTCAAGATCACGAAGAAGGGGTGGTCGAAGACCCAGGCCTGTCCGGGACGCAGATCGGCGGGCGTCCGGGTCTGGTAGAGGTTCGCGTCCACGAAGAAACGGACGCTGCCGGGATCCCACTCCACGGCAAAGACGTGGAACGCATCGGCGAAGGCTTGGCCGCCGGCCGGCCCATACGCGGCGGTCAAGGAGTTTCCTCCGGAGAAGCCCGGACCGTGCATCGAGCCGTGCACGGTCGCCGGCTCGCGGCCGATGTTCTCCATCGCGTCGATCTCGCCGCAGCGCGGCCAGCCCACGACGGCGATGTCGTTGCCCAGCATCCAGAACGCCGGCCAGATCCCCTGTCCGCGCGGCACCTGGATCCGGGCCTCGAACCGCCCGTAGGCCTGCTCGAACCGGCCCTGCGTCTTGAGTAGCGCCGACGTGTACTCGCGGGCGACGCCGCCTCCTTCGAAGTGTTCGCGCAGCGCCTGGATCACGAGGTTGCCGTCGCCGTCGAGCGACGCGTTGCGCCCACGGTCCGTGTAGTACTCGAGCTCGTTGTTCCCCCAGCCGTGCCCGCCGGTCTCGGCCACCCACCGGCTGGCGTCGACGAGGGCGCCATTCGGCCCTTCGAACTCGTCGCTCCACACGAGCGTGCGGCCCGCAGGAGAGGGCGGCGCCGGCGGACCATTACCCGGCCGCGCCGCGCCGCAGCCCGATCCCAGGACGGCGCTCATCCCCGCGATGAGCATCGCGGCCGCCACCCGCGCCTTCAGGTGCCGCCAGGCCCAGTAGACGGGAAATCCGGCGGCGGCGATGAGCAGCCCCCACAGCGGCGAGTAATTCGGCACGGGACGATCGATCTCCCCGCGGACGATCGCCACGAGGCCGGCGAACGTGCCGGCGAGGAAGAGGAGCGGCACCCACGGGTACAGCGGCGTGCGGAAGGGACGAGGAGTGTCCGGCTGCCGGCGGCGCAACACCATCACCGCGGCCACCGCGAACAGCAGCGCGAACCACTCCACGACGACGAAGTAGGTCGTGAGCCGGTCGAAGTCGCGCAGCAACGCGACGAGGATGATGGTCGCGGCGGACTGGACCAGGATCGACGCGTACGGGGTCGCCCATCGCGGATGGGCGAGTCCGAGGAACGGGAACGCGAGCCCGTCGCGGGCGAGGGCATAAGGCACCCGCGGCCGCGAGAGGATGTTGCCGTTCAGCGCGCCGAAGACGCTGCAGAGGATCGCGACGCTGATGAGGGTGGCGCCGGCCGGCCCCAGGCGCTGGGCCATGATCCATTGCGGCACGACCGGATGGCGCGCCATCTCCGCCACCGGCATCGCGTATATGTAGCCGAGGTTGGCGCCGACATACAGGAACACGATCGTGAGCATGCCGGCGACGATGATCCGCCGCAGCAAGCGCTCGGGGGCCATGACCTCCCCGGCCACCATGCTGACGGCGATCCAGCCGTCGTAGGCCCAGATGACCGACGCCGCGCCCAGGCCCAGGCTGCGCGGGCCGCCGGAAACGGGCGCGAGGTGCGCGAAGCTGCCGCCGGGCAGCGTGAAGGACACCGCCATCAACACGAGCAGCGCCGCGACCTTGATGAGGGTCAGGAATGTCTGGACCGCGGAGCCCAGGCGAGCGCCGAGCAGGTTCACCACGGTCAACATGAGGACGATGACGGCGCCGACGGCGGGCACCCTCCAGGGAACCGCGGGCCCGAACTCCACGCCCGTCATCCCCAGGATCAGCTCCCCGAAGAACGTCGCCAGCGCCCCGTTGGTGGCGGGCGTCGTCACCAGCAGGAAGAGCCATCCGAACACGAAGGCGGCCGCGTCGCCGTAGGCGGCGCGGAGATACACGTAGACGCCGCCCGTCCGGGGCAGCATAGAGCTCAGCTCGGCGAGGGCGAGCGCGCCGCACAGGGTCACGAGGCCGAACACGGCCCAGAGCCCCAGGATCGTGGGGGGATCGCCGACGTCCCGGGCGAGCGTGTAGGGCTTGCGGAAGACGCCGCTCCCGATGGTCGTGCCGACGATGACCGCGAGGCCGCCCCAGAAGCCGATGACGCGGTGGAGGCCGTCGTCCGTGACCGCGCGGCCCGTGGCCATTCCCTACTTCGGGGGCCGGGGGATGGGGGTGCCCCCTTCCATCATCGTCGCGTCCGGCTGATCCGGGGGAGCCAGCGCATGGATGGGAGTGCCCCCCTCGTACGAGGGCACCTGGGCGCGGGAACCCCGCCCGCGCTCGGCGTACCAGTCGGCGCCCGCGAGCGCCAGTCCCAGGAGAAGGCTGAAGGCCAACAGCATGCGAGACATATGGGAACCTCCTTGCGGCGTGCCGAATCGTGGTTTCGTCGGGGAAGGTTGTTCGGACCGCGACTATACACCCGGGCCTCCCGGGGTTTTTTGCAATCGGCACGGTCCTTCACTAGTATTCCGCCCCCAGCCCACGCCCGGGGCCAAGGAGCCCCCGCCGCATGACGTCCTGGCAGGTCCTCGTAGCCCACGCCGTGAAGGTCCTCGTCCTTCTGACCCTGGCCGGGATCCTGGCGCGCGGGCGCGCGCGCATGTGCTGGTCCTTCCTGGCCTACCTGGGCGTCGTGCTCGTCGGCAACAGCCTGGTGAGCTTCTGGCCCGCCCGCTTCTTCGACGCGTGGTTCTGGCTGATCCAGCAGGCGCTCTACGACGCTCTCAAGATGGCCATCGCCGTGGAGCTGGGGTTTCGCACGTTCCAGGCCTTCCCCACCGCCCAGGCCACCGCCCGACGGGTCAGCTTGGCCCGAGCCGGGATCAGCCGGTGGGTCTCGCTGAACGTCTGCCGCGGGCAGCCCGCCTCGACGCACCGCCACACCCGCTTGTGCCACACCACCACGGTGG
>Ga0184626_10000379_pt1 | contig 13559 bp, 15 predicted proteins | sample PLM3_60_b1_FD_133142 | JGI IMG/M metagenome (GOLD analysis project Ga0184626, IMG submission 133142) | Groundwater sediment microbial communities from an aquifer in East River, Colorado, USA - PLM3_60_b1 | ecosystem: Environmental > Terrestrial > Soil > Riparian zone | place: USA: East River... | reverse complement strand
GTGGGCGATTGATAACGTCGGATGATCTCCACCAAATCTCGCGTACCCACGACATCGATGGCGCGGAAGATCCCTTCAGTCCCATGATTATAAGCGGTAATTGCCAAGGGCCAATTACCGAGGAGCTTGCGATTTTCACCCAGGAGACGGGCCGCGGCACGAGTGGATACCAGGGGATCCCGTCGCTCGTCCACGGTATCGGTGATGCGAAGAAACTTCTTCCCGGTATCAGGCATGAACTGCCACATACCGACCGCACCAGCGGTGGAACGTGCGCGCACATTGAAGGAAGACTCCACCAAGGGCAGATAAGCGAGCTCCACCGGCAATCCCTCATCGCGAAAGATCTGCCGCATCTGGGACATGTATCGTCCGGAGATCTTGAGACCTGCAATAAACTGTTCCTTGACGCCCCGCTGGCTTTTAACTCTTCCGTCTTCCTCGTTCAAATCGTAGTTAGCAAGAATTCGTGCCCGCTCTCTCTCAACCAGCGCCCGGCCCTCGTCCGTATCCGGAACACGCAAAACGCTATAAATCTTTCCGTGATCGAAGGGATCGAAAAATACGACGTCCCCCGCTCCGTAACGGGTAAAGATCTGCTTCCAGAACGCCACCGCTCCTTCGAGGCCTGGAAGAACCGCGAACGTCGACTCGGCTGCAACCGCGCGCCCGAAAATCGCCGTTAGCAGTACGAAAATAAGGCTTGAGCAAAGCGTGAACTTAGATCGCATGACGCTGATTAAACACGAAAATTTGACCCATCGTAACAAACGGGATATGGTTAGTCAAAATTTCACCTCCGGAAATTCCCGGTTGATAAGAAACAACACTTACCATCGCTTGCTTGTCGCCAGCCTCATCGTCGTGTTAGGAGGCTGTCGCTTTTCTTCCTCATCCAACCACAACCCCGGTTACTTGGTCGTTGGCATCGAAAGCAACCCGCTTCAACTGGATCCGCGTTACTCTACGGATGCGAATTCCGTGCGGATCGGTGGTCTGATCTATAACTCATTGCTGCGCTCCGATGAGAACTCGCGGTTGCAGCTGGAGTTGGCTGAGAACTGGCAAAAGATGGATCCCCAGACATACATTTTTGATCTGCGCCGGAACACCACATTCCACAATGGCCAGCCGCTTACAGCCGCGGATGTCAAATTTACCTATGAGTCGATTCTGCAAGCCAAGAACCTCTCCCCTAAGCGGGCACTCCTAAAGCCCCTTCAAGCAATCGACCAACTTGGACCCTATCGATTGCGCTTCCGGCTGGCTGCACCCCACGCGCCCTTTCTGGAGCACTTTACCATCGGCATTGTTCCCGCAAGTTCCGCTGGGGATGCCGTGTCGAGCGCCACTCCGCCAGTCGGCTCCGGACCCTTCATGTTGGAATCACTCCAGTCGGGAGAGGCGGTGACCTTGAAGGCGAATCCCTCTTATTGGGAAGGGAAACCTTCGCTCGCGGGACTGGTTTTTAAAGTCGTTCCGGACGCCATGGTGCGGGTCCTCGAATTCAAGAAAGGAAGCATCGGTTTCATGCAGAACGATCTGGAACCCGACGTGCTCCCCTGGATCAAGCACAACACCGACGCAGCCATCGAAGCCCGTCAGGGCACAACGTTTCAGTACATCGGCATCAACCTCACTCACCCCATTCTCATGCACAAGAAGGTACGCCAAGCGCTGGCCCATGCGATCGACCGCGAAAGCATCATTCGCCATCTCATTAAAGATCTCGGAACTCCCGCCAGCGGCCTGCTTTCGCCGCTGAATTGGGCCTATGAAGGTAGGGTCAACCAATGGCCTCACGATCCGGAGAAGGCGAAACACCTCCTGGATGAGGCTGGATTCCCCGATCCCGACGGTGACGGGCCGCGACCTCGATTCAAGCTCTCTTTTAAAAGCACGAATCTCGATCTGCGAAGAAGAATTGCCGAAGCTCTCAAAGAACAGTTGCAGCGCCTCGGCATTGAGCTGGAGATCCGCACCTATGAATGGGGCACCTTCTTCAGCGACATTAAAAAGGGCAATTTTCATCTTTATTCTCTCGCTTGGGTCGGCATCCAGGATCCGGATATCTACCATCAGATTTTTCATTCCGCCAGCGTACCGCCTAACGGCGATAACCGAGGGCATTACAGCAATTCACAAGTAGATCAGTTATTGGAAAAGGGACGAACGGCAATGGATGCAACGGAGAGAAAACGCATTTACGGCGAGGTACAACGCATTCTCGCTGAAGATCTCCCTTACATTCCCCTATGGTGGTGGAAAAACGTAATCGTAAAAACGTCCTCTCTCCAGGGATTTGTTCCCTATCCTGATGGGGATTTTACCGCATTGAAAAAAGTCTCGTTTCGATCACAAACTCCTGCCCAGTGAAACGTTACCTCCTCCAGCGCTCGTTGTTGCTGCTGCCAACTCTGTTCGGAGCGCTCACGTTGGTTTTCTTCTTGATTCATCTGGTTCCCGGGGATCCCATCGAAGTCATGCTGGGCGAAACCGCCAGCGCTGCGGACAAAGACGAACTGCGCCGGAGTCTGGCTCTCGATCAGCCGCTAATGGTTCAATATCGTAGTTTCTTGACTGGCTTGCTACGGGGCGACCTCGGGCGTTCACTCTATGAGCAATCCTCGGTCACGGACCTTATCCGGACAAGATTGCCCGCCACGATAGAGCTAACTTTATGCGCCATGGCAATCGCCGTAATCATCTCCTTCCCTCTCGCGACTCTAGCCGCAGTCAAGAAGGGTTCCGGGATCGACCGGGGCGCCCTATTATTTTCTCTAGTGGGCCTTTCGCTGCCCAATTTTTGGCTCGGCCCTCTGCTCATGATTATCTTTTCCATCCAGCTGGGCTGGACGCCGGTCTCCGGTCGCGGTGGGCTTGATCATCTAGTTCTCCCATCGCTCACGCTCGGTATGGGCATGGCAGCGATACTGACCCGCATCCTTCGCGGAAGCTTGCTCCAAGTCAGCAACGAAGACTACGTGCGCAGCGCTCGGGCCAAAGGACTGAGCGAAAAACAGGTCTGGCTCAAACACACGCTGCGCAATGCCCTGCTTTCGGTTATCACGATCATGAGTCTGCAGTTCGGATCGTTGCTTGCCGGCTCGATCATCACGGAGACGGTGTTTTCTTGGCCAGGGATCGGGCGGTTGACCGTGCAGGCGATTCAGACCCGCGACTATCCTTTGGTCCAAGGCTGCGTGCTGGTCATCGCCATTTCATACCTCTTGGTAAATCTCCTCACGGATATCTTCTATCATTTGGTGGACCCAAGAATTACCTATGGAAAGTAAGCGCTGGTTCTACGTTGGTTTGGCTATCCTGACCCTGCTCGTCGTAGCGGCGCTACTGGCTCCGCTTCTGGCGCCCCATGATCCAACGCGACAAAACCTTGATAATGATCTACGCACCTATTCGATGGAAAACCCGCTGGGGACAGACAAGTTGGGCCGGGACATCTTGAGCCGAGTTCTCTATGGCGGGCGAATCTCGCTTCTGGTGGGAGCCACTACCGTTGTGATTTCTCTTGCCATCGGTTTGGCGATTGGCTCGCTGTCGGGATATTTCGGCGGATGGGCAGATCAATTGCTCATGCGGCTGGTTGACATCCTCATGGCTTTTCCGGGAATTCTCCTTGCCATCGCCTTCACGGCTGTTCTCGGCCCGGGTCTCGATCACGTCATTCTGGCCCTTTGTTTGATAGGCTGGACCAGCTACGCACGATTGGTCCGCGGCGAGATTCTTGCCCTAAGGGAGCGCGAGTTTGTCCAAGCGGCAAGGGCGCTCGGCTGCAAGCCCCGCCGCGTTATTGCGCGGCACTTACTCCCCAATCTTCTTCCTCCCGTGCTTATCCAAGCCACCTTTGGATTGGCCGCAGCGATTATCGCCGAAGGCAGCCTGAGCTTTTTGGGATTGGGAGTCGAACCGCCAACACCATCGTGGGGATCGATGTTGAATGACGGACGACAGTTTCTACTGGTCGCGCCCAACCTGACTACCTACCCTGGAATTGCAATTATGATTACGGTCTTTGGGCTCAATTTGGTCGGTGACGGACTTCAAGATCGGCTTGAGGCCAGAAGCCGATAGGCCAAACGCTACATTGTCATCTTGGTGGTAGGATGGTAAGTAAGGCATCAGGAGGTGGGCCTCATGAAACTTTACTCCAGCCATGGTTGACCCTACGCCCATAGGACAAGGATTGTCCTGGCGGAAAAAAAGATTCCCTATGAACTCATCGAAGTGAACCTCAAAGACAAACCGAAGGATCTTCTAGAACTCAATCCTTATGCGAAAGTTCCAGTGTTAGTTGACGGTGAGGGGGTCATTTATGAATCGGCCATCCTCAACGAATATCTGGATGAGAAATACCCGACGACACGCCTGATGCCCGATGATCGTTTACTAAGGGCGAAGGCACGGATCTGGATTGACTTCTTCAACAGTCGGATCCATCCGGCGGCACATGACATAGCACATGACAAAGAGCCGGAGAAGGCGAAAGAACGAATGAGAAAGCATCTCGAAACCCTTGACCAAGAGATGGCCGGCAAGAGATACATCGTGGGCGATTATTCCCTGGCCGACGTGACCTTTATTCCCTTCTACACGCGGCGCCAACGATACGGCGTGACTATTGATGACAACCTGCCTAACTTGAAACGCTGGGGGGAAGACCTCATCGCCCGCCCGGCTGTCGCCTCTACGCTATAGTTGCGAGATCTCACGATGCGTCAAGAGGACGATGGTCCATGCAGCCGGTCTTAATCCTTCCCCAGGAGATTCGCGGCATCGTCGGCATGGAAGCCGCCGTCGAGGCGGTTCGCGCAGGCTTCCGTGAATGGGGCGAAAATCCCCAACTCAACGCCCCGCGACGACGGATTCACATTCCCACGGGTGTCCGCGTAAGCGTGCACCAGGGCGGTGTTCCGGCGGCGCAAGCCACCGGACTTATGACCCACTGCGAATGGGTCAAACCCATGGCCGAAGAGCAAATCTATCCGCGCCTGAACCATCCCGTGATCGTGCTCTACGACGCCGCTGAAGGCGAACTTAAAGGCATCATTATCGGCGAAATCACCTGCGCCGAGTTACCGGATAACGTCGCCGTAACCGGACTTCGCACCGCCGCCACCAGCGCCGTCGGCACCGATCTTTTGGCGCGACCTGACGCCACCAGACTGGGCCTTTTCGGCGCCGCCGGCCAGGCGAAGAATCACCTGCTCGCGCTAATGCAAGTGCGAAAATTCAAAGACGTAAGAGTCTACAGCCGCAATCCCGAGAACCGGCGCAAGTTCGTCGAGGAGATGGGCCCGGTGACCAATCTAAACATCACGCCGGTTGCAAGTCCACAAGAAGCCCTGCGTGGCGTCGATCTCGTTTTGACGGCAACCAACTCCAGCGTTCCGGTATTCGACGGCAATTGGCTTGAGCCCGGCCAACATGTCACGACCATTGTCGGCAGTAACGTCGGCTTGGTTAAGGGGGGATTCACAGCGGCCAAAAGACGGGAGATTGACGATAAAACCCTAGCGCGAAGTCACGTTCTCAGCATTGTTTCCGTTCAGCAAGCGATTCAGGACGAACAGGCGGATATTTACGATCCGGTGCAGCGCGGCGTGATCAAGTGGGAGCAGCTCATTGAAATCGGCGAAATCCTCGCCGGCAAAAAAGAAGGGCGTACCAAAGCTGAGCAGGTTACATTTTACAAGAACAACGCCGGCCAAGGAGTGGCGGATGTGGCGCTGGGTGCCCTCGTGTTGGAGCAAGTGAAGAAAAAGGGCGCGGGTCAAACATTGAACGTCTAGACGCGCTGGAATAATCCAATGATGGAGAACCCGTTGAACCCAATCCCAACATTCCATCAATCCATCATTCCACTCACCCTATGACTATGACACGCATCGCCCTCGCACAGATCACCTCCTCTACTGAAAAGACGGTTAACCTGGAGCTCGCCAAAGAACTGATCAGCGAGGCAAAGAACAAAGGCGCTCGGATGATCGCTTTCCCGGAGTTTCTCATGGCTTTCTCTCCGAGCACGCAGTCCGCTGAGGAGCTCGCCGAAATTTCGGAGACTCTCGACGGACCCTTTACCTGGTCTCTACGGGAGGCAGCGAAGGCAGCGAACATCGAAACTCTGGCGACGATCTATGAAAAAAGCGATGTGCCTGGGCGCGTTTATGACACGGCACTGTGGATCGACACCTCGGGCGATCTATCGGCCGTGTACCGGAAGCTTCACCTCTACGATGCCCTAGGTTTCAAAGAGTCAGACAAATTCCTCGCCGGTAGCGAATTGGCCCAGCCCTTAAAGTCCGTCATCGGCGTCATCGGCATGATGATCTGCTACGATCTTCGCTTTCCTGAATTGTCGCGGCTCCTGACGTTGATGGGCGCGGAAATACTCGTGTCCCCTTCCGGCTGGGTGCTAGGCGACATGAAGGTCGAACACTGGCAAACCATGGTGCGGGCGCGGGCGCTGGAAAATGGTTGCTATGTGATCGCTCCTGACCAGGTAGGCAATATTTACATCGGCCACAGCATGGTCGTGGACCCCTTTGGTCGAGTCGTCATTGATATGGGCGAGCGCCAGGGCTTGGAAATTGTCGACCTCGATCTTTCGATGGTGGGAGAAGTGAGAGAAAAATTGCCCTTGCTCAAAAATCGCCGCGCGGACATTTATGGAAGCGCTGTTTTCACCGCCAAATCAGCATAACGAAGACGAGATAAGGTATATTAAGAATACTAAGGTTTTAAACTATTCACGAGGACGATTGAAAGGGAAATTATGATTCTATCGAAAAATTCTGACGTCAAAGGATTGGTTGTGAAGTCCATCGAAGGGAAACCGATGAACGGCGATCTATTGGTAAAGCCGCTAATCAAAGGGGACGAAATGACTTTGCTGGAGATTCATTATCAGCCGGGTGTCGGCGCGCCGCTCCATGTCCACTCTCATGAGTCGCTCGCCTATGTCGTCAAGGGCAAGGTCAAAATGACGGTCGGAAAGGAAGTCTATATTCTCGGCCCGGGCGATGTCTGTCGCCATCCGGAGGGAGTTCCCCATGGCGTCGAAGGCTTAGAAGAATCGATCGTAGTTGAGATCAAATCCCCTGCCCCCGACATCGCAACGTTCTTGGGAACTTGAAACTCAGGTCTATCGAGGGAAAGGAGTTCGGCATCATGGCAGGAAAAGCAAAGTATCTGATGATTGCGAGCATGGACGTGTACCCGGAACATGAAGCGATCTTCAACGAAGTTTACGATAAAGAGCATGTGCCCAATTTGTGCAAGGTTCCGGGTGTCTTGGGAGTCACCCGCTATAAGCGTGGGACCTTGACGATGAACATCGGTGGCGAGAGAAAGACGATCGAGATCCCCAATGAGCCGACCTATACAGCCATCTATGAACTTGAAAGCCCGGACGTGCTAACCAGTCCCGCGTGGGATAAAGCGATCGAAGACGGTCGTTGGCCCAGTCAGGTAAGACCCTACACTAAGAATAGACGTCACGTACTACTGAAGATTATGGATTAGATGGAAAACTGTTGGATTGGCATAAACGCAAACCGGAGGAAGTCAACCAACACTTCCGCTTTCACGTAGATACTGCTTCCAAAATCCTCTTGATCTCTACCCCAGCGGCTTCGGCACTCCCACCTTCCACGTGTTGCTCGAATAGTGGGAATAACTCCCGCTCTTCCTTGCGAATGTGACGCTCTAGAAGATCGCCTAAGTCGAAGATCAACTTGGCGAGGCCTGTTCCCCCTTCAAGTTGGGGAATCGCTGCGCGGATCTGCGTATGATTCCGCACCAATTCGTCAATCATCTCCTCGCTCCCCGGGACGGCCGAACGGAGCAATGGGAACAATACTTCCTCTTCCGCTCGAAAGTGCGGAACAAGATTGCTTGCGTAAAAAGCCAAGAACTCTTTTGCTCTTTCGCGGAGCCCCTCCGCGCCCATCGGTCGTATTTGCCCCAGCGCTTGCTTGCGACACCGCAGCGCCAGAGCAAGACCGTGGTGGTGGTCCTGGGACAGGGGAACTAAACTGGCGTGGCGCATAAATTTTGACGATCAAATGACTCCCTTTGACCGTAGCGACGAGATACTAGCCGCGTCAAACCCGAGGGCATTAAGGACCTCCGTCGTATGCTCTCCAAGCACCGGCGGCGGCTGGTGAATGGTTGGGGGCGTACGGCTCATGTCGACGGCATTGCCGATCAATTTCATCTTGCCCATCTTCGGGTGCTCGACTTCGATCGGAAACCCGTACTCCCGAACTTGTGGATCGGCGAAAACTTCGTCAAGGGTGTTGATCGGCGCGGCGGGAACATCCTTTTCGAACAGACGGCGCAGCCACTCATCCCGGCGCCCGCTGCGAAAGATGGGCTGCAACTGCTCGACTAACGTATCATAATTTTCAATCCGCCCTTTGCGATTATTGAATCGCGTATCTTGCGCCCATTCCGGCTTGCCCACTACGTCGAATAGGCCGAGCCAGAATTTGTCCGGTGAAGACATATGGAGCACAAAGGGCAAGCCGTCCTGGTCTTCGAAAGCAAAAACACCCGCGGTGGTTGTCCGGTGCTTGCGGCGCGGCACATGGCCGGTTTCAAAATAACGGGCGGCGTTTTCACTCACGAACGAAACCGAGGCACGCAACAGCGATGTTTCCACATGCTGCCCTTCGCCGGTCAACATACGGTTCATTAGCGCGCCCAAGACTCCGTAGCACGCATACATCCCGGTTAGGTGATCGGAAAACGAAATCCCCATACCTTGCGGCTTCCCGGGGTCGGTCAAGAGACTCAGAAGTCCGCTTCTCGCCTGGCCGACGGTGTCATATCCCGGCATGTCACGATACGGGCCCTTAGGCCCAAAGCCGGAGATCGAACAGTAAACAATCTTAGGATTGATCTTCTTGATATGGTCATAGCCCAAGCCGCGTTTGTCCATGACTCCGGGGCGAAAGTTTTGGATCAGTACGTCGGCATTGCCCATCAGTCTAAGGGCGATGTCGCGCCCTTCGTCGGTGCGCAGGTCCAAGGTCACGCTTTTCTTATTTCGGTTCAGACTGCAGAACGTCGCGGCATAGTTCCTCTCGCCCCACCCGCGAAACGGGTCCCCCCGTTTCGGCTCCTCGATCTTTATGACCTCGGCGCCCAGATCGGCCAAGAGTTGCGACGCAAAGGGCCCGGTCACATAACTCGCTGCTTCGACGATTTTGATACCCGAAAGTGCTCCATCCATACAATCTTCCTAACTGACTCTGCGAAGAGCCGTTGCTTGTTGTGATGGATTCTTCCTAACTTTTGGAGCCTGAGGAAGTCAAGAGCGCTGGCGTCGAAGCGCTCGTTTAGGAATCAAGAGATACCATAGCGCTCGCTACCTTTCGTCGGCGCTTGGAGGTGGCGCCGATCGGTTCGGTCCTTCGGGCGAAATCACCAGCATGATTTCACTCTTGCTGAAACGCCACCCACCGCCGAATTTTCTGCCGGGGATGGAGCCTTGCTTCACCAGTTTGTAAACCGTTCGCGGATGGACCTGCAGCAAGTGCGCCACTTGGGACGCGGTAAGGATTTCTTCCATCGCACATTCCCTCCTTCTATTCCTCGGGGTTGCCCCCATTTTCTTAATTGGCAAAAATGCTGCCAGCAAATCTCAGATTCGGCATCAAAAGAAAAAACTTTAATGCCGAAGACTTCTGAGAATTTCTAGAAAGGCAGTAAATTAGGCGAGAACTTCCGGACGAGATAAAACTCGACCCGATACAACCCCAATTGTCAAAAAACAGATGCGGGTTTCGGTCAATGCGCCGCGCGTAGCCTGTAAGTGAGATAAAGCGTGATGGCTCCGAGGATGCTGGCGATCAGCGCGTTTATGCGCCTCTATTTCTTAGGTGCCTCCACATGCCAGAGATAAAGCGTGTGATCCCAACTCGAACCGTCCTTAATATGCTCCGTCTTGAGCGGCTTCCAGTCGCCCATATCGAAATCATGGGAAACCACCCGGGAGCCGGGTTTCATCTGCTTCCAAATATTGGGGCGGATCATGAGATTCACTTCGGGAAGGAGATACATCGTCAACACGGTAGCCTGAGATAGATCCACCGTCCGGATATCCTGCTGGCGGATCTCCACTAAATCACCGACGCCCGCCTTTTTGATATTCTCAGCGGATTCTTTGATTCGTTCCGGGTCAATTTCAAAACCGATGGCCTTGACACCGTACTTTTTGGCCGCGGTGACGACGATTCTACCGTCGCCGGAACCGAGATCATAAACCACATCGCCCTTTTTGACCTGCGCCAGCTCGAGCATGCGCTCCACGACTTCCTGAGGCGTTGGGACATAAGGAACGATCTTTTTGCCTTCATCGTTATACTTTTGCGCCGCCTGAGCCCACGCAGCGGAAGGCTGCATCGCCAACCCCGCAATCGCGATTGCTAAACTAAACAGGCCCGCCGTTAAAGTTTTCAGGTTTTGCATCTCGAACTCCTCCTTGGTTCAGATATGAATCAACGCGAACGCAACTATCCGAAAGTTCTCCCCCTTCTGTCAAGACACAAAGACAAAGCCTAGCCGTTCTTCTGCCAAAACTTGCCCAGCCAACTACTCTCGTCTTTGCCCGCCACTGCTTCCAGCTCGCCGGCGTCCAACCAGATGCCGTTGCATCCCGTGCATTGGTCGATCTCAATCTTCTGAAAGCTTCTCGCTTTCAAAGGCTCGCCGCACTTCGGGCAGCGCATATGGCAAGTCTTTTGAAGCGACTCCTTAGTCTCGGCTTCTTCCTTCGCCTTTAGCTTAGCGAGCAACTCTCTTTCCTTTTTCACGAAGTATTCGTCTTCTTGCGCCTTTTTTCTTTCATCCCACTTGTTCGCCATAATTAACCCTCCTAAGGATGCATTTTATTATTAATAAATCGCGTCCGGAACCAGTATCAACTCGAAAGTGATAAGAAAAGAAATTAGGATCTGCGGCCAAGAAGAAACCGGACTTAGCTGGTAAAGCGACTCATGTAGGGCAATTTAGATGCAGTCTTCTTGACCTGTTCGAGATTGGCCCGCAGCAAGGTGGTGGAGTCCCATGAGCCGGTCGTAAGCGCATTGCGATAGGTCTCGGGTAAATCGATGGCGATCTTGTGATTGCCATACGAAAGAGTTTTGCTTTCCATATCCATTGTGTATTCGGTCTGCGGGTTTTCCTCGACGCTTTTCATCAACTGTTCGATCTCCTTTGGGCTCACGGTAACTGTGGGAACCCCCATGATCGTGCAATTACCGGCAAAAATCGCTGCGAAGGATTCGCCGACGATGGCTTGGATGCCGAACCGATACAGCGCCTGCGGCGCGTGCTCGCGAGAAGAGCCGCAACCGAAATTCTTGTTTACGAAGAGGATCGAAGCGCCCTTGTATTCCGGATCGTTCAACGGATGGTCTTTTTTCTTGCCCGACCCATCGAAGCGCTCGTCAAAAAACGGATAGTTTCCCATGCGCGCGAACGTCACTTCTTTTAAATAGCGGGCCGGGATAATCCGGTCCGTATCGATGTCGTTGCCTCTGATGGGAACGGCAGTGCCGGCGATTTTCGTGATCTTAACAATTTCGCTCATGGTCCCTCGCTTATTGATAGTCGCGCACGTCGACAACCTTGCCGTTCAAAGCCGCCGCCGCGACCATCGCGGGACTCATGAGCAAGGTGCGGCCCCCCGGACTCCCTTGGCGCCCGATGAAGTTACGATTCGACGACGAAGCGGAAACTTCGCGGCCATTCAGCTTGTCGGGATTCATCGCGAGACACATGGAGCAACCTGCCTCGCGCCATTCGAATCCGGCTTCCTTGAAGACCTCGTGCAAGCCTTCCTGTTCGGCAAGTTTTTTAACCTCCGCCGAACCCGGAACTACCAGGGCGCGAATCCCGGACTTAACCTTTCTACCTTTGGCGATCTTTGCGGCCGCGCGCAAGTCGGTCATACGGGAGTTTGTACAAGAGCCGACGAAGGCGACATTGATAGGCGTGCCGAGTATCGGAGCTCCCGGCTGCCATCCCATATGCTCGTAAGCCTTCCTCGCGCCATCCGGATCCGAGTATTCCTCAGGCTGCGGAAGTTTTTCAGAAATGCCCACCGCCTGCCCCGGATTGATACCCCAGGTCACAGTGGGTTCAATATCTTTTCCCTCGTAATTCACAACGTCGTCATATTTCGCATCCGGATCGGATGCGACTGACTTCCAGTACGCTACCGCGCGATCGAATGCCGGCCCGGTCGGCACATAAGGGCGCCCCTTGAGATAGTCGAAGGTCGTCTGATCGGGATTGACGTAACCGACCAAGGCACCTCCTTCGATGCTCATGTTGCAAACCGTCATTCGCTCTTCCATGTTCATCGTGTCGATGGCGGCGCCGCCATATTCGTAGGCAAAGCCTTTGCCGCCGGCAACACCCAATCGCCGTATGATGTTTAGGATCACATCCTTGGCGTAGACGCCGGTCCCAAGGGCTCCGTTGACACTGATCCGGCGCACCTTGAGCTTATCCATCGCCAGGGTTTGCGTGGCCAAAACGTCACGCACCTGGCTGGTTCCAATCCCGAAGGCAAGCGTGCCAAACGCGCCGTGCGTGCTCGTGTGGCTGTCACCGCAGGCAAGCGTCATTCCGGGTTGGGTCAAACCCAACTGCGGCCCGATGACGTGGACGATGCCTTGGTTCGCACTATCTAATCCGAAAAATTCCACACCAAACTGTTTAACGTTCTTCTCCAGGGCCTGAGTTAATTCTTCCGCCTGGGAATCAAGAAACGGCCTGGTGCGAATATCGGTAGGTACGATGTGATCGACGGTCGCAAAAGTTCGTTCCGGGAAAGCGACGTCCATACCTTTCTCGCGCAGCATGTCGAAGGCTGGTGCCGTGGTAATTTCGTGAATGAGGTGCAGCCCGATGAAAAGCTGAGTCTGCCCGGTGGGAAGAATCCCGACGGTGTGGGATCCCCAAATTTTGTCGTAGAGTGTCCGTCCGGCCATTCTTAAAAATCTCCTTCTTCGCTCGGATCATATCCACCCCCACCCGCGACTTCAAGAGCCGCTCCGCAGGATAGATCTTAGAGAGCGAGTGAAGTTTTACATCCTCTCCCTCGACGGGAGAGGATTGAGGTGAGGGTGAAACGTCCCAGTGTACTTCACGCCTTCTGCTTGTAGATCCACGCCCCGGGATTTCTAGCGTACTCGTCGTAAGATCCGCCCGCCGTTATCCCGGGAATCTGGGGAATCCAGTCCTCTCTAAGAAGGTCATCCGGATCGCTGTATTTCTCGGCAAGTTTTCGCACCTCCGGATCGTCCAGCGCCGTCAGCCGGCCATTGCGAATGATCGTATAATCCTTACCGCTTTTGGTGGTAATCGTGAACGTCGAGAATAGCAGATGGATATGCAAATGACCGTACAGGATTCCGTTTTCGCCCGCCCATTTCTCCTCTTCGGAGCGCCAGAGCGTACCGAAGCCCATGTGGATCACACCGGAGCGGCGGCGCTCCCACTCAAAACCTCCGGAAGAATGGAGT
>Ga0184626_10000378_pt1 | contig 13560 bp, 17 predicted proteins | sample PLM3_60_b1_FD_133142 | JGI IMG/M metagenome (GOLD analysis project Ga0184626, IMG submission 133142) | Groundwater sediment microbial communities from an aquifer in East River, Colorado, USA - PLM3_60_b1 | ecosystem: Environmental > Terrestrial > Soil > Riparian zone | place: USA: East River... | reverse complement strand
TAAATTAAGTCTCTAGCCAATGCTCCAATCTGATCAAGGTATAACAAACGATAGATACACCATCATTCCCCGCACGGCGATCTTCTTGCGGCGCGGTGATTTAGTTCTGCTCCTCAAAGGCGCGCCGACCAAACGACTGTGGGCAAATAAACACAACGGTCTCGGCGGTCACTTGGAAAGTGGGGAGGATGTCTTATCTGCCGCGAAACGGGAATGTGAACGCTTAACACAAATATTACTCTTCGTTAAATCGACGTTAATCCCGCTGGATGATAATATGTACATATTTGAAATGAATGTCGTAAAAGATTTCTTCCTCACGCTGGTTATTCTGGGCTTTCTTGTAGCGATTCCCTTCATGCTCATCCCTGATTTGTTGGATAACTTAAACAGACTGGGCATTGGGATGCTTGGTTTGGGCCTACTGGTTGCACTGCTCATTATTCTTGCAATACCCGCTGGCCGTGGGCGGACATAGAAAACTAATCTGGTAGGTGCGTTTCATGCCCCAATCAGATCAAGGCATTACTCACGATAGATACACCGTCATTCCCCGCACTGCGATCTTCCTGCGGCGCGGGGATTTAGTTCTGCTCCTCAAAGGCGCACCGACAAAACGACTGTGGGCGAACAAATACAACGGACTCGGTGGTCACGTGGAAAGAGGGGAGGATGTCCTCTCTGCCGCGAAACGCGAGTTGCTTGAAGAGACAGGTCTCACGGCGGATTTGTGGCTGTGTGGCACGTTGATCGTGGATGTAGGCGAGACGGGGATCTGTTTGTATATCTTCAGCGGGGAATGCCCGGAGGGGGAAGGCGAACCCAAGCCATCCATAGAGGGGACAGCTGAATGGGTCAGTTTTGAAGCGGTTGATTCACTTCCTGCCGTGGAAGATTTACCTGTGCTGCTATCAAAGATCTATGGCATGCAGCGCGGCGATCCGCCTTTTAGCGCGCGATCTTATTATGATGAGCAGGATAAGTTGATTGTAGAGTTTGGGGAATGAAATCCCCTCTCCTTTTGGGAGAGGGGCAAGGGTGAGGGCAGCTCTTCCGCCGAGGACGGCGGCTTGAGCATCATCAGAGGATTTCTATTTCCATTTCCTGAGAGTCAATACAAAAGTACTTCCTTTGCCAGGCTCACTGCTGACATCCAGCCGGCCTTGATGCTGCTCAATAACCTGGCGCGTGATTGCCAATCCCAAACCGATGCCGCCGAAGAGATCGTCTTCGTGTTTTTCAATGTGATAGAAACGGTCGAAGATGCGCGGCAGGGTATCCTTGGACATCCCGATCCCATGATCCTCCACCGTTACCATCACCGTGTCACCGTCTGCTCTCAGCCGCACTTCCACATCGCCGCCCTTCGGGCTGAATTTGATGGCATTATCCACGATCGCCATGAGCGCGCGGTCAAGAGATTTTGAGTCGCCCAAAACCGGAGGCAGGTTATGGCCCGGTTGGAAGTGCAGCGTCACCCCACGCTCATTGGCCTTCGATCCATATCTATCCGTTACCTGGCGTGCCACCTCGTTCATATCCACTGCCTGGAATTCAGGGAGGACGAGCTCCATCTCTTGCAGGAAAAGTATGTCGTTCACCAATGTGGCGATCTGCTGGACGTTACGTGCGACCGTATCAATCCCCGCCGTGAGCTGGTCGCCGCTTACCATGCCTCTCTGTAGCATTTGCAGAAAACCGGTCGCGATCATGAGAGGCGTGCGCAGTTCATGCGCGATGTTGCTTAGGAATTCGCGCCGCGCCAATTCCTGCTCTGCAAGTTTTTGATACGCATTCGCCAGCTCGGTCGCGCGGATGCGTAAATCGTCCACTGCCATTTGATCGTTGGCACGCAGACGGTTGCTGATCTCGCTGACCATTGCCACGGCGATGGCGGTGCTGTTATGTAATACCCGGTCAAACCCTGCCTTGTCGAGTTCGAGCGTGGTAAGCGCGGATTTAGCGGTCACCGTCGCGGCGCGCGGCGCGTTATGGATGAGCGCCATTTCGCCGAAAAAATCTCCCGGGCTGAGCGTTTTGAGCAGGCGCGTTTCGTTGTTGTTGATATTCTTGGTCACTTCCACTTCGCCTTCCAGGATCATGTAGAAGCGGTCTTCAACAGAATCCTCGCGGCATAAGATCGTGCCCGGAGAATAGGAACGCACCTGGCTGTTGACAATCAGTTCTTCGATCTCGCCAGGCGTGATGCCAGGAAAGGCTCGCGGGATGATCTTGGACGGGGCTCTCTGGGTGGTCATATCTGCTTGTACTCTAATTGGGTCGTGCCACAATTTTAGCACCGCCCAGAACTGCTGTACATCGACCTTTTGGGACTAACAGGGAATTGCAAGGAAATAAGAATTTGTATGGTGTCTCCACTCGCTCCAGCCGCCGTCCTTTGCGACACTTGCACCGCACTCCCACTCTGCTACGCTTCGGGGACTTTGTGCGTTTGGTGCAGTGCAGCTGAGAGCGAGTTAGCGTAACGATTACTATTTAACTTGAGTTGCTACCTTCTCGTTCAAAAATTCCCCACTCCGTTTATCACGACTTTTGGTTGGAACGGTTTCCCCCTCTCCCGGTGGGAGATGGCAGGGTGAGGGCTTTCGCCGTACGAAACAAAAGTCTATTGGAATGGTAGCAACTTGAGTTATTTAACCTTATATCCGATCATGCGCAGAAAATCTTTGCGCCAGGCGATGCCCTCTTCATCTTCAACGCCTTTGGGTGAGAATCCATCCACTACACCAAGGATGCCGCGTCCCTGTTCGGTCTGTGCCACCAGTACCTCGGTGGGGTTCGCTGTTGCGCAAAATATTCGCGCCACCTCTGGCACGTTCTTGACCGCGTTCAGAATATTGATCGGGTAAAACCCTTCACCCAAAAACAGGATGAACGCATGACCTGCGCCGATTGCCTCTGCATTCTTCTTCGCCAGTTCGATCATGTCTGCGTCTGTGCCTGTCCAGCGGATAAGGCATTTCCCCGAAGCCTCACAGAATGCCAGCCCGAACTTGATGCCAGGTACGGCGCTGACCAGCGTTTCATGAATATCTTCGACAGTTTTGATAAAATGCGACTGACCCAGAATGAAGTTAATGGTTTCAGGTTTTTCGATTCTAACAGTTTGAATGTCCATGTGGTTTCCTTTTTTGTTTTGGTGCCATTCTGTTTTTCGATCTTTTCCTATATCAGCTATTCAATGATGCTATGTATTATACAGAAGAATTATAGAAAACAATCCCGCCCTATGATGGGCGGGATTGATATTCGTTGCAGCTCTCTAGATCAGGGCTTTGATTTCGCAGCATCGTTTATCGGAGAGCACTTGCTAAAACTTTTCATTACATAGATGGTGTAGGCTCTACTGTTGGGGTCTCGGTCGGTGTCTCAGTTGGAGGTATTGAAGTATTGGTTGGTGCTGGCTGTGGTGTGTTGGTTGGCGGCAGTGTATTGGTGGGTGGTATGTGGGTTGGTGTTTTGGTCGGCCCTGGTGTGTTAGTTTTTGTGGGCATGGGTGTGCTCGTGCGAATGGGCGTAGGAGTTTTCTGCCCACCACTACTAATTGAAGGATTTGTACCGCAATCAACTTGTGCATTCATGCAGTTTGTTACGAGTGTTTGTAAAACTGCCGGATCCCAGGCATTGAAGAAATCCTGATGCGCTGTGTAATAGGGTCCTGAAGCTAGTGTTATTGTGCCAATTGGACCTGTTCCTACCTTGTACCGAAAAAATGACTCAATTCTCGGAAGTACAACCGGATGTGATGCCGGACAGCGACTTTTTACTGGATATGCCATATGTGACCGGTGGTCAGGACTGTCAAGATTTTTTCCATCCCAGCAGTTTGGGAAACGCAAAGACATCACCATGATCCCCGAAGCACATTGTGTCGGCGGAGCAGGAAGATCCGTGGTCGATCCTGGTCCACATTTGAAGATGATGTCCGTGCCGAGTTGAGGGTTTTCCTGGGGGGACTTTGCATGCGCGTTGCCAATGATCATCTTTAGACCAAGAGGAAATGGCTGCACCATCGTTCCCGCAGGAGCGCCCTTCCTTCGATAATAGAACAACGCATGCTTTGATGCTCCTGCTGGGAGAACCCGCACCCCGTTTTCATATAGTGCAGGTACCCAGTAACCCGATGCGTCAGCAGGCATTGCACAGGTTGTTCCTCCCGCTCGAAGTGATGTAGCTGTCGAGAATGCATCGATACTTTTACCTCCAACGAAATCGTGAAGGTGAGATGCGCCTGGCTTACCGGGGAATACGATCGGATCGTCTTTAAGGGAATGTGAATACTGACAGCTAACAATCCATCCAGGGCTTGCTGCCTGCTGCGCTACTCTTGGCTGAACTGCTGTTCGTGGCTGCGATGCAGGTGCCGCAAGGACAGTAGTGAATTGCGCAACTAGGGTGGTGATGATCAATACTACGTTGATATGGAATTTTGTTTTTAACATTGTCGGTACCTCCTACCGTTTTGATGACTAAAATTCTACTGATAGGAGGCAGAGCATTCCAGCGGTATTGCAACTAATCCATATCAATTGTGCAAGTCCAGCTAGTACCCTTGTCTATTCCCCTTGTGAAAATTATTGCATTTCGAGTAAATTCGCCCATAATGGACATGCCACCGCACCTTTCTCATTTGAAAGGCAGAATAACAGGCGGACTTCCTATATGCTCAAGCCGCCGTCATTGGCGGCGTTTTGCAATAAGCAAACTCAGATTGCGGGCTGTATAAATCTATGATACAACAAAAATCAGTTCAACACAAACTTACTTGGGCGTTAGGCGCACTTAGAAAGCAAAGTTTTGAGTAGATCCAGACCACACTTTCAGAAACAGAATTGTGATACGACCTTATGAAATTTTGGGAAGTTGTTTCAGCCTTTAGGGATGATCCAAACTTGCTATTGGATGTCTTCTCAAGCGAAAAGTGGCGTGTTCCTTATTTTGAAATGTACTCAAGCCTGAAAAGCTGGACAGAAAAGTCACGCCCCAGTTTTCTTGATAATGAAGTTCCGTTGGAACTCGCTCGCGAAATAGCGGCTCGTTACACTAATAATACCTTTCTTTTTTATCCGGCCAAATATCTGATCCGCATGGCTAGTAAACATTTCGACGTTTTCCTCAAGAAGAACACATCAATATGACCGCTCTCGAAGTCCTTGATCGCTTTGGTGGCTCTCTTATTGAAGAAATTCTCGAAAAAGGATCGGCCTATATTGGGCATGGGTCAATCGAGTAATATGCCTGTGCTCCAGTCGCCGTCCTCGGTGGTGGAGTGTTCAAGGAACAATTTTCAATCAAAACTTTAATCCAAGACTCATGAGATCAAAAATTCGCTTTTCAATTCTCCCAATTCTCGTCTTTATGCTGTCCTGTATCAGCACACCTGCGCCGACCCCCACTTCAATCCCTCCATTGCCGACTGTTACCCAAACTGCTCCAATACCTTCGACCCAGACTCCATCCGATACTCCTCTGGCAACTTCCACCCCAAAGCCTCTCATTCCAAACTTTAAGCACATTGTCGTTGTTATGTTCGAGAATAAGGAATTTGGCAGTGTCATTGGAAATAATCTAATGCCCAATTACAACAAACTCGCGCGCGAATATACACTGCTCACTCAGTATTACGCGGTCACGCATCCGAGCTTGCCGAACTACATTGCTTTCATTGGCGGTGATACTTTCGGCATCGATTCCAATTGCAACGACTGCTTTATCAACGCGCCCAGCCTGCCCGATTTCATCGAAGCCAGTGGCCGCACGTGGAAGACTTATCAGGAGGATATGCCCAGTCCCTGTTTTCTTGGAGATAAAGGCGACTACGTTCAGAAGCATAATCCCTTCATATACTTCGACCCGATCCGGCTGAACACCGCGCGCTGCGAACGGAGCATTGTCCCTCTCACTGCGCTTCAAACGGACATTGATGCTGGTACGCTTCCAAATTTCCTTTTCATCAAACCCAACCTTTGCAACGACTCCCACGACTGCGAGCTGGATATCTCTGACGCGTGGCTGACGGATCTGCTTGGCTATCTCGTCCCCGCACTGGATGCAACAGGTGAATCGTATTTCCTTGCTATGGTGTTTGAAGAAGGTCAAGGAAATCATTCCTGTTGCGGCTTGCCGCTGGAGGCTGGCGGACGAGTCCCCGTTGTTCTCTATTCTCCTCTCGTCAAAAATGGATTTGAGGATTCCACCCCTTACACTCACTACTCTCTATTGAAGACGATCTCCGAAGCATGGGGATTGCCTTATCTTGGTCACGCCGCTGAGGATATTCATGTGCTGATCGTCGCCCCGTGGAAATGATATAACGTGGGGCGGGATGCCATCCCGCCTTACTTTCTCTCAAAGAAAACAAGCAAAGTGGTTCCGTATTTGCGTTGCTCGAACTCTTCCAAATTTTCGAGCAATAAAGTTTTATATTCCTTCGGCGCGATCTGCACAACGACCCAGCCATCGTCACTTAGCCAGTTAATGTTTTCATCCAGCAACTCCAATGCCTTGATCCACATTTCCTTATATTGCGGCGGCGCGATATAGATGTAATCAAATTGCCTGTCTGACGTTGCAGATAATAATGTAAACGCATCACCTCTGCGAATTTCACTTTGACCTGAAAACCCGCAGTGTTCAACGTTGAATTTTATCGTTTCTATCGGCGCGCGATTCGCATCAGTGAATCGAACAAAGGTTGCGCCGCGGCTCAATGCTTCAATGCCAATTGCTCCCGTGCCGCCAAACAGATCCCACCAATTCGAATCGATCACATCGCCCGCAAGAATGTTGAACAAGGCCTCTTTCACGCGGTCCGTTACTGGGCGCGTCGTCTCGCCAGGGACGGATTTCAACTTTCGGCCCTTTGCTTTTCCCGCGATCACACGCGGACTCATTCCCCTCTCCTTTGAGGAGAGGGCAGAGGTGAGGTCCTCGCCGCCAGAATATTTCCATGCGACGCGATCACAGGGACGACGCAGCCTGTGCCGAGGATGAATCGCTTGCCACCTGTCTGCTGGATGGCATCCGCCACTTCTTCCTGGACCTGGGCCTGATCCCTATAAACCAATGTGTCCTGTCTCACGCCGCCACAAACCGCGCCCGCGAAAAGCTTTTGCGCCTCAGCCAGTGATGGATGTGATTCGCGGTCGTGCCAGTTGACGATCTGAAATGGAAGCTCATTCGCAAATTCAAAATGGACCTGGTTTCCATGCAGGTGAAGCATATTACACCAGAGGTCGCGCGCAGGTCCAAGGGCTTGCATATCAAAGATCAGCCCGAATAATTTGTACTCTTCATAACTCAGGATATTTGCCTGCGCGTGTTGAACTGCGTAGAAAATGCCATCAATGCCTGTCTCACGCGCAGCTTCCACAAAGCGACGCGTGGTCTCTGCAATTGTTTTCAATCCTTTGAGCACAGAACTTGGACGGTTCCGCAAATGTTCCAGCAATACATCGTTGCCCGCCAGGTTCTTAGCCTGTGCCAATGGGCTAAAGACCGTCTGGAGCATGGGAGTATCGGGGCCGAGTTGGGCGCGGATCAAACGGAGGCAGGCCAATTGTCCCGCGAGATGCGGCGCGTTGGGTTCCAATATCGGCAGGCTTTCCCAATCCCGAGCGTCGTGGATCACGCGTTGGGTGTATCGTCTGGTGCCTTCCGTATCTCCTACCCATTCATCATCCACGCCCCAATCTTTTACGCTGAACGATGACGCGGGAGTGACTTTGACGAGATCGAAATCATAATTGCTCTGGAAGTGCAGAGTTGCATTCGCCAGAGTTTCAGGAGACTGATCGTCAACTGGAAAGTGCCGCCATAATGCGACGGGTGGTCGGTCAATTGTTTCACCCTTAATGGCAGCCTGGGTGCGTTCACGATGTGTGGTCATGGGATCCTTTTGATCAGGCAAAAAACCGCGTCGCCGCGACCAATTTGCAGAATGGTCGCGGCGTCTTTGAATACTCTGCGATCCTCATTTGTGCGCGTGTTGACGAGAACATAATCACCAGTCTTTACTTCATTGACCGCACCGCGCAGTTCATGAACATGGATGTTCTGATTCGCATAATAAGCGGCGATGTAGGCTTCGCGATGGACATAGAGATCGGATGGCTCTGTAACACTAGCTTCAAGTTGTTGCACGGATTCTTTATAACATATCAGCCAATAGTCTGTTTCATAATTTCGAAAGGCATGGCTCATTCCACCGATCAGTGAATTGTAATAAGTATATTCGTATGGATGAAGTTTGAAAATGCCAGCCAGCCCTGGAAGCAGTAAAACAAATATAACTCCTGCGCGTAGCCATGATATTGCAATATGCTGGAATAGGAATTCAAATGTAAAGCCAGTAAAGATGAAGACGGGTGGAAGGATGAAGAGGAAATGTCGCAAGCCATCGTACATGGATGGTCTGCAGATGAGCACATAGGCTACAAGGACGATGAACCAGAGTAAAGTTAGGGTAAGCATGGTCAACTTGTTGGTTTTCATCATCGAGTGTTCGGTGATCAATTTCCAGTAGCTTATAAAGATTCCGCTGATGAATAGAATCCAGACTGGCTCAGTCAAAGTAGTGGCAAGCATGAAGGGCAGGTAGCGGCGCGGTAATTCGCCTGCGCGATACACTTCACCAGCAAATAACACCGAAAGATTCGTAGGATTATCAGACATTAACTTTAAGACTTCAAGGAATCTTGAGATAGGGCTTTCCCAAAGAAAGGGCCACGTAATGAACATGGCGTTGATGGCAATCAAACCATAAGCAACGAACATCAACCACGGTCTCAGAGTGACGCGCAGATCTTTCTCCTGAAGAATTCTGGTGATGAAATAACCGAAAACAATTAACCCCGCCAGTGGACCGAGCACGCGAATCGATGTTGTGATTCCAAGAAAAAATGCAGGAATGATTAATCTAAAAAAAATTTGCTTGTTGTTTTTTGTGTCATTGACAATATCATCCACCATCTCAAAGCCAAGACAAACTGACGCGAGAAAAAAAACGAGAAATGGCGGATCCTTGGGATTGATGAAGGCATGTCCCCACAGAAGAGGTTGCCACGAAAATAATGCTGAAGCCGCGAGCGCGGCGGAAGGTTTTATCCAACGCGTGGACAAGCGATAGAGGAAGTAAACGCCGAGTTGAAAGAAAAGGAAATTAACCAGGTGCCAGGCTGAGGCTGAATCAGAGCCGAGTGCTCTTAATCCATAAACAAATCCACGGGCTAGAAAGAGATAAGCAGGGCCGCGCGTTTTGTGGTCATCGCCGCTCGAGCCGTAGGAATTATCTACATCGAAGTGTCCGCTGAACCACTCGGTTGGGGAGTAGGCGTATCCGAGTGCATCCGCGTAATCGTAGAAGAGTGGCTCATCCCAAGAGAGGCCGTAATCGCGGAAAACAAATAAGCCGACCAAAATATTGGCGGCCAATAGAATGTAGATGGGCTTTTCAATGAAATTTTTGAAACGGGAGTTCATAGCAATTTGTTGCCGACGATGTCGAATGCTTTGACCTCCGCCGCCGCGCAGGGTGTGGACGGATATTCATCTGCGAAGAGAGTCCAGATCATCTGATCTGTTTTGCTTCCATGCGCGAACCCAAGCCGACGACGCGTAGCTTCATGAACATAGCCCAGTTTACGCGGCACCGCCGCACTGGCAAGATTTTCTACTGAGCAATGAATTTCCATGCGTTCCACATGATAGAGTTCAAATGCGACTTTGGTCAATGCGGCAGTGGTTTCGGTGATGAAGCCCTGGTTGATAAAATCCTTGTGGAGCCAGTAACCGATCTCAAGCGCGTTATCTGTTGGACGCGTGTGCAAACCTGTCCCGCCTAATGCACGTGATTCGTCCTGATCGAATATGCCATAAACATAATCTTCGCCGCGGTCGAATCGACCGCGAAATCGTCTCGTGAGTTCAACTTTCTGTTCAACAGTTTGCGGTTCATCTGCCGCCCAGGGCATGAACGGAAGTAGATGCTCTTTGCTGGCGGCTGCCGCTACCTGGATCATTGCGGCGTCTTCGGGATTCCAACAGCGCAGAACGAGTCGTTTTGTTTTGATGCGATAAGCTGGTTTGGGAATGTTCAGAGTTGTCATGTGACTAAGTATTCACTTTGGTTGATCGAGTGCGATGGCGTTCTTCGTTTAATTGAAGCTCCATGTCCACGCGATGAAGACCGAGAGCAAAATAATTCTTGGTAACCTCTCGCACTTGAAAACCGTATATCTCAAAGAAACCTTGTGAGTGCTGACTGGTATCGATTTGAACACGGGTCTCCCCAAAGTCTTTGTATATTTGTTTCAGGCGTTCAACGAGAAGAAATTTTCCCAGCCCTTGTTTGTGAAGATCTGCGTGTACCATGCCCCAGCAAAGCACAACAGCTTGTTTCTTTCCGTGATAGCCATAGCCGCCGCAAGCGACAATTACATCATTTTGCGTCGCCACAAAATAAGCGCATGGAAGAGTTTCAAGAAATTGTCGAAACTCATCCGCCTCTTCGACGCCAAAATAACGCGGCGTATTGCTCATGAAAATTTCAACACACCTGTCATTATCTTCAGACCGATAAGGACGGAATTTCAGAGCGTTCATTTTTTGGGTTTCTTTTTTGTGGGAGGCTTTTTGTCGAAACCATTCAGCAAAACATTCATCTCTTTTTCTTCGCCCAATTGCCCCTTGAAATATTCGTTCATATATTGCGAGCGCCGCAACCGCAGAGCCATCGGTGCGACCGCTTTGAGATCATCCATGCTCACTTCGTCGCGCCCATCTGCGGCGGCGTAGGCGCGCGCTGATTCGAACCACGTGATCTCGGCGCGCAGCGAATCGATGCCCATCCGTTGCACAAGTTTAATAGCGGGATTTGCGATTTTATCCGGCACAGAGACTTTCCTGACTCGTTCGCGTGCGCCAATGATCTCGGATGCGGCTGCTTCCATCTCCGCCGAGAACTGACCGATCATCTGACGCGGATTCGCCAGATAAGCCTGCACTCTCCGATAAGCCTCCAGCCTTTCAGATGCGTCTTCCAATCCGTGTACAATGACACGCAAGCCGAAGCGATCCAAAATTTGTGGGCGGAGTCGTCCTTCTTCGGGATTCATCGAGCCGATCAGCACAAAGCGCGCACGATAGGTCGCGGCAATGGGGCCACGCCTCACGGTATAAGATCCCTGCGCCGCAGCATCCAGGATCGAATCGATAATGTCATCACTGAGCAAATTGATCTCATCAATATAAAGCAGATTGCGATCGGCCTGTGCCAATATGCCGCGTCGGATGCGCATGCGTTCGTGTGATGCGGCGCGTTCATCAATGCCACCGACAACGTCATCTATGCGCGCGTTGAGCGGCAACTCGATCAGGCGGACTTTGTCGGGCGCGGTCAGTGGCTGAGCTTCCCCATACTTCTTCGCGCAATCAGGGCAGACCGCGTCGATGCCGCCCGCTTCTATATCTTCCGGCAGGCATCCATAGGGACAGGTACTTCGCTCAACAAGTGGGAGCAAATCCAGCAGACTGCGGACAGCAGTTGTCTTCGCTGTTCCACGCGGACCGATGAGAAGTATCCCGCCGATATTTGGGTTGATAAGCCCGAGCAGCAATGCCAGCTTCATTTCATGCTGGCCTACAATTGCCAGGTATGGAAATGGCAATGCCTCGGTGACGCGTCCTTCTTCGGGCGTCAGTGGCGGAAGTGATTTGCCCGCGACAAAATCCACGAGTTCGCGCAAACTGCGAATCGGGTGTGCCATGCGTTCCAGGGGTTCAGGTTGGGTGAGGTCAGGTTCGGTCATGTAAAGCTTTCACGCGCTGAGCGGAGTGACGAGCGGTAGCGAGGAATGTAGTCGAAGCGGAGGTTTGTTTACTACATCGTCCTTCGACTTCGGTCTTTGGCTCCGCTGCGCTATGCCCAGACCTCCGCTCAGGACAGATTTACTTCTGTTCCAACCTTCGTTTTTGACGTTCCTTTGCTTTTTCCATTTTGAGCTTTTCATCTTCCGTTTCTGCTTTCAACTGCGGCACGGAGGAAGGCCTGCCTGCATCATCCAATGCTACATAGACAAGATAGGCGGTATTCGTGTGAGTGCGCTCACCAGTGATCGGGTTTTCAGCAATCACCTCAACTTCGGCTTCCAGCGACGTGCGCCCCGTGTAGGCGACTTCTGCATTGAGGATGATCAGATCTCCAATGCGGATCGGCTGGCGAAAGGTCATTGAGTCAATTGCGACAGTGACGACTTTTTTCTGCGCATGGCGCATACAAGCCAGCGCGCCTGCTTCGTCCGCCAGTTTCATGATCAAGCCGCCGTGAACAGTGCCGAGCAGATTGGCATGTTCAAGATTCATCAATTGCGAGAGTGTGACGCGCGAGGCGCGGATGGGTTTGGGGTCGGGGAGGTTTGGCATTTGGTTAGAGATTGGAGACTGGAGATTGTTAATTGGTAGGTTGTAAGCGTTTTTTTGTTATCGTAAATCGTATTCGTTCAGTCCATGTCTTCGCGGAATTCGCCGCTATCGAGGGTATGCAGTCGTTCGGGTTCGTCGGCCAGCACGTCGATGAGGCTGTGCGTGAGATCTGTCATCAGCCGCGCTAATGGGACCGAGGCTGGGGTGGAGATTCTGCCAGGAGACGGAGGCGGTTTGAGGCGCGGTTTGAGCGTACTCGTCGCCCGCTTCCGCACGATGCGCGGATCATTCGTCAGATATCCGGCATAGTATCCCATGACCGAGTAGACTTCCCGCTGCGGCGTGACCCAGCCGATCCATTCTCCGCCGCGGTTGAAAAGGTAAGGAAATGTTAGAAAGGCTTCCGCTTCACCACGTGATGAATAAATGGGAATGATACGTTGTTGGTTCTGTGTCATGAGCCATTGCCTCTTAAGTTTAGTCTATATCATTATAAGTCCAATAGCGATTTATGAAGAAATTCCATATCATTACGAAAGCTATAGCAATGCCAAGTGTGGCGTTTTTTGCAATGATCTGGGCCGTGTCTGAGGACCAATCCGTCATCCTTTGAAACACGCTTTCCATGGGAGGTTCAATGTAATGAAGGATCGGGATGCGAATGGCGATTCCCGCGGCATTGACAGCAAAGAACATAACCAACTGGTGCAGGATATGCCGCGAACGCGATTCAGGATACGTCCAAAAACGGTTCCCAGTGAAGTTGTTGATGACGGCACACAGAAAGGAAATTGTGCCCGCATACACTAGCCTCATGGTGAAAAGGCGGGTGAGAAGATTCATGACTCCGAAATCAAGAACCGAGCCAACTGCTCCAACGGCGGCAAACTTTAGGAAGCGGGTGCGTTCTTTATTGTCGTTGAAGATCACACGAGTCCCAATTTTTTCCTGAAGTATGGGATGGTCTTGTGGATGCCTTCTTCAAGAGTGACTTTCGGTTCCCACTTCAATATTTCGCGGGCGCGCGTGATATCCGGCTGACGTTGTTGCGGATCCCGCACACTGCGCGCATCCTTGACGTAGGTAATGCCACCTTTGTTATCGACGATCCGATTAATG
>Ga0184626_10000376_pt1 | contig 13588 bp, 15 predicted proteins | sample PLM3_60_b1_FD_133142 | JGI IMG/M metagenome (GOLD analysis project Ga0184626, IMG submission 133142) | Groundwater sediment microbial communities from an aquifer in East River, Colorado, USA - PLM3_60_b1 | ecosystem: Environmental > Terrestrial > Soil > Riparian zone | place: USA: East River... | reverse complement strand
CATACTGCTCTGTTATGCTAACGACATGATTATCAGAGTATGAAAATGCGGATATTGACAGCCATAATTACTATTTGCGTTACGGTTGAAGATCATTATCCCTTTTCTTGTTTCTGTAGCCCTTTCGATTAGGTATTTAGGAGTTGTATTGGATTTGGCGATTAGTAGATATTTTATAGTATTATGAAAATATAAAGACAGGAATGTATCAGATTACAGTTTAGAAAGTACCTAGATTCTTATCTCTTAAGTTTAACATAAAAATCATCTATTTGTAACTGTTTTTGGAGATTTCCTGTTAGGCAAGAAAGTTTTATTACTTCAAAATCTCAATCATAGTAATGAAATTTTTTAGTCGTGAAAAATTTCTTTGCAGTATTGATCAAGTGAAATTCAAGACTTATGACGAATTGATCTCTCATATGAGACAAATTCACCATTATCCTATCGTGAAGTGTCATGATTGCAGAAAGGAGTTTATTCATGAGAAGGATAGACTTCATCATGTTCGAGAAGAACATGAAAAGAAAATAGATTATAGAAAACACAAGGGTGAGTAGTATAAGATTCTTTCAAAATAGTAAAGAATGTGATTCAATCGATAAAAACTTACTTTCCGAAATATGCCAATTCTAAATGGAATATGATAAAACTTGGTAAGGCTAAGGAATAAGTTAAAAAACTATAGGCTTTTTGAGTGTACGAATCAGTTAAGACCTAATTTACTTTGTGTAATACCCCCTTTCCGTTAAAAAAGTTTACAACATTATTAGCTGCAACTTCGGCCATCCTAGATCGCGTCGTAAAAGTAGCACTTCCAATATGCGGTAATAATGTTGTTTGTGACATTTGAGTTAATGGATTAGACTTGGATATAGGTTCATTTTCGTAGACATCTAAACCAACACCAGCTATCAGCTTATTTTTTAGGGCACTAATCAAATCTTGTTCATTTATCACTTTACCCCTTGAGGTGTTTATAATAAAAGCGGTTTTTTTCATTAACTTAATTTTTAATGCATCAATTAAATGTAAAGTATCTTCGTTTAGTGATACGTGAATGGAAACAAAATCACTACGTTGTAGCAATTCTTCCAAGGGGACATAAGTAATATCAAGCTCTGATTCAATCTCATATTTACGATTTTTACTATAGTAAAGTACTTTCATGTCAAAACCTTTTGCACGTCTTGCTACGAGTGTTCCAATTTCTCCTAGACCAATGATACCCAAAGTACTTCCATATACATCATACCCAAGAAAGAGATCAGGCGACCATCCAGATTCCCAGTTACCGATTCTTACATGTCTATCAGCATTGACAATATTTCTAGATGCAGAAAGAATTAAGGTAAAAGTCAGATCTGCGGTAGTATTAGCTAATACATTTGGTGTGTTTGTTACTATTATTTTCCTTTTTGTGGCTTCATAAATATCAACGTGATCATATCCGACACTATAGCAGCTTATTATCTTAAGATTTGGACCTGCTGCATCCATGACATTTGAGTCCACATTATCCCCTAACATGCAGATTAATGCGTCGACATTCTTGACATTTTCTAATAAAGTGTCTCTGTCAGGTATATCAGCTTCAGGATTCATATTAATTTGAAAATACTTTTTTAATATCGATGGTCCTGGTTCTGGTATTTTTCTTGTAACATACACTTTATTTTTGCTAATTGTTTCCATAAAATAAGTGATCACTCTAGTTTGGGTTATTAATATGATATGAAAATTGGATATACTAATATTCCATTACTCATTATTTTTAGTCTTCAAAATTTTGGAATATAATATTTTTAAGAAAATAATTCCTATGTAGTATGGCATATTGTAAAAAGCAGCAAGTGCTGCTACCTGGGAACCAAAGAATTGTTGTGCAAAAACAGTTACCAGTATATTATTTACATAACTGATTGCAATAAGACCTGAAATCTTGTATTTCATCGATGTACCTCTATTATTAAGATTCATAATGAGATAACCAGTAATAGCAAATACTGCAAATAATGCAAAAGCAATAACAGTGGTAGTAATTACAAAGGTAAATTCCAAATAGAAATAATCTGAAAATTTTGAAAATATTGCCAAATTAATCAAAGCCATTAAAATAATTGATAAAGACAATGAGCTTTTGTTTATACTTGTAGCTATCTTGGGTAAATATTTTTTTATAATGCCACTCCCTATTAGAGGAACAATTAGGGATATCACCAGTAGTAAAATCATATCAAATACTGGAATTGAAAATTCGGTGTTATATAGAATATATACTAATGCTGGCAATATAAAGGGAACCACAAGGGATGTGACAATCACCATACCGACTACAATAGAAAGCCTACCTCCTACATAATTCGTAACAAATGGAGCGCCAAGTCCTGTAGAAATGCCAGATAATAATAATACAGACAGTGCATATTTAGGATAAATTTGATTAGTAACGAAATACATTGTTACCGGTATTACTAATACTTTTGTTATACATAAAATAAACAGAAATTTTGGTTTCTTAAAGGTTGAGATGAGATCTTGGAAATTAAGCTGAATGAGATTCAAAAATAATAATAGTCCAAGAATTACCAGGATGTACGGGGAAAAAAATTCTCCTAGAGAAGGAAACATAATGCCAGATATTGTAGAGGCAAGGATTGAAAACGAAAGCACCAGTAGGATTTTAGTGTCATAATTGGTCAACTATAGCTATCACTTAGTACATTTCCATAAATATTTATCAATTATTAAAGAAAAATTTGATATAGACACTCGTAATTATTGCTTTATTATCGCATATTTAGATGGCAGTACAATTAGCAGGTAAAACGGAAATGGATAACGGTAGCTTACTGAATAGTAAATATGGTGAAATATTAAATATTACAATTTTTTAATAAATAGAGTGAAAAAGAAGGCTATTCTAATAATAAATATTTTGTTACTAATTATGATTACATCGATCCATATGTCTACATTGAAAGAAACTTTAGGTAGTCAATCTGAAAATAATACATCGTTTGTTTTGATTAACGGGTCGGATATCAAATATGCCCTTGCTTCTGTTCAAAATGATACGATTCCAAAATATGTTGAATTGTCAGCTAGTCAGATAAAAGAAGCATTGACTGAACTGCCAGGTTGGACAATATTTAATGGTAAGTTGCATAAGACTTTTACGTTTAAAGATTTTTCCACTTTATTTGAATTTATTTATGAAGTAGCTGATTCTTCTCAAAAATTGAATCATCATCCAAACATGACATCAACATGGAATACATTAACGATTGATTATGATACGTGGAGTTTAGGACATGTAATTTCCAATCTTGATATCAAGGCAGCTGGGAATGTAGAGAGGTTATATCGTGAACACAATTATAACGATTTTAGTAAATAATTAATTTAGCTATAGCATTTAGAAAGTTATTGTTGTTACTAGGAAATAGCAATATTATTATATCAAACTAGTTAACTGGTAAATTGAAGATATTATATAATATAATTTATTCTCGAACACATTTTAGACTATAATGAAGTAATAATAATAATGAATATCAGTCAATTACTATGATTAGAATTTTGGAAGTGAAGTATAGAAATTGGAGGCGGAAAAATTCAGATCATTTCTATGATGATAGATTGAATTGAAAATCAATAGTAATAATAAATAGATTTATTCTATATAGTCTAGTAGTATCTACAAGATTACCTTCGTCAATTCTAATAAGGAAATCCTCTATCTTCTAAGATATGTTTAATAAGGAATCTTGCAGAGGCTGTGGCTTTTGTTTAATACCCTTTGCTACGTGCAAAATTTGTCAAGAATACGTTTCATGGATTTGCTGCAGATGCGAGAGAATAGATGATTGTATTCATACTCATAACTATTGGAGAATAGTATTAAGGAAAAGAATAGAACCTAATTTATTTAAGACATTTTTGTCTGAGGCAATAATCAAAAATTGAATTTAACTGAAGTGGAGCAAATAACAGGAATGAAATTAAGTTCCAGTGGTGTTAAATCAAGACAGTCAGCATATTTTATTGAGTATTTAAATCAACCCTTTTATAATGACTTGAGGGATATGATAGAAGTACAAATCGGTTCATGTGAGCAGCTACTTGCTACAACAAAGAGTATCGTTCAAAGAAACGTTATTGAAAGAGAAGCAATGATTTTGAAATTAGTTCTAGAGCTGCTAGAATATTGATGAAAAGATAGAGGAAAAAATAGAAATTCACAATATATACAAGGATGACGTGATTAATTTATGAGGAACCCTTGAAAAAGCATACCAAATTATTATTGATACTTCGTCATGCCAAATCAAGTTGGGAATTTTCGGAATTGTCAGATCATGATAGGCCCCTAAATAACCGCGGTAAACGGGATGCACTTAGAATTGGCAAAAAGCTATTGAAAGAAGGACTTATCCCACAATTAATAATAAGCTCTCCAGCTGTAAGAGCCTACTCTACTGCAGAGAAGGTTTCCAAGGCCTGTGGTTATGATGGAGAGATCATGGTTGACTCTTCATTGTATGGATCAGGATATCCGAAATATCTGAATGCACTCAAAAATCAAAATGATCAGCATAACATAATAATGCTAGTTGGACATAATCCATTCTCAGAACAAGTATTGGAAATATTAACAGGAAAGATGATTACAATGCCAACATGTTCCGTTGCATGTGTAAGGTTAGACATTAGAACGTGGAAGGACGTAAACGATCAAATTAAGGGCGAACTGGTAAATATATGGCGGCCAAAGGAATTAAATCTTCATGAATAATATTGATATAGGATTTTAGTAAGTTAAATAAATGTTCACCAATGTTCCTATATGTTTACACATTGATGGCTTTTAGTATCAAATGATATGAACAAACTTATGCAACAATTATCTAATCAAAAAAGCAGGAAGTGCGTCTTTTAAAAATAACATAAAACTTCCTTTTCCTGCTAACTCTTTTTTTTAGTCTGTATCAAATCGAGCACAGTGGTAAGGTCTTTTCCAATTCCTCCCATTTGAGATTGTATCCGCGATATTTCAGATTCGATTCGTTTAATTGACTTGGAAATCTTTTTTACTTTCTTAAAGCTAATTTTTGGTTTTGTCTTATCAGATAATTTTGTATCCAGTTTGTTATCGTTAGATTTGTTCTTTTTCAACTCTGATGAATTAGTTCTCGATTCAGTTGGGCTATTCTTTGATTTCTGACTTGCCATTACCAACCATAAGCTATTAGACTATTTATTCTTTGATCTGGCAATTTTGATTGTATGAATTTTTTTGAAATATGACTTTTTGTTGTTAGATAAAAATAGGAGTGCAGCTTCAATTTCAGACATTTTGCTCATTCAGGTATTTGTACGGTTCCTTTTATTTTTGAATCTTTCCAAAGTTTTAGATCCAGTGAAAGATCAATTTTTGGGTGACCGTCAATTGCATTTAGGACTTGTCCATGAAGTTTTTGAAGAGTTTTTTTTGTTTTTAATGCACCTTGGTGTTCATCTGGTAATAATTCCAACAAATATCTTAACTTTTTGCAAGAGATTCTTAGATCATGTAATTCTTCTATTTTCAAAGAATCAATAAGGACGACTGGAAAGGTTGATTCTATGTTTGATATCAATCTTGCTAGTATTTTATCAAATCTTTTTTGCAGATCTTTTTCTGTTACACCGATCCTGTCTATAATTTTACTTGTGTCTGTACCATTTAGGGAGTCTGCAATGCTCTTTGCCTGTTCTAAACTTGCATCTCTTGTTGCTCGCAACATTTCAATAACACTATCGCTTTCAGCATTTAAAGGGTATTTTTGTAACTTTGCATAAATAATATCATAATCCCTAATTTCGCTATTAACCTTAAAAAATTCCTTACATTTTAAAACGTATTCAGATAAAGGCGATCCGTTTCTATATTTCTTGGGCAATATCAAAAAAGTAGCATCAAGTCGTCTAATAGCAGTTCTAACATCATGAATTTGCTTTGTGTTAGGATCCTTTAGGTACTTGTTGACTCGATTATGTACCCTTCGAAGATTCTCGCTTAGTTTTGTCAAGAATGGTAAGAGATTTAACAAATTGGTTTAGAGTTAGTTCTTATTCGCTTATTAGTTTTAAATATTGCGATTTTCAAAATAATATAATGCAGTAGTAAGTGAGTTCTGTCTTTAGGAAACAAGTAAGCTTGCAACCGGATATACTTACTTAAAAAACCAATTCCTCTGAAGAAGATCTAAATCAAAGAATGAATTTATTCATTGGCTGCGTCTTAGGATGGTACCGTTTAAATGTTAATAAATTAAGAATCATAACGAAATGCAATTTGGCCGAAGTTGAAAACGCACTCTTAATTCTCGCTAACGATAACGAACAGGTGTGGAAAATAATAAACGAGTTGCTCCTGAGAAACGGATACTTTTCCGAACAGAAGAGGAAACGGACGATGATAGATACTTACTTCGATTACAAGGATAAAAGTCTAAAGAACCATAAAATTGAGCTACGGATAAGATCTATTGAAGGAGGAGTGTCTAAGATTACTCTGAAGGTTCTCAAAAAGGAGACTCCATCTCATTCTGAAAGAGTGGAGATAGAACGACCTTGGTCACGTGAATCATTTGATGAAATTATGAAGGAACTGAGTTCCCTTCTTGGAGGACATGCATTCGAACACTCAGCATATTATGTTAATGAAGATCCAGAAAATATTCTAACAAGTGCTAAATTTAGAAAGATTCAAGAACGAAAGAACGAAAGAGATATTATTAATGCAATAAACAGTCAACCTAGCGAGCTCGAATTTGAATTTGCGATAGATAGAACCTTTTACCATTTAAGCCCGCCATATAAAAATTATAGTCTCATGGAATTAGAGATAGAATCAAAGAAAACAGGAAATTATGAAATTTTGGATCGGCTCGTAAATGAATTAATCACTGATCATCAATCAATATTCAGACTGTGGCCGCATAGTAAATTAGCTACGGGTTTGGCCATAGAAGCCATGCTTTCCAGTAGGGAGTTAAAAGCTAGTGAAGACTTTGATAATAACGATTTATTAACCTTATCTGGTGCTAAAAAGATTGAGTCGTTTATAAAAACAAACCCGATATAGCGGAAGATGTTTAAACATTGAGTCTTGTAAATAATGATTATATCATTTGACATTTTTTTTGTTAATTTTTTTTAAGATTCTGGGACTTAACAACCATCGAAGCTCGCCTCTAGGTACTTTACTTTTGCTCAGTAACCTTATTCTTACTAATCCTCCTTTTTTCAAGAGTATATTACACGAGGCTGATTTTCTGTTATGAATAATATCATTAACTATTTCACCAAGTAGGGGTTGATGTCCAACAATGAGTACTGCATATTCCTCTCTAAGCTGTGATATTTTCCGATATACGTCTGTCCTTTGGCCTTCAGGAGATAACTCATTCCATACTTGAACTCTATTACCAATGTTGAAGATATCGGATACAATCATTGCTGTGTCATATGCCCTTTTGAGTGGACTGGTGACAACTAAATCAAATTTTAATCCGATTATTTTTAAGGCTTTAGCAATTTCTAAGATCTCGACTTTTCCTGCTGATGTCAGCGGTCGTATTCGGTCACTCGCCTGTGAGGATCTTTGTCCGGCCTCACCATGTCGTAATATAAATAATTCCATTGATTTTATGAATACCTTTCCAAATAAATTATTTTCTAGAATATTCTTTCATAATGCGAGCATAAATGTAGATAATTGTGATCTGAAGTCGTAAATGTAGTATGGATTGAAGTACAATAAATCAGCTTCAATAAGTTTGCATCATCTCATATCAAAATGTCATACATGATGTATCAGCTTGGCAATGCCTGGGTTCTAACTTGCTGCTTGAACCTCTTCACTACGTCCAAAAGTCTGGCCTTCTCGTGAAATTGTAAATCCTTTATCTCAGAATAAAACGTTTCACTTAAGTTAACACATAAGTAATTAGTTCAATCACTTTGCCTGATGATAAAAATCACTTTATTGAGTATAAGGGAAATCACATGGTGAAAGCACACTGCTATGAAGAAAATGTATAATTGTGCTAATATAATCTCAACTTGTAACTTTAGACTAATACTAGGTGCTATCGTGAGTTATTAGGGCTTCTGTAAATTTATAAGATAATCATCTATCCTTTTTTGAAGATCCTCATTTATTTCAAGTATTGATCTATTACCATCTATTGATATTATGTTATATCGTTTTTGCATTCGCTTAAATTCTTTTCCAAGCAACTTTTGATACATGACAAATGATTCTAGCATATTATCTGATAATCTAAGATCTGTACCTGATTCATAGTAATCCAAATAAGAATTCTTTCTGAAAACTCTATGTACTAATTCATTTGGATCAACATCAAGATAAAATACTATATCAGGCCTCAGAGCAAAACCATACAGATTATGAGACCATGATCTACTTATTCCGCGTACCGCCTCCCTTGCCATTAGGGTATAGATGTATCTATCGGAAAGAACTATGTAACCTGATCGTAAGCCAGGAATGATCTTATTCTCTAATTGATCTGCAAAATCTGCTGCATAAAATAAACTTATGGTCCTTCTTCCCAGCACAAAATTTCTCTTAGCTTCTAATATTCCTTCTCCTATTAGATCAGAACGTCTAAGCCCAGCATTCAGCACTGCATGACCGTCAGCTTCAAGTTTTGATGTTAATAATTCAATTTGGGTGCTTCTACCTGATGCATCGGGGCCCTCTATTATAATAAATTTTCCTTTAATTTCAATATCCTCTAAATAGGGAATAGCATGTCCGTAAAAAATTCCCTTTCTAGTCTTTTTATCTTGAGGTGATTTTATTGATCTGATATTCAGGGCCTTGGACCTCCTAATATTTTTAGTTTATTCAAAGGTAAAAGCTTCATTACAGTTGATCTCAAAAATTTTTGTGATTCTTCTATCTCCATCGTTCCATCTACGATAGTAAAGTTCTCCAATAACGACAATGATTCATATTGCTCAATAATTCTGCTTTGAAAGATCCTGTAACTCTCATAAGGATCGTTACTCAAGTTTAAGTCCATGCCAGCTTCGTAATACTTCAGCCTAGGTCTTCCGGAGAGTATTCTATCTACTGCTATATCTATTGGTACCTTAAAGTAGAATACTATCTCTGGTTTTATTGCAAATTCGTATATTTTTTTGACCCAATTTGGATTACATCCCCTAACAATGTCTCTAGCATACGCAGTGTAAACATATCGATCAGCAAGAACTACATATCCAGCCTGTAGGAGTGGGAGAATGTTCCTTTCATACCTGTCAGCAAAATCAGTGGCATGTAATAAAGAAAAGGTAATGGGTGTTAATCTTCCTCTTTTCTTACCTTTTCTTGTAATTTGTTTCACGGTCTCTGACGAGTTCCATTCTGTGAAAAATACTGGCATATTCCTTGAAATGAACCATTTCTCCAGTAATCTAAGCTGCGTAGATTTTCCAGACCCGTCTATACCTTCAACTACTATGAGCTTACCTTTTAAAGGAATGCTTTTTTTAATGTTCTTCTTGTGGTATGCCATAAATATCAAGTCTGAAATTTAATGGAAATAATTTTATTAGTTGAATTCTTTACTCGATTAATCCTGTTCGGTATATTTGCTGCATCGTACTGTATGGGAATATCAAATACAGCTCTGGCCTTCTCGATTACTTGTTTTAGTAAAATGCTTGGAAATAATTTCTGTCTGGGTATTACGGTAAAAATCATATTTTGATTCTCGGTTAATCTTATCCTTATCTGAGATCCAGTCTTTATAATTATTGTTGCTAGGTTGAGAAGTATAGCTATCTTTTGGATAGACTTCAGGTTCTGTGGCTTTAGTAGGTGACTATACTTATAAAACAGTTCTTCTGCAGTCCTGATTTTTTTAGAATAAACTATTGATAATGCGAGTATAACTTGTTCTCTATATGTGAGACTAGGATAATCTTCATCCAACAAACGATAGAAAAGACTATAGTGCTTATTTGTTTCAGGTAGTCTTGATAATGTATAAAGCGCATGGGACAGTATCTCGACTTCCCTTTCCTTCAACAATTTATAATAAATCATATCACGCATCATATCATCAAGCCCAAAATTTGAAATATCTTGTTTATGACAATGGTAGGAGAGTAATTTTGCTACCTGTTTTTCTAAGCTTTCAATGTTGTGATTTTCAAGTGTTCTAGGGCTATGAATAAATGAGGCCAAAATTCCTTCGCGTATCCCATAGCCGCTAATAATTATTTCATCAAAATCAAATTTCTTCATTATACTATGTATTACATAGATGCCTGCAACAATCGTTTCGACTCTAGTAGAATCAAAAGACCATCTACTAGAAATTTCACTGGGTTTCAAAGTGCTCAGATCCTTTCGAAGAGATTCAATGCTGCTTAGTTTTAACCTGTAATTATGAACTTTTTCAAATGGAAATCCTGCCCGCTTTTGATCAACTCTTCCCAGAGCCCTTAATGTTCCGCCTGCCCCGACTAATGAGGCATCAATCCCAATTCCGTACCCCTTTTTTGTGGGTAATGTATCCAGGATCTTTTGAGTCATATTATCACATTCTTTCTTTGAGAAAGAACCATCTTGGCTAGCAAATGTTCTAGAGAGTCGTAACGCCCCTAATGGAAGTGCTTGTGCCTTCTTTACTTTAAAATCTTCAGTGTAAACCAATTCTAAGCTCCCTCCACCAAGGTCAAAGAACAGGCCGTTCGGAATACAGGTCGCCATTGAAGCGCCCAAATAGGAATAGTAAGCTTCTTCTTCTCCGCTAAGTACCCTTACTTTAAAACCAGTTTTCTTTAGAACTTGATCTATGAAGTATTTGCCATTTCTTGAATCTCTAACCGCGCTCGTACCCACACAAACAACTTTATTTGCAGATTCAAGTCTAGTAATATCACGATACAATAGGAGAACGTCTATACTCTTGAGGATCGATTGCTCACTAAGACTATCCGAAAATGCCAAAGTTTCTCCAAGTCTAACTTTTGTGCTCTCTTGGTGAATGCCTATAAATGAATTATCCTCCATGACATTATAGATTACTAACTTGATTGTGTTAGAACCAATGTCAATTATAGAAATTTTCAATGATACTCCTTATACGTACGTTATGAATATGTATATATTTTTACTATGTGAGTATAGATTAAGTAGATCCTATAGATTCCTTAAAAATCACGTTTTCTTGCCCTGAACAAAAAATAAACTAGTATGAACGGTGGCGAAGCAAGGATAAATGATTCTATAGATCCCAATAAGGAGTGAATAGCTAATTCGAGACCAAGGTACAGAGTTACACCGGCAGGTATTAGCCCCAAGATGATAAATCTATGACTTCTAGTCTTGAATTTATTAAAACTTCCATATGGATATTGTAAATGGTGATAAACGACGGGCATGACAAATAACGAAGCTGCTACGGTTATGGAATATAGAGCTACAAGAAGAGTTATCTTATCAATTAATACAAAATTTTCGGGCACAGTTACGGCCATATTCAATAGAAATCCAAAGAGGATCCCCGAAAAGGTACTGAGCAGTGCACTCTCTTTTAAGATCGTATCATATCGTTGGACAAGCTTATCGTCAACTTCGTGTGAATTATCATCACTGGACAAAGTAAATCTATTCTATTTACAGTGGTACAAAGTTCATATAGATTACGATTGTTAATTTGTCAAATTAGGGCAAGATTCACATTTGATTCTCTAAAAATCAACATAAGTATAAGCTCTTTTTCAATATGATTATTTATGAACCGTAGGATATTGAAAACACACTTTTAAATGTGACAACCGAGCAGTATATGTAAAACTAGTCCAAAGAGTGAATATAGGAAGCTAATGAAATGTGAAATTTGTGATGTGAATGAAAGTATACCTTTTAGGTGTAATTATTGTAATAAAGTATTCTGTAGTCTGCATAGAATACCAACAAACCACTCATGCGTTTCTATGAGAGAATACATTGACAGAAAAAATATGGTGAATAGCTATACAAAGAATTTAAACCTTAGAGTATTATTTAAGATAAAATTTTCTAAACTGGAGATACTTCACTTGTCCATTGCGACAATTTTAGTAACTGTTGTTGGTTTGTCATTCAATGGATATAGAAATATATCTTGGCAATTTTTGTTAATTTTTGTTAGTGCCTTTCTAGTGCATGAATTAGCACATAAATTGCTAGCTCAATTTTATGGAAGTTGGGCAGAGTTTCGGGCAAACTTGTATGGACTAATCGTAACAGCCATTTCAGCACTTCCATTTATTCCATTCAAATTTATAGCTCCAGGTGCGGTTATGATAGACTTATCGGACAGAGGTAAATTTGGAAGGGTTGCTTTCATTGGACCGCTTACTAATCTTGTCATGGGATTAATGTTTTTGATTTTATCTTACAAATTTGCAGATGTAGGTTACTTCCATATAGGAACATTATTTAATTCTTGGATCGCGTTGTTTAATTTATTTCCATTTGGAAACCTTGATGGTCAGAAAATTTTTAGTTGGAGTAAGATTGTATGGATTGTTATGATTGCGAGTAGTATGGGATTGTTTGTTCTAAGTTATCAAATTAAATAAAAAGTATTGATAATACTAGTTACCAGTATCATCAGCTGTTTTCATTAATTGTTATTGTCGTTGCTACTGTCGCTGTTCTCGTCAGCGCTGTTGCTGCTGTCTTCAGCATTGTTGTCATTGGTGTTGTCATTGGTGTTGGATATTTCGTTCTTGTAAAAGTTTGGATCCTCAGAACAGTTCACTATTTCCTGATCACCAAGATTATCTCCTATTTTTCCCGCTAGATCTATACAGTCTTGGGTTTCTTGATCAGCTCCTTTATATGCACCTGAATCTTGGAAACCACTCAATGATATTTCTTCTGTATCTACAATCCTATTCTTTATGTCCTTAACCAGCTCGTCAAGGTCGTCATAGTCTTCAGGATTATTACTGTTATTATTTGAAGATTGATCATTATTGTCTTCGTTGTTGGATGAGGAAGTGTCATCGGACGCAGAACTATTATCAGTGTTGGTATCTGCATTAGAAGTTGTCTTGGTATCAGCAGTGTTGGTATCTGCATTAGAAGTTGTCTTGGTATCAGCAGTGTTGGTATCAGCAGTGTTGGTATCAGCAGTGTTGGTATCAGCAGTGTTGGTATCAGCAGTGTTGGTATCAGCAGTGTTGGTATCACCATTAGAAGTTGATGTGGTATCGGATGTAGTATCAGTTCCAGTTCCACTCTGCATATTATTATTCACGAATTCTCTAGCTTCAGCTTCTGTAAACTTTCCTGTTTTAACTAATTCATCAACCAAATTATTTTCATTGGCATTACCGGAAGTTGATGTGGTATCAGCAGTATCGGAAGTTGATGTGGTATCAGCAGTATCGGAAGTTGATGTGGTATCAGCAGTATCGGAAGTTGATGTGGTATCAGATCCGTTATCCGCAAGGTCGGTAGTTGCAGTAGAGGTCGCAGTTGTAGGAACAGTACTATTTGAGTATT
>Ga0184626_10000375_pt1 | contig 13622 bp, 17 predicted proteins | sample PLM3_60_b1_FD_133142 | JGI IMG/M metagenome (GOLD analysis project Ga0184626, IMG submission 133142) | Groundwater sediment microbial communities from an aquifer in East River, Colorado, USA - PLM3_60_b1 | ecosystem: Environmental > Terrestrial > Soil > Riparian zone | place: USA: East River... | reverse complement strand
TGCTTTGTCACTGGAAGGAACAGGACGGGCCACCGGTCGGCGCCCCTTCGCGCCGCGGTTTCGGGACGACCCTCATCGAGCAAAGCTTGAAGGCTCAGGGTGGGGAGGTCCTCATTGACTTCGGAGCCAATGGCATCTCCTGCGAGATCAAGGTTCCGCTCGGCGATGGCACGAACCCTAGCGCTGGTGCCTATAGTAGCGCGATCGCAGCAGTGCCCACGTTGAGGGATGGTTCAGGCGAGCCAAGTCTTCGAAACAAACGCATTCTTGTCGTAGAAGACGAGCCGCTTGTTGCCCTGGACGTCGTTGCAATTTTGCAAGAAGAGGGCTACGAGGTCGTCGGGCCAGCCGCGAGCGTTGACAACGCGAAGACCCTGATTGACGGGAGTAACTTCGACGCCGCCCTCTTGGATGCGAACTTGGGCGGACACGCCGCCGATGGACTCGCGGCTGCCCTGACACGCCGCAATGTTCCGTTTGCATTCGTTACAGGCTATGGCCGAGGGGGCTTGCCGGAAGCTTTTTGTCAAGCGCCGCTAATCAGCAAGCCCTACGCTCGTAGCGAACTGCTCGCAGTCCTGGCCCAACTCATGAAGCGGGAACCTGTTGTCGTTCCTATTCGGCAGAAAATCAGCTGACTAGCTCGATCTGCCTTGACGGATCCGTGGCGGGTGGCGAGGTCCGGAAGTGGGACCTTGCAGCCCACGTGGCGCCGACGAAAAATATGTCGCCTAGCGGAAGTGAACCTGCCGAAAAGCGCAACCAAGGCCGCTGTTTGGTGTGACCTGACTTGCAGCGGACCGGCCTCCCACCTATGACCCGAAGCGGACGGCCGACCACAGTGGCGAGCAGGATGATGGCCTGTACCGTCGACTCAGATTAAGGAGCATACACAATAGGGTTTGGCCAAGACAAAGTGTGCCTGCCTTACCTAGTCTTCGGGACTGGGCCCGCGAGTATTCTGATAGGGCGCTAGAGGTCGCGTCACTTCCGCCCTCCAACTTCGCGCTCGACCTCCTCAAGCGTTTGCGCAGCCACTGTCCTCGCGCTCTCAACCTGGCCGCTAACGAAGCTGCGCGTGCGCTTCTTCACCTCCTCACTGGTTTCACCTACTACACGGCTTTCCACTTCAGTCGTGGGAAAAGTGGCAGCGATGCCGGCGCCGATCGCGAGGCCAATGGCTCCAAGTAACAAAGGGTGACGTTCGAACAGGGCCCCCAGATCGTCTGGCACTGTTCGGGCCAGTCCATAGCCCGCGCGGGTTATTTCCTGGATGCCGGACCCAGTGCGGGACACCAGGCCGCCAGCCGTACCCGTGGCTGAAGTGATCCCGTCCGAGACCTGCGAGGCAGCTGCGGAAGCTGTATCACTGACCTTCGCCCCGGCGGCAACGGCGCTTTTACCGATGCGCGACCCGATGTCTGAGAGGGTGGTAGAGATCGCGCCAGACCCGTCCGACGACCCTACCGTCCCGCCAAACAAGGAGGTCCTGTTGCCACCCATAAAGAGCCAGAACACCCCCATGCTGATCAAGGCCGCAGCTGTCGGATTCTGGCGTATCGAACTCCCGAGATGCCGCACTACGTCTGTTCTGCTGTCACCGGGATACGCCGCAGGAGGCCGAACCCGGTTGCTATCACTCTCATGCATAGTCATCTTACAATCTCCTTGGCAGCCAAGGCGTCGCGATGAAGTTGTTCGATAGTCCTAGTTGGGGCAATGCCCTCAGCCTTCAGCCGGCTGACGGCGCTCCACGCGAGGCCGGCGCTGACAGCGGCGCCCGACAAGCCAGCGATTAGATAGGCGACGGGTTGTGATAGACCGCTTTCAACTAGCCATCCCGCCAAAGCGAGCAGGATAAGCACCAAGGCGGCACCTATCATCGCAACACTGGCGACCAGCGTGGCTAACCCTACCACCGCTCGGCTGATCTTCGCAGAGAACTCCGCACGAGCAAGCCGGATCTCATTTCGCACGAGGGCGGTGAGGTGGGTAACGGCGTCTGAGAGCAACTCGGAGACGGACCGGTTTTCAGCTGGGGTAGACATGACTCGGTATCCTCACGGCCTGCCTGGTTCGAATCTGGTCGGCTCCCGGGTGAAACCAGGCGCTTCCGGCGACGACCTGCCCCGAAGTTCCGGAGTGGATTGGATGCCATCCTCACCGCCTTGTGGCGTCCGCACTCCTGTTGTTTGTCCGCTTGGTGGTAGTTCAGAAGTTCTCGCCCCGCCTGTTTGGTACCCCGACTCCGTTGCGCTACCCTCTTGGTTCTCGGCGCCGAAGCTGGATTCCTTGTTCGGGGCTCCCCGAGCGGCCGATTGACTTGAAGTCTTCAAGAACCGTACCGCGACAAACCCTGCAAGCACCGAAGCGCCGAGAAACGCGGCTGGCTGCCTGCGAGCGAAATCCTGAACATCTCTAAGCAACACATTGATATCGCGTTGACGGACAGCGTCTGAGAGGTTTTGAACTTCGATCGCAGCCCCGCGAACATATTGTGCCGCCTGCGGCAGTTCACCCTCGAGTTCATCCGCCGTCCGCCGAATGGCACCCGCAATGGCGCTGACACGCCCTGCCCCAGCAACCTTCTGCTCCTCAGCTGCAGTCCGTAGCTTTGACTCGGCCCCCGATACGATCTCCCTCGCGGTGTGCGATGCTCGATCCTTTAGATCGCGTGCCGCTTGCGCAGCCTGATCTCCAATCCCTTTTGATTGAGAAGTGCCTTGATGCTGTTCCGAGGTAATAGATTCGCTGCCCTTACTTGATAGGCTTGGACTCTGCGGTTCCTTCGTCCGAATGTTCGAAATATCACTCATGATTGCCTCCGAAATGCGTTCGTGTGTATCTAGATGGGTGATCGGCCGCCATCTGGCGCAATCTCGACCGCGGATTTGATGTCTGCAGCGGGGTCGGGGACGGCGCGCTGGGCCGCCTCGTCACTTGGGCTTTGGTCGGAGCTTTGCGCCAATGCTCGGTCATAAATCCGCTGTCCTGCAGCCTTGGCTGCCTCATAACCCTCCGATCCCATCTTGGAAGCGCGATCCTTTAGATCGTCGCTCTTCTCGCCAAGCAGGCGGTTTTCGACCGCCGTTGTTGGGAGCGAGGCGGCGATGACCGCTCCAATCGCTAAACCAACACCCCCAATGATCATTGGATGCCGTTCCAGCGCGTTCAGAAAGTTCTCCCGAGACTCGTGGCCGGTTTGGGCGGCTTGATTTGCGGCATAAGACGCGGCATCTGCTCCTCCTCGATACATTGATGAGGCGGCATTGGAGACTGCTGCCGTCGCAGAGGACGCCATCCTATTTGCAGCCTGCGCGGTGTCGCTTACGGTATCGCTGACTCCGGCGGCAATTGCCGCAGCTCCACTCGAAACCGCCGACCCGACTCTCTCCAATGCACTTTCGGAACTCTGAGAATGCTCGTCCCTTGATGCGACAAATGGAGTGCCTTCGCTTGAGCTGGACCGGAGCAGCGCGACGCCGGCTCCAAGCAGCAGGATAGGCGCTGGGATATTGCGAAAGAATCTCCAGCCCACGTACGCAAGACCAGCGCCGACAGCGATCGCCTCGAGGGGGCGCTCGCTGGCTTTTCGTTTGAGATTGTGAAGCATCTCTTGACTGGTACGATCGACATAATGTTTGACGTCGCTCTTGAGGCTGTCGGGCGACACTCGACGCCGTAAGTCGTCGGCCGTGCCAGAAATGCGGCTTCGCAACTCGTCAACCGTTCCCGAGAAGTCGGCTCGGTTCCGTTCGGTTTCGCGTTCAAGTTGTTCGAGGCTAGTTACGGCCATCGCAATATTCCCTCCGCTGTCGCACAGATAACGGCTGCACCATCGGTGCTACAAAAGGGCAACTCCCCGCCACTGGTTTCGTTCCGCGGGCGCCCCCTTATTCGTGTAACAACGATTTCCACAAGCTAGCTAGGACCTTCTGTAGCCCTGCCATCGCGAACGTCTCAGCGAACTACAGCGCTGAATACTCGAACGCTGAAAGAAGAGCCCCGGCGAATGGCCGGGGCTGAGGTTGGATACTCATCACAAGCGGATGCCTGAGGGGCATCAGGCGATCCAAGTAAGCCAATGAAGGCGGCCTATGCAGGTCGGAACGCGTAATTGAGCCAAAGGTACTGCGCCGCTCACCGTCACTCCCTACATCAGATCCTTGCGGGCCTTTTCTGCCCGGGCTGCCCCAATCGCCGTTTTCACGTCCTTTTGCTCCTCCGGAGGCGGCAACACCGCTTTCATGCCAAGCGATGCGATCCATAGTTCGCGACACCATCCCTTAATGTGATAGATGTGCTCATCCTCCTCGTCCTCAACTTCTTCACATGCTTCGGTTAGCAGCTGCTTCTCTTCGCCCTTTGCCTTTTCCGCATACGCACTGAGAAGCTCCCAATTCAGATGATCCTTGGTTTCGGCAAAGACCACGCACTCGCATGCGACCAGCTCAGCCCCTTCCGGCGGAGCACTTTGCTTTGCCATCTTCATCGCCGTTACTAAAGACTCTCCAATGTGCCGGACGACCTTCCGCCCAGGCGTTTCCTCGTCGGGCAATTCCAACTTCTCAAATAGCTCGCGCATGATCTGAACGTGTTGCTGCGTCTGTTCTAGATACTCCTGCCATTCTTTTTTCAAATCCGGGTTAAGTGCGCATTGCAGCGCATTTTCATACACCTGCACGCCACCCAGTTCAGTTTCAAGCATTTGGTTTAATAGCTCAGTCAATTGCTTTTCCATTTTCAAATCCTTCCCTAGTTGGGTCAGGAGCTTTGCCCCGCCCGGAAATACGGCTAGATAGAATCGCAACGGAAACCCAATTTCGAGCAGCTATGTTCCAATTTGAGCGTCTGAATGATGAACTAGCGAAGCTCTTGCTAACTAAATCTGGAGACTGGACGTGTCTGCCAACGGTGCTACAAAAAAGTCAGCCGTGGCGCGCGATCTGAGAAGCGCCACAACGACTTGTGGCAGTGATCGGCTGTCGCACTCCTATCTTCGGCTTGAAGGGATAGGCGCTTCCGGACCGACATCAAGTCTTTCCTCTGATTTGTCGGGTTTCGGTTGATGCACAACTGTACAACCTCCCAACCCGACAGTGAGGAAGACCGATATCACGAGCATCTTGATCATAACTGCCCTCGTCTCCCGCGAGTTACACCTATTGCGGCATAGTTTCCTTGATCGCAATGACTAAGGATTCAGGATCCGTCGCTGTCTTTAGATCCTCGACTTCGACATCTTGCGATTGGTCAAGATTAAAATGCTCGCAGAGGCCTTGAAGCATGCTAAGCATCTTCGTCGCTTCCGCTTCAGCCAGGAGATTGATTTGCAAATCCAAGTGAGCGCGGGCATCGGCTTGCCGCTGCATCGTATTTTGACTCTTTAAAATAAACAGCGCGAGGAAGATCGCTTCCAGAGAGACAATTACCGTCATGAACCCAAAGGGAAATGGATCGAATGGAGCGAAGCCAAGAATACTGCTATTCCAGACAATCCAGCCGCCAAACCACAAGCCATGAAGAAGGATCGACAGAGGCGACCCTGCCCAGCGGGTAACGACGTCGCTAAGCCGCTCCGCCCATGTCCGTTCTGCTAGATGAGTCTCTTCTAGTTCCGATATGGCGCGGATATTGCGGATGGACGTCTCAGAAGGGAGACACGTCTCGATTCTCATTGGTCGCCGCGGGGCAAGGTGGAGGAGACGGAATCGGCCAGCTCCAGGTTTTCTTCGTTGGATGCGTTGTGACCTTTCATGGCTGGATCAAAGGCACCCTCGTCGTCTGGTTCCGAGTCGTCCTCCTCCTGTTTGAGTCGCCCTCCGTCTTCGGGTAGCAACTGAGCGCAGAGCTGTGGCTCTTCCAACGCTTCCGCGGGATACGGGTTGCGGCAATCGATGCAGAACAGCCGGACTTGGCCGTCAGTCATGGGCAGCTGTGTCCATAAACGATTTGCCCGAACAGAAAGGACATACGCGGTCCATTGAGTGGTTCCTTGATAAGAGGGTGCAGAAAAAGCTACATCCGACCCGCGCTCTTATGCTCCATTTTCTTGCTTCCAATACCGGATCGCGATGGCAGACGGCGAACCTCGCACTGAATTCCGTCAGCATAGTCCCAGGCTGAAAAAACAGGCGGACGTCAAGATGCGTCCGCCTATTTCTCTTCTTTTGCGAGCGGCGCTACTGGTTCGTACCGCCCTTCATCTGAATGCCCGTAATTGTTTTCTTGCCGCTGACATCATCGTAGCTAACGCGAACGTCGCTGCCGGGCTTTAGTGTATCGATTCCGACTCCCTCGCCGACCGTAAATTCAGTGCCGTCGTCGAGAATCAGCGTCTTGGTATCTGGATTGACCGACTGGATCTTTCCTTCACTGGCCAAGGTCAGGCTAGAAGCGTTTCGCTTTCCATCCATCTCCTCGAATCCGACATCCACATCGGCGCCAGTCTGAAAGCGCTTCAGATCCATGTCGGACGGAACAGTGTACACGGTCCCATCTTCAAGTGTGATTGTGTGTGCCGCCGGATCGGAAGCCGTCACTTTGCCTCTTGCTGCCGAACTGACGGAGCAGTTGGACATAGCGTCGGCCTTCTGATCGCAGCTTAACCGAATCAAGCTGCCCTGTTTCAAGGCATCAAAGTTCGCCTGTTCTCCGGCCATATAGGTCGTGCCGTCGTCGAGCGTAATCATTCGGTTCGTGGAATCCAAAGACTTGATGGTTCCCACGGTGCTTTGCTGGCCGGTCGCTTGAGCGAGGGCCAACCCTGCGATGCAAACGCTGGCAAGCACTGTCACGGTCGAAATAATCCTATTCATGCTCAAATACCTCCCATCGAAATAAAGTTTCGGGGCGGTTCCTTTCAACGCCCTCAATTCTCGAATGACCGGGCCGGCCGATGGTTCCGAAAATCAGGCTGATTTCGTTAGTGGCGCTCTCCACGGGCTAGGGGGTTGACCGACCACAAACAGCCACCGCTCAACTGTCGACTTAGCCTCCGCTTTTCACCCGAGTCTCTTTTTGCGAGCCTCGACCGACTGACGAACCTTGTTCAAGAGTTCAACCGATGGATAGCTACACACTCCCCTCTTTCCCCATCGCCATTGCCCATCGCAATCGAGAACCCATACGCACCTACCGCCGGCAAATTTCACTCGACCATCGCGTCTTACCGACCAACGACCGTTTTTGTTCAGTCGTTCTAGATGCCGCTTTTCTTCAATATAGACGCGCGGCAGCTTGCACTTCGACCTGGTCCGCATATCGGTTGGAACAACCACGCTCGTGGAGGGGTTCCGGAAAGCGTCCAAGTTCGGGCTCCAGTCTGCGAAGGTCGATGCGCCTGGCAAGCCGCGCACGCCGGAGCGCAAACTCCGCCGGGTGCCGCGTCGCTATGACGCGGGATGAAAGGCGGTCGACTGGGAGTCCCCATCGACGACCTATACGTGGGGCCCTCGGCCGCGCCGCTACGTCTTCGCAACCCAGGAGTGGAACGCGGTCTAGTGCTGCGAACGGATGGAGCGGACTACACTCATAAGCTGGCCCGGAAAAACCGCCGGCGTTATCGCCGAAAGTCTGGTTCGCCTGGCCAAGAGGCGGACGGTGCCAACGGAAGTCGCACTGGGAAGACGCGGCAGGGCTAAGAGAGCCGATGCCGCTTGCGATCTATCTTGGGCCTGCTTCGTTGCGGGCGCGTTTTGGACCGCCCAAGGCGCTTCAGTCGGCCGCTTCGTCGGCCTCGTCCTGGATCTCCTCGCCGACGTTCTCAACATCCTTGCCAACGCCTTTGGTGGTATTGCAACCCGTCAGCGCCGCCGCCGGCAGCGCGAGCGCGGACAGCAACAACGCGAACTGAATCCATTTCATCGTCTGCAACTGCATAGCTGATCTCCTTAAGTTCGTTCAGGCCTGCCGCGTCTCCGGCACGTGGAGCGAGCGATGGCCGCAAAGCCGCTTCTTCGGGTGAACACGGCGAGTTCGGCGGACGTTCCCAAATGCGGCACTAATTAGACTCGCAATTTTGTCATCCACCATGAGCGGCGACCCATCCGAGGGAGAATGGGTGGTGGGTGGGTCATTTGGTCACTAGGAGACTGGAGAAATGATCCTCGCGTCGTTGTTCTTGAGGATCTTGCCGCGCGAATGAGCAAGCCATGTTTTAGTTCCCCGCTGAAAAAGAGCCCCGTCGAATGACGGGGCTCTTTCTAGGGTTATTCAGACGTTTTTCTTCTTGTTCTTGTCGTCAGTACTTCCATACGAACCACTGGAACCGGTGTAACTCTTCTCGCCGGAGGGGGATCCGGCGTCCTTTTGGGCGGAGCCTTCGCTCGAAGAACGGCCCTTCCGCCACGTGTTGAACTCGTCAGAGAACTGCTTCTGCCGTTCCTGGCACCAAGCGCTATAGTCCTCGTCGTACTTGCGGATCTTTTCGGTGCGCCAACGGAGATAGTCGTCGCTGAAATCCTGACCCCGCTGCGATCCGCTTTGCCCTCTGCCGGCGCTGCGCCAATTGCTCTCCTGTCCGTAGGATTCCTGGCCCTGGCGCCGACCGGAAGGCTCGTCGCCATACTGCTCGCCGGACTGTCCATATTCCGAGAGTCCGCCATACTGGTCTTCGGGCTCGCTCTGCCTGCCATGGCCTGGGCCAGTCCGGCCCCAGTCTTCTATCGAACGGCCACGTGCCGAGTCCTGCCGGCCCCGTTGCCGCCGGCCACCGGCTCCATATTGGCCCTGTGCCCAGCCTTCCTGACCATAGCGCCCTTCCTGGCCATAATGGCCCCGTTCCGGGCGGTCGTACTCCTCAAATCGGTCTCGTTCATAATCACTGCCGCCGCGTGGAGAAGTGTCCGGACCAAAGCCGGGGTAGTTCCGTTGACCGGAAGAACGCCGCTGTTCGCGCTCGTCTCCATAACGGTCATCCTCGCGGGAACCGGAGCCGCGTCGGTAATCCTCCTCTCGATACCGGCGGGACTCGCTCGACGGGTCATCATTTCGACTATGCATTTTTTGTTACCTCCTTTTTATGAAAAGCAATCTGAGCCCGTGCAATGTGGGCTCGCAAGGTCAATGCAGTATGACGGCGATAGTTTCAATAATGCCCGATCTATTCGTTCCGGTTTCCCGAGAGACATGTGATCCAGCACGGCGATGACCAATCGTAACGGCGGCGGGGCAGGCCTCAAGGCGGCCAGGCGGGCGGACGCTCTGCTCGCTGAGGGCGACGTTGACGAGCGCAACTTGGCGCATCATGCGCGCGATCGAGCAACTGGAGGCGGAGCGGCCGAAGGGGGCCAAAGGTGAACTGAGAGCAGCCAGGGAGACGGGTGCGACCTGGCTGCGCGCCGTCCCTGGCCACCTGAGGGACGACTCACGGGGGCAGGGGTCGCCTAGCCGGAATAGCCATCGGCATACGCCAACAGAGCAGCTTGGAGTTGTTCGCATTAATCCGTCGAGACCGCGGCCCCACTGTAGCTACCACCGCGCAATAATCTTGCTTTCTTGAGTCTGGCTTCGGCCCGGCCCGGCAATTGTTTTCTGTGAACCCTATTAGTGCGCTTAGGGAACAAATCTAATCGCCGCTTAGTTACCTGCAGAGGGTCTGGTTGGATTGCCGCCAACGCGGGCCCTGCCCCATTTCAAGCTAATCACCAAAGACCGGGAGCGAATATACATGGCCACAGACAAGAGGAAGCCGTCTAAGAAGCCGGCCGCTAAAGCTCCGATCGCGAAATCCAAACCGTCAACCGGCTCTTCAGCCCGTTCATCGGCACGCTCGACTGTCGGCGGTCCAACCCATAAAGGATCCGTGGAAAACATTGTCGATGCGGCGACGTCGAAGGCCGAAGGCACCGAAGCTATGGCCGCAGCCTTCCCCTTTAATGCCGCGAAGCCATCCGAGTTTGGCGATAACGCCCGGCGTCCAGCGACCGGTCAGGCGATTGAGGCCCCGCTTACGATTGTGAGTGGAAGTACGCTGACTGAAGTGAACGCGTCTGAAAAAGTAGGCGAGGGCAATCCTCAGTTGGGTTTGAATCCCGGCAATAAGTCGTTGGACCGCATTCGGGTGGATTCAAGCGGTCGGCAACTCACCACCAACCAAGGCGTGGCCGTCGGCGATAACCAGAACTCTCTAAAGGCCGGGCTCCGCGGCCCCGCACTGCTCGAGGACTTTATCCTCCGCGAGAAGATCACCCATTTCGATCACGAGCGTATTCCCGAGCGCATCGTTCATGCCCGCGGCTCCGGCGCGCACGGGTATTTCGAATGCTATGAAAGCCTCGCCCAACTGACGCAGGCCTCCATATTTTCCGAGGCCGGCAAACGCACGCCGGCATTCGTACGGTTTTCAACCGTGGCGGGCGAGCGAGGTTCCACTGACACGGCCCGGGACGTCCGCGGCTTCGCGGTGAAGTTCTACACCGACGAAGGCAACTGGGACCTGGTCGGCAACAATATCCCGGTCTTCTTCATCCAGGACGCGATGAAGTTTCCGGACATCATCCATGCCGTGAAACCGGAACCGCACCACGGCATGCCGCAGGCCGCCTCGGCTCATGATACCTTCTGGGACTTTGTCTCGCTGATGCCGGAAACGACTCACATGCTGATGTGGGTCATGTCAGACCGTGCGATTCCCCGCAGCTATCGCATGATGCAGGGCTTCGGCGTCCATACGTTCCGTTTCGTGAACGAGGCCGGGCAATCCCGTTTCGTCAAGTTTCACTGGAACCCTGTCGCCGGTACGCATTCGCTGGCCTGGGATGAGGCCGTCAAGATCTCCGGAGCGGATCCGGATTTCCACCGCCGCGATTTGTGGGAAGCGATCGAAGCAGGCGCTTACCCCGAATATGAACTGGGTGTCCAAGTCTTTACCGAGAAGGAGGCCGACGGTTTCTCCTTTGACGTTCTGGACGCGACAAAAATCGTGCCCGAAGACCTGGTTCCCGTGCAGCCCATCGGAAAGCTTGTGCTTAACCGCAATCCGGACAATTTTTTTGCAGAGACCGAGCAGGTCGCGTTCTGCACGGCACACATCGTCCCCGGCCTCGATTTCAGCAACGATCCGTTGCTGGCTGGACGTATCCATTCCTATGTCGACACCCAGATCAGCCGTTTGGGCGGCCCGAATTTTCATGAGATTCCGATCAATGCGCCGATCGCCCAGGCGCACAACAGCCAGAGAGACGGCATGCACCGCCAGGCGATCGCCCGCGGCCGGGTTGCCTATGAACCAAACTCGCTCGGCGGCGGCTGTCCGTTCCAAGCGGGGAGGTCGGGGTTCAGATCCTTTCCGCAGCCCGTGGCGGAGGACAAGGTCCGAGGGAAGCCCGAGAAGTTCGCCGAGCACTATGCACAGGCGACGCTGTTCTGGAACAGCCAGAGCGACACGGAACGTCAGCACATCATCCGAGCCTATCGATTCGAGCTTACGAAAGTTCAGACGGCGGCGGTTCGCAAGCGGGTGATGGCGCAGCTGCGAAACGTCGACCAGGGCCTTGCACAGGCTGTTGCGGCGGGGCTGGGGATGACAGACCTACCGGAACCCTTGCCCAAACTCGCAAAGCGTGCGGTCAAGCCGGAGGTACAGAAGTCCCAGTCCCTGTCGCTATTCGCACGGCCGGGCAGCGAAGGCATTAAGACGCGGCGCATTGCCATCTTAGTCGCCGACGGCGTGGACGGCGAGGCCGCAGCGGAGATTCACGCGCAACTCATGGCGCAAGGCGCCGTGCCTCGGTTCGTCGGCACAAAGCTGGGCCGGGTTCAAAGCGAGGGAAATCCGATTGAGGCTGAAGTATCGATGGAAACCATGCCGTCGGTGCTGTGGGATGGTATGATTGTGCCCACCGGAGCTACCGAAACGTTGTCGGAAAGCGGACACGCCATGGAGTTCCTGAAGGATCAATATCGCCATTGTAAGACGATACTGTTGCTGGGGAGCGCCGCCGATCTGTTGGAGAAAGCTGCGATTCCAGCTGACGGCCCTGATTCGGGGTTACTGCGATACGACGCAGCTGCGTTAGATGAGGCCATCAAAGCCTTTACCGCGGCTCTCAGTCGACATCGGCATTTTGCCCGCGAAACTGATCCGCCGTGTGTTTAGGTCTTTTGGGAGAGCAAAGACTGCCGCTCCGCCAATCGCTACATCTGAGAGCAGGCCTCAGCGAGGCCCGCAGGATAGCGCCCTTTATATGCAGGATAGCGCCCTTTATATGAAGAGGTTTTTCTCTTGGCGCTTTCTGAAAGCCGTCATCGCCGCCTGGATCGATGACCGCTGCCTCTCCATGGGCGCGGCCATCGCCTACTATGCCGCGTTTTCACTGGCGCCGATGCTGATCTTGGTGATCGCCATCGCCGCCGTGGTCTTCGGACGCGAGGCGGCACAGGGCGCGATCGTCGGGCAGCTCGGCACCCTCATCGGGGCGGAGGGTGCGGCAGCGCTCGAAGCGATGATCGCAAATGCGAGCCGCTCCGGTTCCGGCTGGCTCGCCAACCTTATCGGCGTCGGCGCGCTCCTGCTGGCGGCGACCGGCGCAGTCGGCGAGATTCAAGCCTCGCTGAACGTCATCTGGAAGGCCGCGCCCTCGAAGGAAGGCACGGTCCGTGCTTTCCTGCGGCGGAAACTTCTGAGCTACGCCTTCGTCGTGGTCATGGGTTTCTTGCTGATGGTCTCGCTGGTGGTCAGCGCGGCCCTCGCCGCCGCGGGCGACCACCTCGCCGCCGCCATCGGCGGTTTCGATATCATCCTGAAGATCGTGAACTTCATCGTCTCTCTTGCCGTCGTCACGGCGATCTTCGCGACCGTGTACAAGATCCTGCCGGCCAGGCCGGTCGCCTGGCGCGATGTCTGGCTCGGCGCGGCTGTGGCCGCGCTCCTCTTCACCTTCGGCAAGATCTTGATCGGCGCCTATATCGGCAGCAGCGCCATCGCTTCCACCTATGGCGCCGCCGCGGCGCTCGTGATCATCCTGCTCTGGGTCTACTACACCTCCCAGATCCTCCTCTTCGGCGCCGAGCTGGCCCAGCAACAGCGCGCCGATGCCCGCTAGGGCCGTTGGGAACCCGGCCTCGCGCATCTTGTTCAATGGATGAGGCCGAGGCTTTCCATGGATGACACCCGCCCCGAGACGCAGGAAGAAGACATCGAGGACCAGACGTCGCAGGTCCTGGAGGAAGCGCGCATGGTCCTGCCGGGCATCCAAGCGCTATTCGGTTTCAGCTCATCGCCGTCTTCAACAACCGCTTCTCCCAGCAGGAAATCCTTCCGGCTGAGGTCTCGGCGTGCCGGCCGGATCGTGATCCTACGAGTAGCCGGGAAGCTTTTCCTTGCCGCCCGTGTTCGCGGGATTATCGGGATGCAAACCAGCCGGAGTGAGATCTCTCTTACAGACCGGAGTGAGATCTCTCTTACAGATCTGCCCAATCAACGTGCCGCAGCAGTTAAAGGTTCCAATGGCGAGTTGCTCGGCCCCAACTCAGCCAGACGATCAAAGGTAGGGAAGCTCCCAGAAGCGACGCGACGAAATAGCGCATCCTATCCTTCGATGGATCACATCACGACTGCGAAACTGAGTGAGAACCACTCCAATGCGCACATGTTCCCCGCGCGCACAGCATAAGTATTT
>Ga0184626_10000374_pt1 | contig 13622 bp, 13 predicted proteins | sample PLM3_60_b1_FD_133142 | JGI IMG/M metagenome (GOLD analysis project Ga0184626, IMG submission 133142) | Groundwater sediment microbial communities from an aquifer in East River, Colorado, USA - PLM3_60_b1 | ecosystem: Environmental > Terrestrial > Soil > Riparian zone | place: USA: East River... | reverse complement strand
GGAGCACCCTGCACTCGCGGAATGAACGGCTTTGTCGGTTCACTGGCGGTGGGTGGTTTGGCAGGCCTGTCGTTTGTGAGCGAGGCCCCTGCTCGTTGATCAGAATTCAGGCCCACCGTGATTGATGGCTTGTCCGCAGCAGGTGCAGAAAGCGGCAGGCTCAATGCGAACCCCGTGACCATACAGCAGGCTGTCAGCGTGAGGGGATTCATGGTAGTCCTCCTGTCTGTTGTCCCTGGGAGGTCGACCTTCGCAGCCGACCATGTCTTGCCGGGGACTGTCATTCTGTTTCTTCGCTCGCCGTGATAATGTCCCTGCTAGAATCATGCCTCACTGTGAACGCAGCGACTATGACGTAGGTCACACAGGCACTCTCTCTCAATCAGGTTCGGCGTTGAAGAGTTCCCACAGGACAGCTTAGACCGGACTCGGAACCTTGATCAACCATGTTTATGAGATACTGGACCTCTCTACTCTAGAGGGCAGGGCAATTCTGATGCCCTGAAAGAGAATTGGGTGTCAACCAGCGTCCTGATTCAAGTGCCCCACTACACGGTGCTATACTTATGGTGATTGAAGTTATGGAGCCTTTTGAGGGAAACCGAGCCTGTGGATAAGACGACCGAAGTGAGTGCCCCGATCGTAAGTGAGCCGCCAGTGTCGAGGCCTGGGCTGGGTCAGGACTGGGTGACGTGGCCTGATGAGAGGCTCCTGGACGTGCGATTGTGCGATCTGCCGGTGAGCATCGAGGGCAGTCTCGTTGAAGAGCAGATCCGGCAACTTGCCAGCGAGCTGGAGGCCCAACACCTTCTCTTTCGACCGCATGTCTGGCTGTCGGATGAGTGGTTCACCCCGGACGGGGTCCCTGGGATCGCCATTCCGTTCTACCTGGTCCATCCACGATTGGCCAAGCTGGAGCTCAACCAGATGCTCGAGGTCGAAGGCGGTACCCCTGAGTGGTGCATGCGCATCCTCAGGCACGAGACCGGCCATGCGATCGAGAATGCCTACCACCTACGGCGGCGCAGGCGGCGGCAGGAGTTATTCGGGAAGTCTTCCAGACCCTACCCCGACTACTATTCTCCTAAACCCTACAGCAAGAGTTTCGTCCTGCACCTCGACATGTGGTATGCGCAAAGCCACCCGGACGAGGACTTCGCCGAGACCTTCGCCGTCTGGCTGACCCCTGGCTCCATGTGGCGGGAACGGTACGTGGGCTGGCCAGCGCTGAAGAAACTGGAATACATGGATGGCCTGCTGCGCGAGCTCGCCGACACTCCCCCTCCGGTCACCTCGCAACAGCGGGTTGATCCTCTCTGCGATCTGCAGAAAAGCCTGCGGGAGCACTATAAAGCGAAACGGGAGCACTATGGACTGGCGTACCCGACCTTTTATGACCGAGACCTCAGACGGCTGTTCTCGGCCTCGCCTGAGTTCAAGGTCAACAAGACGGCGGCGAGCTTTTTGACTCGTCTCAGGAAGGAAGTCCGCCGCAAGGTGGCAAGCTGGACCGGAGAATATCAGTACACGATTGATCAGGTAATGGAAGCCATGATCTCACGATGTCGAGAACTGAACTTGCGGCTGACCGTGCCAGAGGACCAGGCGAAGCTGGACTTCGCGATTCTCCTCACGGTGCAAACCATGAACTATCTGCACAGCGGTCGTCACAGGGTCGCCCTATGAAGAAACTCCGCGTCCTGGCGCTCATGCACGAAGACCTGATCCCTCCGGAGAAGCCCGGGGAAGGTGTGGATCTCGCGACCGTCGAGTGGAAGACGGAGTATGACATCGTCACGACGCTCCGGGACATGGGACATGAGGTGCAACCCCTGGGCCTGCGCAATGACCTGGCCGTGATTCGGAAGGCGATCGAAGAGTGGAAGCCGCAGATCGCCTTCAACCTCCTCGAGGAATTCGACGGGGTCGCGGTCTATGATCAAAACGTCGTGTCCTATCTTGAACTCTTGCGGATGCCCTACACCGGCTGCAATCCGCGCGGCTTGATGCTGGCTCGCGACAAGAGCCTGGCCAAGAAAGTCCTGTCCTATCACCGAATTCCTAGTCCTGACTTCTTCGTGTGCCCCGTGGGTGAGGCGGCCAAGCGACCGAAGCGTCTGGAATTCCCCTTGATCGTGAAATCGGTGTCCGAGGAAGCCTCCCTGGGCATTTCACAAGCCTCGATCGTGGAGGATGACGAGAAGCTCAAGGAGCGGGTGTCCTTCATCCATAGCAGCGTGGGGACTGGTGCCCTCGTGGAGCGGTACATCGAAGGCCGTGAACTCTACGTGGGCGTCCTGGGGAATCTGCAGTTACAGGTCTTGCCGGTCTGGGAGCTGAGCATGGACAAGATGCCCGAGGAGTGCCGGCGCATTGCCACCCAGCGGGTCAAGTGGAGCCGTAAGTATCAGACCAAGTACGGCATCAAGTCTGGAGAGGCGAAAGGGCTTCCGAACGGGATGGCGGGGGAGATCCAACACATTGCGAAGCGCGTCTATCGCATCCTTGGACTCAGCGGCTACGCGCGCATTGACCTCCGGCTCGACCCGAACGGAACGATCTATGTCCTGGAAGCCAACCCCAACCCGCAGATCGCTCACGACGAGGACTTTGCCGAGTCGGCTGAGCGGGCCGGCATTTCCTACCGGTTCCTCTTGCAGCGCATCCTCAGCAACGGCCTGCGCTGGCGTCCCGGTCGACTCGTCTAACGCTCGGCTCGCCTCCACTTCTGCCCCAACTGCCGCGGAGTTTAGAAACCTCATCCATCGCTGTTCTGCTCTCGGGGCTTGCCCGTAACCGAGAGTAACCGTACAAATTGGGACAGGAACTACGAGGCACAGGAATGGGCTTCTGCGTTTGTCTCTCAGGCTACGAGGTTCCGAAGGTTCAGGTGAGTGACGAAAATCCTTGTGATATTGCTCCCCTATGGCTTCTCGCTGCTCGAAGAGGAGCCTGGCAACAGGAAGGCTGTCTCATATACCTCTCGGCCTGCTTATTGCTTCGTGCCTGGCTGGTCTTTCCATCAACGTACGCAGCGGGAAGTGGAAAAGAGGGAAAGGGCCATGCAACGAATACAGCACACAGGCCTCAGGGGAGGAATAGTGGCGCTGATCGTCCTGGCGCTTGTCGCGGGACGGGCGGACGCGAGAGACCACCGGGGGTGGACCGCCAAGAATGAGGACGGTAATGGAGGTAAGCGCTTTACTGTTCTAGAGGAATTCAACGACGAAGCAGTCAGGGACGCAGAAACCCAACTTGTTTGGGAGCGGTCTCCGAGCACAACAGGTACAGCGTGGACCAACGCCCCTATCCGTTGTGCCATCAAGTCAGTGGGTGGCCGGAAAGGGTGGCGGCTTCCCTCGTTCTATGAGTTGATGAGCCTGGTTGATCCCTCAGTCACGGGCAGTCCGGTCCGCCCGACATTACCGAGCAACCATCCCTTTACAGACGTGAAGGCGGCCTCATACTGGTCGGTGACCTCGTTTTCCGCCGACCCGACCAACGCCTATGCGGTGGATTTCCTCATTGGCGACGTGACCCTCCACGGGAAGAGAGGCGTCCGCAGCTACTGGTGCGTGCGCGGTGGCCCGTCAGCCCGTGGTCCGCATCGATTAAATCATGAGCGTCAAGTGGTATTCTCCGGTCCATTGAAGATGCCGCCCAGTTGAGGCACGAGTAGCGGTCACCTCCTTCCTCGCGCTGTTTTCCTCAAAGCCCCCCCTGAACTCGGCGAGCTCCCGACTCACCTTGACAAGGCTCGTGGAAAGGAGTAGCTGACTGACCTATTCGAGGGGCGGGTCTGCTCAACCACCTTGCACCCAGGAGGCTCATATGGGACGGAAGGTCGCGGTCAGAACAGGAATAGTAGCGGGACTGTTGGCAGTAGCGGTTCCTTTGGGATTTGCGGCCGAGATTTCTCAAGAGGCGACGGCGAAGTATATTCTTGCAACGGTCAAAGCGTTTCGGACGGTGTATGTCAAACAAATCATTGATCAGGCCAAAAAGTCGGGCGTGAAGCCGAATGAGAATTGGACAAAGGATGATCACGCGATCATGCTGCCCGCGCAGTTTGTGAAAGCGGCGGGCGCCGAACTCAAGGATTTTGACCTCGGCTTGATTGGGCTTACCCCGATTTACAAATCCAACCTTCCGAAAACTCAGGCCGAAGCGGATGCGTTGAAAAAAATGCAGGCAGATCCGGAGCTGAAGGTGCTCACATTCGCGGATGGCAATCAGTTCAAGGGTCTGGCCGCAGACTTTGCGATCGTCCAATCCTGCGCGGATTGTCATAACGCCCATCCGGACAGCCCGAAGAAGAATTTCAAGCAGGGGGATTTGATGGGTGCGATCGTGGTCAGGTTCAGTAAGTAACCGGCGCTGCGCCTGATACCCATGTCATGTGATATGGTCTGATAACGGAGCGGGCCGGAAGAGAGGTCAGCCCTCTTCCGGCCCGCTCAGCCATCCCGCTGTCCCCTCACGGTCCAAACCGAAACCCGAACATCACGGCAACGCTCGTGTGATCGGGTTCAACGGGAGGATCCAGGTTCAGGTCGTGGAGATTGACCATCACTGTGCTGGCAAGCGCCAAGGTTCGTGCGACCTGCCACTCCAGAGTCACGCCAAGTGGAATGTAGAAACTCGTATCGTTCTTGTCGATGCTCCCAGGCGCGGAACCGCGATCCAGGTCGGCGTGGACGAAGCCGATCCCGGCGAACGGCACCACGTTGAGGGCCCCCGTGCGGAAGTGGTACCGAGTTACGCCGGCCATAGCAATCTCAGTGAGGTCGCCCACGGGAGCCAGCAGGACCATGGGGCCGATGGAAAAGGACCGGTCCAGATAGTAGTCCGCATTAAATCCCAAAGCGAACACCGTCCCATTCACGGTCCCGCTCCAAAAGCCGACGTCCGTCCCGAATCCCCATTTATTATCCTGAGCCTGCCCAGCCCCTTCGCTCGCTGCAAGCCACGCGACGGCCAACAGTCCAGCCAGTAATCTTCCGCCGATCCTATGTCCCATCATGCTGATGGTCATGGGGTCTCTCCTTCTCACCAGACGATGTTGCGCGACTCTATCACACACTACCTTGTGTCTCAAGCTGAGCCCGGAGTATTCATGAACGCTTCTGCTGCAATCGCGGATTCGCTGCTGCGACCAGCCTGGCCGCTGGCTCTCGGCGACCAGACGGGCGGGCTCGCCACTCAGTCGGTCAACATACTGCAAGGAGTATATTGACCTCCCTCGCGGCTTCGCGCCGGGTACCTATTGCTCTTGGGGTGCAATGGGTGCAACGCAACGCGACTGCCGGGTACCCGTTGCTCTTCCATTGCCACGGGTGGAACGCGACGAAGCGTCATGAATAATCCGGGCTAGGAATCACGAACAGAGTGAGCTGGTCTGCGAAGCTTGTTGGGACTCGCATGAATGCGCTATGCTTTTCTATTTCGTACGAAGAGGAGGTCTTGTGTCGGCACGACAAACTCCCGCCCAGGCGGCGGAGGGGTTCTTTCGCGTCATGCCGTGCGCTGTTTCGCCCAGCATGCTCGAGGAATACGGGATTGAGGCCCCGCGCGAGCAGGCCCTGCAGGTCACGCGCGAGCTTCTCTCGCTGAGCCTGTTCTGGGCCCGCTGGGCCTTGCGCACCCATTTGTCGGCCAGGGACGCGGCGCTGGTTCTCGACGAGTTTCGGCAGTATGTCCTCAGAAATTGGGACACGAGCCTGGGGCAGGTGGGGCAAGACGTGCAACGCTACTTCGACGACATGCAGGAGCGACACTTGACCTACGATGAAATCATCAAGGAGGGCGGCGCTCCCGTGGCGGTGGCCACGGAGGCCGCCTCGATTATGGAGCAAACCGGCGCAATACGGGCGGAAGATCGCCAGAGGGCCTTGGCCTTGCTTATTGACCAGATCCCTGTGGATGAGCTCGGTGAGCTGGCGGAAAATATCAAACTGATAGGCTAGACGGTCCGGGCGATCAGAGATACCGACGGGTAAGCACGGCTCCGGCTGAATCGAATTCGTAGAGGAGAGGCACGCCGGTCGGAATGTTGAGCTCGAGGACTTCCTTGGTGGAGAGCTGGTCCAGATGCATGACCAGCGCCCGCAGGCTGTTGCCATGGGCCGCGACCAGAATGGTTTTCCCGGACAGAATATCCGGTCTGATGCGGCGCTCATAGTACGGAAGGACCCGCTCGGCCGTGTCCTTCAAGCTTTCGCCTCCCGGCGGGCGAACGTCGTAGCTGCGCCGCCAGAGCTTCACCTGTTGCTCGCCGAACTTGGCGATGGTTTCGGCCTTATTCAGCCCCTGGAGGTCTCCGTACATGCGTTCGTTGAGCGCCTGGTCTTTTTCAATCGGGATGTCGGTTTGGCCGGTCACCTCGAGCACGATTCTCAAGGTGTCGATGGCTCGTTTCAGGACCGAGACATAGGCGCGATCGAATCGGAATCCGGTCAGCTTGCGTCCCGCCGTCCGCGCCTCCTCTTCGCCTTTCATCGAGAGGGGGACATCCACCCATCCCGTAAACCGATTCTCTAAGTTCCATTGCGACTCACCGTGTCGCAGCAACACCAGCTTGGCCATCTCCCGCGCCTCCCTCTCTCGCGAGCAACAGGATACGCAAGCAGACTCTCTCGCGCAAGCCTGACGTCACCGTTCTTTTCCTCTTCACTCTAAGTTTCGCAGGGACGACTGGGCTGCCCCTCACTGCGCGTGTCGATCGAAGACTTCTTTCACCACAGCCCCATTTTTCAAGTGGGCGACCGGGGGATTCCTACTGCGGCCGTCGCTTCCTCCTTTCTTCGCTCGCTCTTACAAGGGGGGCCTGACTGCCCTTTACTGCGCGCATCGAGCGACCACAGTTTCATCGTGGGGGCTCTGCGAGCACAAAGGGCAGTCTGGCTGCCCCTTGTTCTTCCCCTTCTGAGGCCGCGCGTTGCGCGAGCACGAGAGCTAGCCCCGCCGTCCCACGCCCCGTGCCTTGCAATCACCCCCCACAGGCAGTACCATGCCGCTGGCTTCTCCTTCCGCCTGTCGCTGGAGCTCCGGCATGTCATCGCATCGACCGCCGCAGGAACAGCCCTGGCAGGATCTGGAACGGTGGTGGGCCAGCATGGCTCGACGCGTTGGCGTGGTCGAGCGCATCCAACTGTTCTTCAAGCAGGCGCTGGGCCAGGGCCATGTATTGGACCGAGTCCAACGAGTGGGAGGGGATGTGAATTATATCCTCTTCGTGTTGCTTCGCTATTGGATCCAGCCGGTGTTGCCGCCGCCTGGTCGGGAACGCTTGTCCAAGAACGACCAGGACTATTGGCTCGAATCCGAGCAGATCTTGAAGAGCGCGGTGGCCCGCCTGCGCGAGCTCAAGCCGCTGATCGAGCTCTTGACCGCCTCCAATCCCTTGAGCGGAAGCTCGGCCGTCGAATCGCCCCAAGCGAGACCGGTCGTCGAGGTGGAGCTGGCACGTATGCTGGAAGGGATTGCCGAGGTGGCCGGGAGTTACGGGGGGCCTGACTATACCTCGGTGATCAAGAACTTCGATCCAATTCCCTTGCGGCAGACTCAGCCGTTCAAGCACAACAAGAAACACAGCGCCGAATTATGGGTCGTCTTTTTGCTTCGGGAGCATTTCAGGGCGCTGGGATTGGGGAAAGACCGGTATTGGCCGCTCATTGCCGAGGTGGTTGTCGCCGCCGACATCAGTCAGTCGAACGGGCTGCCCTATGTCGCCGATGAGTTGAAATCCTGGTGGCAAAAGAACTGGCCTCGCACCTACACTCAGCTCGAGCTGAAGGGCGCTGCGGAACCGTCCGGTGCCGCCTACCAGCATGATATTGAGTGGTTCCGATCCTGGTTCGCCTGGCAGATGTCCCACTCGCTCCAGCCGGGGCGGTGACGGCATCCAGCCATCATCTTCCCCCTTCTGACGGACCTTCACGAATCGCCCCGATCACGAGGAGCAGCAGGAGGACATGCAGCGCAACGCCCAGCCACAGGACGTAGGGCTGGACTCCGCCCAGATCCCGGAGGAGTCGCTCACGGGCTGAGTAATCCAGACCCCCCTTTGTGCGGATTGCGGCCAGGTGGTCCTTGGCGTGCCAATAGTAAATGTAATTGGCGCTGCCCCCCGCCATGACGCGCCAGACAATCCCAACCGTGACGTCACCGGTGAAATAGGCTGACAACACCGGCCCGATCGCATACACGAGCGCGTACAGGTACATCTTGCGGTACAGGAACCAGAGGAACGGGTCGAACAAGAAGGCCGACCAGTGCCAGGTCAGGGCAAACCTGGGCGTGGGGCCAAGCGAGAACTTCCGAAATGTTTCCAGGTAATGGGTCTCCGCGCTCTGCCAGGACCAGCCGCTGTTGAGGGAAAAGAGGATCGCCTTGCTGGGCCCGATGAAGGCTCGCCACAACTGGGCCTCAGCAACCGGAAACTGTGACGCGTCAGCAGCTAAGGCCGTCCCACACTGGTGGCAGAAGAGGGCGTCATCGGGGTTCTCCTGTTCGCACCGTGCGCAGGGTTTCATCGCCTGAGCTTATAACATTCCTGAACCGGTGGCTCAAGCGGAGGAGCGGCGGGTTTTCTCAATGGTGAGAACAAGATAGAGAATATTGCCCAGGTGTTTCATGTTGCTTTCCCAACGATCTATGTGCTAACTTTCTTAAATTAACGCGGGGATACGTGTGCCATGCCGACTGAGGACCTGAGACGGGAAGCAGAACGGGTGCTGATGCCTACTTATGCTCCCTCGCCGATTTCCATCGTGCGCGGTCGCGGCAGCCGTGTTTACGATCTGGAAGGCCGCGAATACCTGGATTTTGTGGCTGGGATCGCCGTCAATACGCTGGGGCATGCTCATCCTGACCTGGTCGCGGCCATCCAAAAGCAGGCGCAGCACCTCCTGCATGCGTCGAACCTCTATTACACTGAGCCCCAGGTGAAGCTAGCCAAAGCTTTGGTGGACCATTCGTTCGCCAAGAAAGTCTTTTTTTGCAATAGCGGGGCCGAGGCCAACGAAGCGGCGATCAAGCTGGTTCGACGGTACGCCCATCAGAAGCACGGCCCGGACCGGTACGAGATCATTACTATGCTGAACTCTTTTCACGGCCGGACGATGGCAACCTTGACCGCCACTGGACAGGAGAAAGTGCAGAAAGGGTTCGAGCCGCTGCTCCCCGGCTTCAAGTACGTCCCCTTGAACGATTTGCCTGAGCTGGAGAAGGCGTTGAGCCCCAAGACCGCCGCGGTGATGCTGGAACTGGTCCAAGGGGAGGGTGGTGTCCACGTCGCGGATCGAACTTATCTCAATAGCCTGCGCGAATTGTGTCGCCAGCACGATGTCCTGCTGGTGTTTGACGAAGTCCAAACCGGCATGGGACGAACCGGCACTCTGTTCGCCTATGAGCAGTTGGGAGTCCACCCGGACATCATGACGCTGGCCAAGGGACTTGGCGGGGGGGTGCCGATCGGCGCCTGTCTGGCAACGGATGAAGTCGCCGCTGCGTTCTCGCCGGGAGCACATGCCTCCACCTTTGGCGGGAATCCTCTGGCCTGCGCGGCCGCTCTCGCGGTCCTGCGAGTGCTGCTCGAAGGTCGGGTGTTGGAGCAGAGCCGCCGCATGGGCGATTATTTGGCCAAGGGCTTACTGGACCTGAAGGACCGTCTCCATATCGTCAAGGACGTGCGCGGGCTTGGTTTGCTGCAAGGCATGGAGCTCACGATCGAGGGGAAACCGGTCGTGGACGACTGTCTGGCCCGTGGGCTCTTGATCAACTGCACGATGGAGCGGGTATTGCGGTTCGTCCCGCCTCTCATCATCACCCAGCACGAGATTGACCGGCTCTTGGATACTCTGTCGCAGGTTCTGATCAAACGGGTTTAAAGGAGGCTGGCATGACCGGACGGCCTGTCCGTGTGACTCGCCAGGCGTCTCTTCGTTCATTCGGGCGTGCATTTGGCAAAGACCTCCTGACGGTAGGAGCGATCCCCAGAGGCCAGGTGACGCATCTGCTGCGCTTGGCGGAAGAACTGAAAGCCCTGCAACGAGGAGGCGTGCTCCATCAGCGCCTGGCTGGGGCGACGCTCGGCTTGCTGTTTGAAAAGCCATCCACGCGGACTCGGGTCTCATTCGAGGCTGGGATCAATCAGCTCGGGGGGCAGGCGTTGTTCCTCTCAGCCAGGGACATTCAACTCTGTCGGGGCGAAAGCATCGCGGACACCGCTCGGGTCCTGTCCCGGTACCTCGACGCGCTCGTGGTCCGAACCTATGACCACGCGACGGTCGAAGAGTGGGCGCGGGAAGCCACCATTCCCGTCATCAATGGACTGACGGATCTGTGCCATCCCTGTCAGGCGCTCGCCGATTTGCTCACGATCCGTGAAAAGAAGGGCGGCCTGAAGGGGTTGAAACTTGCCTACGTGGGCGATGGCAACAATGTTGCCAACTCGCTGATCGAGGGCGCGGCTAAGACGGGCATGACGATCAGCCTCGGTTGTCCCAGTGGGTACGAGCCGGATCCACGGATCGTGGACTGTGCGCGCTCTGAAGCGGACCAGACCGGAGGGGCGATCGAGATCAGCCAAGACCCTCATGCTGCGGTCAAAGAGGCCGACGTTGTCTATACCGATGTCTGGATCAGCATGGGACAGGAGCGTCACCAATCGCGTCGTCTGAAGGCCCTGGGGCCCTATCAACTGAATGAACGGTTGCTGAAGCAGGCCCACCCGGATGCGATCGTGATGCATTGTTTGCCCGCGCATCGCGGGCAAGAGATCACCGCCGGTGTGTTGGATGGTCCCCAGTCCGTGGTGTTGGACCAGGCCGAGAACCGTCTGCATATGCAAAAGGCTATTCTGGTGGAACTCTTGGGCAGACCACGACGGAGAGGCTAAGCGGACCTTCAGGACTTCATGAGCCGGGACGCAGTAAAAAAAGTCGTGCTGGCCTATTCGGGAGGCCTCGATACCTCCGTCATCCTCAAGTGGCTCCGGGAGACCTACGGATGCACGGTGGTGGCCTTCTGCGCCGATCTGGGTCAGGGGGAGGATCTCAAAGCGGTCAAGACGAAGGCGCTGGCGGTCGGAGCATCGAAAGTCTATGTCGAAGACCTGCGCCAGGTCTTCGTCAAGGAGCACATCTTTCCGATGCTGCGGGGCAACGCCGTGTACGAGGGCAGCTATCTCCTGGGGACCGCCATTGCCAGGCCACTGATCGCGCGTCGCCAAATTGAGATCGCCCGTAAAGAAGGAGCCGATGCAGTGTCTCATGGGGCGACCGGGAAGGGAAACGATCAGGTTCGGTTCGAAGTGACGTATCTGGCGCTCGATCCGACAGTGCGGGTCATCGCCCCCTGGCGCGAATGGGCCTTTCGGTCACGGCGGGAGCTTATCGAGTACGCCTCGGCGCACGGGATTCCGGTGACAGCTACAAAAGCCAAACCCTACAGTACGGATCCGAACCTCTTCCACGTGAGCTATGAAGGCGGCATCCTAGAAGATCCCTGGGAAGAGCCTCCGGAGGAGATCTTCCAAATGACGGTCTCTCCGGAGAAGGCGCCGAATAAACCGCGCGTTGTCGAAATCGAGTATGAGCGGGGCGACCCGGTCGCGGTGGACGGCAAGCGAATGAGCCCGGCCGCCTTGCTCACTCATCTCAATCGCCTGGGCGGGGAGCATGGCGTGGGCCGGGTGGATCTGGTGGAGAACCGCTACGTCGGCATGAAATCTCGAGGTGTCTATGAAACACCGGGTGGGACAATCCTCCATGTCGCGCATCGCGGGTTGGAGTCGCTCACGATGGACCGTGAAGTCCTGCATCTGCGCGACAGCCTTATTCCGCGATACGCCGAATTGATCTACTACGGGTACTGGTACTCGCCGGAGCGAGAGGTGCTGCAGAAAGCCTTCGATGAGGCTCAACAGGACGTCAGCGGCACCGTGCGTGTCAAACTCTACAAGGGAAGTTGCACGGTGGTCGGCCGGCGGTCGGACCGTTCACTGTACCGGTTAGACCTGGCCACGTTTGAAGAGGACGAGGCCTATCGCCAGAAGGATGCCGAAGGATTCATTCGTTTGAGTGCGCTGCGGTTGGCGATTCGCGCCCAGCGCCGCAAGGCGAAGGCGTAGTTCGTGAAGCGTGAAACGTCAAGCGACTGCTGATGCAAGGCGTAGGGTGATGAGAACAAGGCCAAAGGCAAAAAGCAAAGGGCAAGGGAGGAATACGCCTCACGTCTCACAGGCTGGGGCCAAGCCCTGGTCCGGAAGGTTCCGCGATCGTACCCATCGACTGGTGGAGACATTTACCTCCTCGCTCTCGTTCGACCGGCGTCTGTATCCCTATGATCTTCAGGGCAGCATGGCTCACTGTAGGACGCTGGAACGGGCCGGGGTGCTGTCTCGGAAGGAGACTGCACAGATCTTGCGCGGATTGGAGGAGGTTCGGAGCGAGCTTGAATCGGGGCGCTTCTCGTTTGCCGCAGAGGATGAAGATATTCACATGGCGATCGAGCGGCGACTCACGGAACTGATCGGACTGACTGGCGGCAAGCTGCACACAGGCCGCAGCCGGAATGATCAAGTCGCCTTGGACATCCGCCTGTATCTTCGGGACGCCCTGGGTGGTCTGCTCGACGGTCTGCGTCGATTCCAGCGGGCGCTCCTGGGACAGGCGCGGGCGCATCTGGATGTGGTGATGCCGGGATATACGCACCTGCAACGAGCCCAGCCGGTCTTGTTTGCGCATCATCTGCTGGCCTATGTGGAAATGATTGATCGTGACAAGGGACGGGTACGGGACGCGCTGGTTCGACTTGACGTGATGCCGTTGGGGTCCGGCGCGCTGGCCGGCACGAACTATCCAGTGGACCGAACCTACACGGCGCGATTATTGGGGTTCACCCAAATCAGTGAGAACAGCCTGGACGCTGTGTCCGATCGGGACTTCACGATCGAGGTGCTGGCCTCGCTTTCGATGGTCATGATGCATCTGTCCCGTCTCAGCGAGGAGTTGGTGCTGTGGGCATCTCAGGAGTTTCAGTTTGTGGAGCTGCCGGATGCCTTCTGCACGGGGAGCAGCATGATGCCTCAGAAGAAGAATCCGGACGTGCCGGAACTTGTCCGGGGAAAGACGGGGCGGGTCTATGGTCATCTGCTGGCCCTGTTGACGACTATGAAAGGCTTGCCGCTCAGTTACAATCGGGATCTCCAGGAAGACAAGGAGGCATTGTTCGACGCCCTGGACACGGTGGTTGCTTCCCTGGGAGTCTCAACGGAACTGATCAAGGGCCTGATAGTCAACCGCGCCATGCTGGCGAAGGCTGCTGAGTCCGGGTACATGCTGGCGACCGAGCTGGCGGATTATCTGGTGACGAAAGGAGTGCCGTTCCGCCAGGCCCATGTGACGGTTGGCCGGGTCGTGCGATGGTGTCTTGATCGAAAACGGGATCTTCGCGATCTGACGTTGGCTGATCTGCGTTCGTTTTCCGACCGTTTTGAGAAAGACGCGCTGGACGTGGTGACAGTGGAGGGGGCCATCGAGCGGAAGGCCCAAATCGGCGGCACCGCTAGGAAACGGGTTGAGGCGCGGATTAAAGCGCTGGAGAAAGCGCTCGCTTAG
>Ga0184626_10000372_pt1 | contig 13635 bp, 12 predicted proteins | sample PLM3_60_b1_FD_133142 | JGI IMG/M metagenome (GOLD analysis project Ga0184626, IMG submission 133142) | Groundwater sediment microbial communities from an aquifer in East River, Colorado, USA - PLM3_60_b1 | ecosystem: Environmental > Terrestrial > Soil > Riparian zone | place: USA: East River... | reverse complement strand
TGCAAGAATAGGATATATGATCGCAAATGAAGAACTAGCGGATTTATTTAGAGATAAGATCCAGTTACCATATGCAGTAAACAGCATTTCACTTGCTATCGCTATTTCAGTTATCTCTAATCCAGAAAAAGTGGAAAAAAGTATATCATTAATAAAGGATGAAAGAGAAAGACTCTATCAAAATCTCTCAAAAGTCAAAAAAATAACTGTCTACAAGTCAGATGCAAATTTTCTGTTTATAAATTGTAATGAAAAATATGATAGAATTTTAGAGGCTTTAGAAAATTCAAGAATAATAGTAAAGGCATTAGGCAACATTGAGAACTATGGAAATTGTATTAGAATAACGATAGGTACAAAAAAAATGAATAACAAGATATTGTCCATATTTAACAATATTCAATAAATTAAATAGATTCGATTAGAATGAATTCAAATGCCTGTATTATTTTTGATATTGATGGTGTGCTGATTGACACTAGAAAATCTTATAACAAGACAATAAAAAAAACAGTCGAATATTTAGTTAAATATATAGATCCAACTATTGAAAATGGAAGAGCATTAGTTAGTGACGAATTGATTTTTAAATTTCGTAAATCTGGAATGTTTAACAATGATACTGATACAAGTTATGCATTCATTTTGAGTATACTATGTGGACCATCTAAATTTTTTGATTTACTTTTTTTTATAGAATATATTACAGATAATGCAACCGCAAGAGGAATAACTTCTGTAGAAAATTACATCTCAATCTATTCGGAAAGCCACCTAAAGAAGATAAAGAAGTTGATAAATTATCCAGGAGATATTCACAGTAGCATATTAACCCGGGTTTTTGACGAATACTTTTACGGACCATCCTTGTTCAAAAAACAACACAATACTATTCCGAAATATTATTTTGGAAAGCCACTGATAGAAAATGACAAAATCTTGATGAGCCATTCAACTATCAAGAAAATATTGAATTTTTTTGGTAAGAGAGTAGGAATTGTTTCTGGAAGGAGTAGATTAGCTGCAGAGTACTCTATGAAAACTCTCTTCAAATTTTTTGATAATAATGGTTCAATTTATTTAGACGATGAAAAAAGGGAAATGAGTAAGCCGGATCCTACAGCATTGATAAAAAGCATTAAACGATTTGGAGTCAGTAATGCTTTTTATGTTGGCGACTCCACGGAGGATTTATTCATGGTGCAAAGAGCAAAGAAAGTGTCGAATATCAACATTGAATTAATTGGAGTATGTGCCCCAAATGTAAGATCAAATCAAGTAAGGAATCTATTCAAAAGTAATGGAACTTCATTAATTGTTAGAGATGTCAATGAATTACCGAACATATTAAATAAAGTTATGACCCAATTTTAAATACCAATTGTCAGATACCCAGAAGGTTAGGACTGCATCGTTAAGCAGAAGTACATCTGAAACAACAATAAGCGTAATTGTTAATCTTGATGGTGAGGGTAAGGCACAGATTAATAGCGGTTTGAAGTTTCTGGATCATCTCATTACTACATTTTGCAAATACAGTTTGGTTGACATTGAAGCAGATGTTAAATCTCACGATTCAATTCTACATCATTTGATTGAAGACATTGCTATCTGCATAGGACAGGGATTGGATAAGGCATTAGGAAACAGAGCTAGAATCATGAGATTTGGGTATGCCATAGTCCCTATGGATGATTCACGGAGTAATTCAGCAATTGATTTGGTTCGTAGACAATTCTCCAAATTTGAGTTAAACTTGGAAAGGAATGAAGTGGAAGGTATAGCAAAGGAGGATATAGAACATTTCTTTAGATCTTTAATACAAAATCTTGTGGCCTGTACGCACATATTAGTAGAATACGGAAAAGACGATCATCATAAATTAGAATCTGCCATGAAGAGTTTTGCCGTTGCGTTTAGAAATGCAGCAGCTATTGATCAAAGGAGAAAAGGATTGCCAAGTACTAAAGACATGATGTAAATGACCAAGATTGCTATTTTTGATTTTGGAGCAGGCAATCTTTTTAATTTGCACCAATCCCTTCTTAGAAATGGTGCACATGAGGTAGATATTATAAGAAATCTAAAGGAATTAAAAAAGTATGATGGATTGGTTTTACCAGGAGTTGGTAATTTTGATAGTGCAATTAGTTCTATACGGGAAGATGCAGTATCACTCAATACGGCTATAGATACTGGAATGCCGATACTTGGAATATGTCTTGGTTTGGAAATGTTATTTTATAGAAGCGAAGAAGGCTTCCTTGAGGGTCTTAAAGTGTTAGAGGGTGATGTATTGATACTTCCAAAAAAGAAGGTAAAAGTTCCTCATATAGGTTGGAATAATTTAAGAATTATCAAAAGAGAATGTAATCTCCTAAAGGGGATTCCACAAGATTCTTGGGTATATTTTGTTCATTCTTATCACATTGAGCCAGAAGATGAAAGTCTCATTGCGGCAACAACTGACTACGGCTCAAAATTGCCCGTTGTAATAGAACGTTCAAATTTGTTAGGCACACAATTTCACCCTGAAAAATCAGGAAAAATTGGAGCTCAAATTATGAAGAATTTTAACAATATTTGTGAAAAAAACGAATGAAGGTACTAGCCGCAATAGACATAATGAATGGGGATGTAGTTAGATTAACGAAAGGAGACCAATCAACCAAGAAGGTATATAGCAAAGATCCTGTTCAGGTAGCAAAAAAATGGGAAAAAGACGGTGCTGATATGTTGCACATTATCGACCTTGATGCAGCACTGGGGAATGAATATAACAACCTGTCAACAATCTCAGAGATATTGCATTCCGTAAATATTCCAATTCAGATTGGGGGTGGCATTCGTCATATTGAAAATTTTGAAGAAATTGTTAGTATGGGTTTTTCAAAAATTGTGATTGGTACTATGGCTTATAAAAATTTGGACGATATACGTGTACTGAGCAAAAATTATAGTGATAAGATTGTCATTTCGCTAGACGAGATAAATGGGAACGTTATGATTGATGGTTGGAGATCATCTTCTAGTTATAAGATTGAAGATGCAATAATCAAGTTCAATAAACTGGGAATAAACATTTTTCTTCTGACTAGCATTATTAAAGATGGAACACTTTCAGGGCCTGACATTGTGACTTTAAATAGCATTAATACAGATCGAACATCTAAGATAATAGCTAGTGGAGGAATTTCAAGTTTGATAGATGTCTTGAAAGTTAGATCAATTGGATGCGATAGTGTAATTCTCGGAAAAGCTCTGTATGAAGACAGGCTAGATATTAAAAAGGTGAAGGCAATAGCTTAATGCCTCTATCTAAGAGAATCATTCCTTGTCTAGATGTGGATAATGGAAGAGTAGTAAAGGGGATTAATTTTCGAGGGGTTAAGGATGCTGGTGACCCTATTGAATTAGCAAAAAAATATAGTGATCAGGGAGCTGATGAGCTTGTTTTTCTAGATATTACTGCATCAAAACAAGACCGTGAAATCATGAAGAATATAGTTAGAAAAGTAGCCAGTGTAATAGATATACCTTTCACAGTGGGAGGAGGAATTAAGACACTTTCTGATGCAAGAGAGATCCTTCTTAATGGCGCAGATAAAGTTTCTATCAACACTGCTAGTGTCAAAAATCCAAAATTGGTAACAGATCTCATGAAAATTTTCGGAAGGCAATGTGTTGTTGTAGCAATAGATGTCAAGAGGAATTTTAGAGATGGTGACCAACATGGGGTAAAGTCAGGCGTTGGCAAGAACTTTTATTTTGAAGTTATGATATATGGAGGATCCAAGGGTACTGGTATTGATGCTATCCAGTGGGCAAAGAAAGTAGAAGAGCTTGGTGCAGGAGAAATACTATTGACAAGTATAGATGCAGATGGTACTAAAAATGGTTACGATATTGAATTAACAAATACAATATGTAATTGTGTTAGAATACCTGTTATTGCATCAGGCGGCTGCGGTTCAACAGAACACATGTTTGAGGTATTTGATAAAACTGACGTCGATGCGGTTCTTGCGGCTTCAATATTTCATTATGATAAATTGACGCTAGATAAAGTTAAAACGTATTTGGCCGAAAAGGGAATACAAACTAGATTATGACAAAAATGCATATTCAATTTATTTGAATTTTGTGTAAATGAAGGTAATTTAATAGTCGAGCTCATCGCAATGTTAGTGCAAAAATAAAAATGCCTGCTATCATTTCGATGGTTAAAAAGTAATCCTTAATTTTCTTGATTCTGCTGGATTTTACCTTCCTGAATCCTCTAATGATATGTTGATCCCTAATAGTAACAAGAGCATACAATCTAGTCAGGGCCATCAAAAAGCTCACTCCTAAGTATACCGGCAATATAAGAAGATCTATTGGATTGCGTGTTAAATGCGGAAAAATTTTAATGGTCCTTCCAACCAACCACAATATGATGATTGAAATTGCCAATGCCCATTGATTTTCGATAATGGCTATAGAGAGAAATATTGGACCAAGCAATAGTGTAAAAACCGAAATAAAACGATCTATCATGCAGAATGCAAGAAATGGACATTTCCATACCCATCCATTCCATAAACTCTGGAAATCAGAATTATGACTATTTCTTGCCCATCTATTTCGTTGCCTGATAAATTGGTCAAAGTATGGAGCGGCAGATGAATATATTATTGCAGAACTCTGATAATACGTCTTCCATCCTTCTTGTTGAACTAGTCTTGTAAAGCATTTATCTTCGCCTGATTCTTTTTTCCTACCCAGTATAATCTCATTTAGGAAGAGATTCATCTTGGGCAATAGAATTTCCCTTCGGTATAATGCAGTTTTTCCACTTAAACAAGACAGGGCTTTTCCTCCTGCCGTTTGTGCCGGCATATCTAAATAGTTTCGCATATCCCAAAAAATATCAGTCATCTTTTGCCAAATTGTTTTTCTTTCAATTGGATGATATCTTGGGGTCACTCCTCCAATTTTTGAATCAACATGGAACGGTCGCAATGCATTTTCTAGGAAGTTTGAATCCCACATAGTATCACTGTCTGTTAAAGCAAGAATTTGACCCTTAGATTCTGAAATACCATCAACGAGGGCAGCTCTCTTTCCAGGCTTTGAAGTTATTATCAATTTAACATTAGTTTTTCCTTGCTGAAATTCTTTAAATTCAGCTATGCATCCTGTATCAGATTTATCAATAATTGCAATTATTTCAGATGGTCTATTTTTCCACCATGATTCCAAAGATCGTCTAAATATCCTCTGATCTTCATTATATACAGGTATAATTACTGACACAGTAAGAGCTGCTGTGCTTTTTGAGCTCAGTTTATCTGATTCTGGTGTTATCGGAGAATACAGAGTGGCAACTATTTTCTTGATAAACCACACAGTCCATCTCCAAATTCCGATTATCCCGAGCGGTATGATTAGCCAATAATTATATAAAGTACTTGGCACAAAATTTCTAACTATATAATTTTGCAGCCCATTAATTTGATAAAGAATATCACTGATATCAAACCATATGGGGGATGAAACCAGTGAAATTGCGAATCCTATAAGTAGTATGTCAAAAATTATGTTGCCAAAAATTCCCGTATGCTTTTGAAGGTCTGGGAACTTGTAGGAATGCACTTTTCTAACTCCACTTCCATATTATTTATTAGTAACTTTTATTATGAACTATAAATTAATGAAGTAAGATGGTTATTGTTAATTTTTACTATATTTCCTTCGTGAAAATGAAAAGGAATTATATAAATATGATTAGTTATAACCCCCCTATAATAAAGAGGGATTTCGAACGAGTAGGATAAGTATTATTGGCTCTGGTGTAGTAGGAAGTGCAACGGGCCAAGGATTTCACAAGCTGGGTCATGAAGTTATTTTTTACGACATATCAAAAGAAAAACTCAGAACTTTAGATAGTAATGGATTTGATGTAGCAAATGATTTGGGTGATGCATTATCACGAACAGATATGTCATTTGTTTGTGTGAATACTCCAACCCATAACTCTCAACAAGATCTTTCTCAGATACTTTCTGTATTATATCAGCTCACAAACTATCTCAATATATCTGAAAAACATCATTTGCTGGTCTTCCGAAGCACGATGTTGCCTGGAACAATGCGTAGTGTAGTTGTGAACTATCTCGAAAAAAATTGTACAAAAAAGAGAGGGGTTGACTATGAGGTTGCTTACAATCCAGAATTCCTAAGACAAAATTCGGCATTGGATGATTTCTTCAGTCCGGATAGGGTAATAATAGGAGAGGAAGGTAGTAATGAATTATCAAAATTATTAGTGCAGATATACGAACCTTTGACAAAAAACATAATGACTACGTCATTTGAGGCTGCAGAGTTAATCAAGTATGCATCAAATTGCTTTTTGTCATTGAAGATTTCATTCTTTAATGAAATAGGATTGATATGCAAACACTTGGGAATAGACGATAAGGTTGTAAGTTTAGGGGTATCTTTGGATAAAAGAATTGGCAAGTATGGCACTGAATTTGGCAGACCATTTGATGGAATGTGTCTACCTAAAGACACTCAGGCATTAGCTTCATTCATAAAACAAAATAGGATTGAACCTGACTTGCTGGAAATAGTACTGAACATAAACAAGAAAATGGAAGACCTAACAAGTACAAGACAATTAGTCTCAGGTGCAAGAGAAACTCATTCTTAATACGCAAATTTTACTCTTCAATAATTTATATTGGGAGTTGAGTTTTTCTTTTGGTAATGAATTTGTCTGTTTTTGGATTTTTCTTTATTTTTTTATTAATTCTAAATATTTCACTAATAACTAATCTAAGCTATGCTCAAGGAGCAAACTCCAAACCTTTGATTGGAGTAAACATGCTAGGTTACTATACCAGTTTACCCCAAACACGAGACTTTACCAATCCTTTTCCTGATAACTACTACGATCAAAGTTTTAAGATAATAAAAGACGGGGGAATGAATCACGTAAGATATGTATATTATTGGGAATCTTTTGTAAAAAATCCTACTGCATTCATAAGTGAGTTAAAATTTGTTGCGACTCTCGCTGACAAATATGGATTAAAAATTATATACGATAATCACCAGTTTCATACTTCATCATGGCTTAATCCTCAAAGAGGAACAGGTTTTCCAAACTTCTTATTTCAAAATAATTCAGAATATGCCTATGGCAGTGGAGGAGGACCTAAATATCCATCAGCGGCAGCATGGTGGACTCACTGGTGGGACAGAGAAATTAGCGATAGAAATGGTACTGATGGGTGGAGTCTACAAGCTGAATTCTTAAAAAAAGTGGTTAACGCTGTTGACAGTCATATCAGCACAGCAGGATATGAAATACTGAGTGAACCACAGGTACATAGTGTGGACCAGTGGGAAAAAATTGGGAAATATAATACATTCCTGACAGATGAAATGAGAAAGGTAACTAAAAAAGATATAATATACAGTATGACGATACCTGTTGATCTTAAAAGTATCATTGGAGTTAATGCCACAAATCTTGCAAAGATGGCACCGATAAATAAGACAAATACTATCTTCAAGTTTAGTATGTACGGACTGCCATCACCCGGTAGCTACCAGGAAGAAAGATTGAATATGTTTGTAGCGACTGGCAATTTATCAGGAGTTCCTGTCTATATTGGAGAATGGAACAATGTGGCTAGAGATAAAGTAATAAACGAAGAAGGAGATTTTGTCTATGAAATAAATCCAGAAGCAAGTGATATTACGCCAGAAGATACCACAGTGATATTAAAGAAATTTAATGAAATAGATCCATATGGATGGGCCTTTTGGTATTGGAATTTTAGACCACACAGAGTTGAGAACTTTAATTTGGTGACAAGCGATAATAATGGCAATTTAATCCCCACGAAATATTTTGATATTCTAAAAAACGCTGTTCAATCCGTTTACGTAAGTAAAGCTACTAAATAGCATATCAATGTTATAAATATTATGAATAAAGCATCTTCTTCATGGTAACGTCAAGCACTTTTAGAAAACGTAACCTAAGAATACTAACAGATAGAGCAGAACGTCCATAAGGTTTAATTCACGTTTAAATATCATATCTTAGTGGATAAAGAAGCTAATTGAAGCTGCAAATACAGTTAAAAGAAGGAACTAGACTTCGATCATTAATATTTATTCTTATCCCAATTGTTCTTTCTACCTACACACACCTATGGAATCCTACAGGGTTTCCATCACTACACGTAGACGAGGGACATTACCTGAGGAAAGCAATTTCCACTGAAACCGGTCAAGGTCTTCAACCACAAGAGCGATATCGAGCACCTTATTTTGGTCAAATCTTCTTAGCAGGCATCTTTAGTATGATTGGTTATCCAAATATCGAGCTGGGTGATAAAAATCCTGTTGAGCAACTGTATTTGGTTCCACGCCTAATTATGGGGATTTTGGCTGTAATTGATACTTTTCTATTGTATAGAATCACAGAATACAGATATGGCAAAAATGTCGCAATTATTGCCTCAATATTATTTGCTGTGATGCCATATACCTGGATGACTAGAAGAATATTTCTAGAGTCAATTCAGCTTCCATTCATTTTAACATCAATTCTCCTTATTCTCAATCTTGGTAGGGGTCAGCAACAAAATACCAAATTTACTTTGATTATTTCTGGAATTTTCATGGGTCTTGCTATTTTTACCAAGATACCGGCTTTCACAATAATTCCGCTGGGCATAATTATGACATATTTACTTACTAGGAACAAGAAATATGTAATAGTTTGGTTGGTTCCTGTTCTTTTGGTTCCATTATTGTGGCCTCTGCATGCCACGCTAAATGGAGATTTCGACAATTGGGTTACTGGAGTACGTTACCAAATCAGTAGAGATAGACCTCTAATTAATACATTGAATACATTTTTTCAGATAGACCCTGTTTTATTTATTCTGGGCATGGGTGGTCTAGTATATTCAGCCATACGAAAAGACTATTTCCCTTTGTTATGGTCAATTCCAGTTTTCATCTTCCTCCAAGTAATAGGTTACGTTTCTTCATTTCATCTGCTCTTGTTGCTACCTCCATTTTGCATAGCTGGAGGAAATATGATTGAAAAAATCGGAAATAATTTATCCAATATTAGAATGAGAAATATTTTACCGTACTTGAGGATAGCAGTTATTGGGATATTTGGCATTTGCAGCATAACCATGCTAATTACTTTAAACATGAATTCGAGTTATTACCAGGCACTTGCTTTTGTTATTTCTAATTTACCTGATAGTATTATCAATTCAAATTCAAATAGCTCAAAACCGGGGGATAAAGTAACATTGATTGCAAATCCTCAATATTTTTGGATTCCAGAATTTGTTTTCAAGAAAACGTTTGATGCGAAGAACTATTACAGCAAGACTCCATTCAAGACAGATAAATACTTGATGATTATTGATAGCGGCTTCTTGAAAATTTTAAATCGCGATAATTCCTCCAGATTAAATTTGGCATTCAATGCTACGCATAATTTGGCAAGATTTGAACAAAATTTTACCGGAGGTTCTGATGCCAATAAATACCCATATACGAATTTGAGATTAAGTCCTGAAACACGCTTTATTGAACTAAGATCCAATTACTAAATATATTATTGAGATGGTGTTTCCAAACCATTTAATTTGACCTTTTAGGTTTAGTTCTCGTCATTAAATGCGTATTCTTTTGTTACATTCAGATTTTATCGAATACCAACCTATTTCTAAAGAAATACAAACAGCAGAAGATATTCCTTCGAAATCTAAGGAAAAAATAGATGAAGTGATAGTGGCATTAATTGCGGTTGAAAAAGATGATGATGAATCCATAATTGGTGATGTTTGCAAGGAGTTAAAGACGTACGGGGAGACGATAAAATGCGATAATTTACTAATCTACCCCTATGCACATCTAAGTTCAGATTTAGCAACACATTCCAAAGCACATGCATTACTAATTTCCATTGAGAAGCAGACAGGAGATCTGTTCAAGAATGTAAATAGGGCTCCGTTTGGTTGGACAAAGTCATTCAATATAAAAATAAAAGGACATCCACTTGCAGAGCATGCCAAAACAATTCAAAAAAAGAGCGCAAGCAAAACGGAATCTACTGCTGAATCAATCGCATTAAAATCAGAAGATGTGCTCAACTCAACCTGGTATGTTCTTGTACCTGGTCGTAGTCTGATTCCAATAAATGACTATACATTTGAAAAAGAGAGTTTATTTAAAAAATTAGCAGATTATGAATTATCCAAAAAGAGAACAGTAGTTGAAGTTCCGCCCCATGTAAAATTAATGAAAAGATTGGCAATAGCTGACTATGAACCTTCCTCAGATGGGGGAAATATGAGGTATTATCCTAAAGGACGTTTAATGAAATCGCTAATAGAAACATACGTAACAAAAATGATACACGAATATGGTGGAATTGAAGTTGAAACGCCGGTAATGTATGATTCTAATCATCCATCAATACATAGTTATTTCAACAGATTTCCAGCCAGACAATATAGTGTACAATCAGACAACAAACAACTTTTCTTAAGGTTTGCCGCATGCTTTGGTCAATTCTTAATGGCCAAGGATTTCCAAATTTCTTATAAACAGTTGCCATTGAAGCTCTATGAATTAGCTAGGTATTCATTTAGAAGAGAAAAAAGTGGTGAATTAGCAGGCCTTAGAAGACTTAGAGCTTTTACTATGCCAGACTGCCATGCTTTTTGTAAGGATATTGATCAGGCAAAAGAAGAATTTGTTAAAAGGTTTGAACTGTCATTGAATGTAATAGAGGGGCTGGGTATTTCGTCAAATGATGACGTAGATATGGTTATTCGTTTTACATCTGATTTCTATGAACAAAATAAAGAATTTATTGCAACATTTGCAAGTAGACTAAAGAAACCAATTCTTGTAGAAATGTGGAAAGAGAGGTTCTTTTATTTTATTGTAAAATGGGAATTTAATTTCGTAGATAGTTTGGGAAAAGGTGCTGCACTGTCCACTGACCAAATTGATATTGAAAATGGGGAAAGATACAAGATTGAATTTGTTGATAGTGATGGAGAGAAAAAATATCCAATTATCTTGCACAACTCTCCAAGCGGAGCTATAGAACGTGTAATATTTGCCCTATTAGAGAAGACAGTTAGAGATGCAAATACGGGCAAGGTTCCAACTTTACCACTATGGCTATCACACACACAGATTAGGATCATCCCTGTATCTTCAAAACATTTAGAATTCAGTGAAATAATTTTGGATGAACTAAACAAGAACAACATTAGGGTCGACATTGATGATAGAGAACTTTCTGTTGCAAAAAAAATTAGAGAAGCAGAGTCTGAATGGATTCATTTCATACTAGTCATTGGAGATAAAGAAGTCAATGGTAAAGAACTGGTAGTCAGGGAAAGACTAGTTAAATCCCAACATAATATCTCATTGGTTAATCTTATAGAAAGGATCAAATTAGAAATTTCTGATAAACCATTTCTTCCATTAAACCTGCCAAGCTATTTGTCAAAACGCCCGCTAATAATGGTATGACATTCCAGTAGTAATTTGATAGTTAAGACTATCTTTTTGCCTTATTTTTCATTTTTTAATGTTTTTATATTTCGCGCCTTAAATTCCATTAAATGGGAAGAGTAGACAAAGGGGTAAACTGCAGTGTAAATGGTTGTGAAAATTCAGCAGAGAGATCCATAAGTGGAAGTAAGGCGAGCATGGCTTCAGATCTAGTAGTTAATACTTCAAACAAAAGAGTGTATTTGTGCAGACAACATTATAAAGAATGGAAAAAAGCAACAAAAGAAGATAGAGAAAATGAGAGAGCAAGATGGGGGTAAACAAAGTAATAATTAACAATGAACCGGATCTAGACATATTTTCTTGGAATGATTCTTAAAAGAGTTTGTGTTGCAAGTGTTCCTTCCCTGTAATCATCGTTCTTGAGCGAAACCTCTACAAGGTCCATTCCCACAAGATTTGCCGAATCGTTAATACTTCGAATTATTTTTACTATTTCAAATGGATCCAACCCGAATGGTTCTGGCGTTCCTGTACAAGGAACATATGGCATATCATAAACATCAATGTCAAATGATATGTATATATCTCTATTTGAGGTAACTTTAGAAATATATTCAGATACATTATCAATATTATCTTTTATTTCCCATGGGTCAAATGTTGTTATGCCATTTTTTTCTGCAATTTTATCTTCCTCCATGTCTGCCTGTCTGATTCCTATTTGTATCATATTTTTACCCTGAATATATCCTTCTTCTATCAATCTAAAGAATGGAGTAGTATGACACAGCTTCATACCATCATATTCTGATTTTAAATCGCGATGCGCATCAAAATGTATTAGGAGAGGCTGATGATCTGAAAGACCCTTAAAACAAAAATATGATATAGTGTGTTCACCTCCCAGGATAAATGGTTTCTTTTTTGTACGCGACAGTTCTTTTACTAGAGGAGGAACATTTTGATCCAGGAATGAAAATATAGAATCTATTTTGTTAGAATTATGATCTGGTAATATAAGATCTCCCAAATCAAAAATTTGCGCAATTTCTTTGATATCTTTTTTTTCATCGAAAACAAAGGTTTCAATTTGACGTCCAGAGGTGGTTCTAATTGCTTCAGGTCCTCTACTGGTGCATTTTCCGAATGATGTTGTCAGTTCCAGTGGAATTCCAAAAAACACAATGTTTGCATCATTAAACGAAATCTTCATATCGATATCACCAAAAGAACAACCGGCATTGGTTCTTTCTGGAGTAATAAATGACGAGTCCAAAAGATCTAATATTTTTGACAATGTACCTCGATGAATACTAGAATATAATTATATTTATTTTTTAAACTAATCTAGAAATAAAATGCTAATTTGACCAAAATAATTCATCCAAGTTGCTCTGCCTTGGTTTACCAATGATGGACTTGAAATTTAGATCTAGAGCAGTTAAAAGTTGATCGAAAGTAGATTCCATTGCTTCTAGGTATTTTTCAGTATCTATTTCTTCGTACTTTGCTAGTTCAACTGGTTTAACTCCTTCAGAAGTCTTTGTCTTTACATATGAGATTATATCTCCTGCTTTAATTTGTCTACCATTGTCCGAAAATAACTTTGCTGCTTTTATATGCTGTGGAATTCCCTTTATTGAATTGGTAGTGGAATCATGGCCATCTATTGACGTTATTCTTATGTTTTCAGATGTCTTTTTGCCATATTTTTCTGGTGATTTATTTAACATTACATTAAAAGAAAGTTCCTCCAGAGGACATTTGTCTGATTCTAGTTTTTTTGCACTTTCTCGAATAATATCTTTTATTTTCTCTCTAGCAGAATCAAAATCCTTTTCAGTATTAACTTTACCCAATATCTCTAACATACTGTAAAAGGTTTTTCTTATGAAAGTCGGAGTGTGAGATTTTTTGCCTGTTAATCCCTTTACATCAACCGTTCCATCCTTCAAGACGCCGATGTAATTTTTCTTGAGATTGTTAAATACAACATATCGGTATTCTTTATCTAATTCTAGATCTACACCCTGATTGGTTTTTGCCCATTTTGAAATTTCTTCT
>Ga0184626_10000371_pt1 | contig 13635 bp, 9 predicted proteins | sample PLM3_60_b1_FD_133142 | JGI IMG/M metagenome (GOLD analysis project Ga0184626, IMG submission 133142) | Groundwater sediment microbial communities from an aquifer in East River, Colorado, USA - PLM3_60_b1 | ecosystem: Environmental > Terrestrial > Soil > Riparian zone | place: USA: East River... | reverse complement strand
GCTTTCGGAATTTTCATACCTTACTGGACTCTTTATCTGCATCGCCTTGAGCTGACTTCAATGCAGATTGCAACGATCAGCTCCATTCGGGCGCTCGGACTGATGGTGTTTCCGATCCTGTACGGATATCTGGCAGACCGTTTCCAGATGCGAAAAAACCTCCTGGTGATCGCAACGCTCGGACAGGTCTTTCCCAACCTGCTGATGCTCTATTTTCATTCGTATGAATGGCTGCTCTTTCTTACGTGTGTGTTCAGTGTTTGCAATGCTCCCGTGCTCACTCTGGCGGAAGCTGCCACGCAAGAAGAACATGAAGGAGGAAACCTGGATTACGGCCGCACACGACTGTGGGGAACGCTTGGGTTTATCGTGCTGGCAACCGGCTTTGGAAAGGTTCTAGATCGCGCGGGAAACGAGTGGATTCTATACGGTTTTCTGATATTTCTGGTGCTTCTCACGTTCCTGTCATTTGTGATGCCGGCAGGAAAACGGCATCTGGAGTTTTCGCACGAATCGGTCCGGCGGACTCTGCTCAACAGGAACACGTTGATTCTCTTCTCTTGCGTGATGCTGATGCAGGTCAGTCATGGAACCTTTTATGGATTCTATTCCATCTATTTATCTGAGCTGGGGTATTCGGATTCCAATATCGGATTGCAATGGGGCATTGCTGCAGCAAGTGAGCTGATTGTTCTTTTCTTTGCTTCCAGAATTCTGAAGGCGTTTTCAAACTATCTCCTGTTCTCCTTATGTCTGTGCGTGGCTTCGATTCGCTGGATGTTGATGTTCTCTACTGATTCCTACTTCTGGCTCTCGGTATACCAATGTTTCCACGCGTTTACATTCGGAATATTCCATGTCACCACTTTACGACTGATTTACAAATTCTTTCCCGAGGGATCCCGATCTCTTGGTCAATCACTCTACACAGCCAGCAGCGGCGGGATTGGATCAGCTATCGGGCTGTTGCTAAACGGTTATTTGTGGGACAGACAAGGTCACTTTGCATTTCTGACAAGCAGCGCAATCGCAATGGGCGCCTTTGTCCTCTCCCTCTTCATGACGCGAAAGGATTTAACCGCGGAGAGCGCGGAGAACGCGGAGCTCGGATTTAGTTCGGATTAAACGGAATTCACGCAAAGATAGTTCTTATAGAGATCTATTTCGTGTTTCCCGTGCTTAACTTTTCTTCCTCTCCGCGTTCTCCGCGCTCTCCGCGGTTAATAGAGAATCTAATTCGTTAATGAATTATCGAAGCGAGAGCTAAGGTTGGGGGGGAAGCGGGTCAGCAACTCGTTTTTCCGGTTCTTGTAGGAACACGGAACGCTCCGTCAGTTCGGACGCTTTCTCGTACGCCACATCATGCTCGAACATGTAGATCGTTTCCCAGGGGCAATACTGCGCGCACAGGGTGCAACCGATGCAACGATCAAGATCCACTTCGACAAGACGACGTAGATCAAAATGCTCCGGTCCGGGGACAAGCTCGATACAATCGACCGGACATACAACGATGCAGGCTTCGCAGCCGGTACAACCGTTTTGATCGATGACAGCCAGCTGTTTCGGCTGTTTCTTGCGTGGTGGCTTGTACGGATTCTTAAACATCACGGTTAAGTATAGAGATCAGGGGCAAAAAATCAATATCAAATATCAAATAAAATAAACATAATGAAATAAGCAAACAACCGTTTCAGGTGGGTCAGTCAGTGAGGTGAACGTTGTACCATACCGAAACTCCACAATCACAAAGTTCACACAAACATCGGGGCTGATTTTTTACATATTAGTTTATGTTTATTTGATTTTTGATATTTAATCTTGAGATTAATCAATCCCTTTTTCCACCAGCTCGCGGTATTTTTCCTCGGATGTACGCAAAGCCGCTTCCACGCGTTTGCGGGACAGGAATTGTCCGATCTGGCTTCCAAGACTGCTCATCATGGATAGCAATTCTTTATCCGGTTGCTGGATCTGACGGCCGAAGAATTCGAGAATCCCTGCGATCTGACGTCCGGAGAAGATTGGAAATCCAAATGCTGCGTGCAATCCATTTTTCAGCGCGGCGGGTGTGCGGGGAAAATTCTTGTCCTCTACGATATCCGGAACCCAGGCCGGTTCTCCACTGGCAAGGATTCGGCCCGGCAAACCTACACCCTGTGCCATCTGAAGTTTCCTGGTCAGAGCTTCAAAATCCGGGACATTCGCATCGGGTAGATGCCATATATCTACGCATCGCAAAACATTGTCGGTTTCATCCAGCTTCCAGATTGCTCCCACGGGCCACTTCATGCTGTTGCAGATTGCTTCCAGAATTCTAGGTGTCGCTTCTTCCAACGATTCTGAATCTGAAAGAACCGCTGTGACTGCATTCTGAACGGCGAGCCGGCGCTGGGAACGCTTTTGTTCAGTGATATCCTGAAACGCAACAACAGCATGCGTAATCTTTCCATTGTGATAGACAGGTGTTCCCCAGGCCTGTATATGAATGATTTCTCCGGGGTGATGGATTTCAATGTCATCCACGGTGGTGCTTTTGCCTTCCAGTGCACGAATGCTCGGTCTGCGCTCAACCGGATATTCAGTATTCGTTCCTGCGATGTAAAGAGGATACACGTTGGCCACATCTTCCGGCGTCGCATTGGGTGCGACGCCTTTCCCCCAAATCTGCTGACCGGTCTGATTGACATAGTACGGTCTACCGTCTCCGGTGAGGACAAATACTCCAACCGGAAGTCCTTCCATAAGATTGAAGAAAGTAGCTTCAGTCTCGTGTAGTTGTTCCGTTTGTTTTACGATTTCGTTTCGAAGAATTTGTACTCCGGTCAATTCCAAATGCGCCCACTCTGCAAGATCGCGGAGCAAAACGAAATCGGATTCACCCATCGCGCGCGGTTTTCGGTCCATGATGCAGAGCGTCCCGATTTTATGACCACCGGGACCCGAAATCGGATAACCGGCATAGAAACGGAGGAATGGATCTCTTGTGACCAGGGGATTATCGGCAAAACGAGAATCGGCGTGCGTATCGGCAACATAGAAGACGTGATCTCCAAGAATCGCATGCGCACAGAACGAGATTTCGCGCGGAGTTTCCGAAACAGACACTCCCTGACAGGATTTAAACCACTGGCGGTCCGTGTCCACCAGTGAGATCAGCGCCATGGGCACGTCAAACAAATGCGCAGTTACACGGGTAATCCGGTCAAAACGTTCTTCGGCTGGAGTATCCAGAATCGAAAGAGCACGCAGAGAGGCCAACCGGGCAGTTTCGTCCGGATGCAATGGAGGCTTCAGCATATCTCAGGCTCCATCACATTGTACTACGTTCTTGCGCTCGTGAGTCGCGTGCAAAGACGCAAAGTCCGCAAAGGCGGGAACCGCCAAGGTCGCCGGAAGACGCCAAGGCAACCGCCGGCGGTTGCACTTTTACTCCGTGATCTCTGTGTACCCTCTTCTGATCTCCTTCGCGATCTTTGCGGTTGCGTGCCATTCCTTTTCAACCCATGGCGTCTCATGGCGACCTTGGCTGTTTTTCCCCGCTATCTTTGCGTCTTCGCCTTGAATTTCTTACTCGAGCCATTGCCAGGGGATTTCGGCACGGCGCGCGCGTTCCTCAAAGTTTTCAAGCCGCATCTGTGCCTCCTCAAGCTGACGGTCTATTTCCTCCAATCGTTCGCATTCGGGTGGCTTTTCAAAAGATGAAAGGAGCGGAGCAGGTTCGCGGGATGGCCGCGTTCGTTTTTCCGAAAGACGTTGCCCGGCATGCTGACAGGAGGCCTCCAGAGAAATGCGTTTTTCACGCAAGCGGGATATCTCCTTCTTGAGGGTAACCGCCTCTTTGCGCCACCGTTTTTCGTCACGATCTGAAGTTCGTTCCACTTCATCCGTCTCTGGCCTGTCTTCGGTCCCCAGGATTGTGAGCTCCGGAGCCGAATCAAGATCAGCCGTGGTAACCTGTCTGGAATTGCCTGTACGTTCTTTTTGTGTCTGTTTTGCGAACGCCACCAGATCAATTTCATGTGAGGGTTCCCGAACCATTACCGCATCTTCGGTTCGTTTTGGCGGATCAGATTGAGATTTCGTGTTCTCCCGGGCCATCGAATCCAGATCCAGTAGTTCACGCTTAAAGCTCAAAATCACACCGCGTGAATCTTTGATCTGAAGTGTTGCTTTAACTTCAGCGAGGAAGGTTCCTTCGATTCGCTTACCCGATTTCAAAATAACGGTGTAAGCAAAAAGAGAATCGGCAAACAGAAAAACCAGAATGAGGAAGGAAATGGTTCGCACAGGGATCTCCTTCCCGCCTGAGAATGGCAAACACGGAGGGGGTTATTTCTTGAAAAAGCCCTTACCGCTCTTGTCGGAAGCAGTGCCGGCGGCAGCGGGCGCAGTCAATTGCTGGATCCGTTCCTGCAATCGCTGTATCTTCTGTTCAAGTTCATTCTTTGTAAAGACGACTTGCTGTTTTAGCTTTTCCCGTTCCTGGGTCAAGGATGATACTGAAACCTTAAGGTTATTCAGTTCTTCATCTCGAACCTGAGCATCTGTGGACATCTGCTGAATGACCTCGTCTCTTTCTGCAAGTTCGCGCGATTGTCTTTCCCGCAATTCATCGTAAAGTTTCTTGATTTCCTGCAGCTCGACAATCTTCGAAAAATCCGAAAATGATTCTGCCATGTCGTCTCCTTTCCCCGATTCTACTCCCAGCTCCAGAAAATCGGAAGCGGAAATGTCGCTGGCCGCTTTTGCCTTTTCAGCGCCATACAAGAACTTACGGATCTCCATATCCAGCTCAGAAGGATTGACGGAAGCAGCTAGCGCTGTGTCTTTTGTGATTGCCCCGTTGAGGACAAGACTCAGCAGGGATTGATTCATTGATTGCATCTTAAAATAACTAACCGATTTCTCGACCTCTTCCTCAATGTCCGAAATACTTCCTTCCAGGATTGATTTTTGAATTTTCGGTGTGTCTCTCAGCACTTCCACCGCGGCAATCAGACCGGGTTGATCGCAACGCGGAACAAGCTTGAGGGAGATGATCCCCTTCAGCACCTGCGCGAGCTGGATGCGGATCTGCCGTTGCTGACCTTCCGGAAAACTATCTACAATACGGTCGATCGTTTGTGGAGCGCTGTTGGTGTGAAGTGTGCTCAACACCAGATGTCCGGTTTCCGCCGCAGTCATGGCAGTCATGATGGTTTCGGTGTCGCGCATCTCACCCACCATGATGACATCCGGATCCTGGCGCAACGTATTTCGCAAAGCCTGATTGAATGATGCGGTGTCATCACCCACTTCTCTCTGGGTAATGGTTGCGATTGCGTCGCGGAAAAGAAATTCGATCGGGTCTTCGATCGTAACAATATGAACCGGGCGGTGCAAACTGATTTCCAAAATCATGGCCGCAAGCGTCGAAGATTTTCCCGATCCTGTTGGTCCGGTAACCAAGACCAGTCCTTGAGGGAGATAGCACATTTGCAACAGTACTTCAGGCAATCCCCATCCTTCGATCGATGGAAAATCAAACGGAATCCTGCGGAACACTGCGCTGAGCGTGCCCCGCTGATAAAATACGGTGGCGCGAAATCTGGAAACTCCCGCCAGGCTGTAGCCAAAGTCCACATACAAACGTTTTTCCAGATGCGATTTCTGTTTCGGCATCAGAACATTGACGACAAGCTTCTCGACATCTTCGGGTTGCAGCGGAGGGGCCTGCGTGGGAAGCAGGCGGTCTTCAATTCGCAGAAGAGGAGGTCTCATCGGTTTCAAATGAAGATCCGATGCTTTCTGCGAAACCATGTATTGCAACAGATTATCCAGAGTTAATGCCACAGCAAAAAGCTCCCGTCTTTTCTCAACCATTATACAGGACTTTTACGCCCATTATCTACCAATTTTGCGTTATGATGGATGAAATGCAAGGACAGCAACCTGGTGCGGAGGGATCAAGTATGCTAACGGGGAAAAGATTTCTTATGGTTCTTTGGCTGTGTCTTATGCTGGCTGGATGCGGCCAGGAATTTTATTCCACGCCGCAAAAGACGCTCGAGCGCTATGTCGAATACCGGCATATGGGTAGTGTGGCCGAGATTGAGAATTGCCTGGACTGCTTTTCAAAAGAGACACGGGAATGGTGGTCGCGACACTACATGGACGCATGTCACGCCAAATATGGCGCATTTAGTTCCTTATGCGGCGAAAACAAAGTAGATCAGGCCAATATCTGGGGCGGCTTGATCGAAGAATCTGGTCCCACAGCGGCGGTAGTGGATTCCGCTAATATCAATGAGGCGGATGGAAGCGCTGTTCTTACGGTGCAAGGGAAAGATATCTATTTTATCCGCGAAGGAAAGAACTGGAAAATTGATGGTTTTTTTGGAGCGGACGATGCGTTGATGGAGCAGTACCCGCAACTGAGAAACTAGACGCTGGTTTGTTCATGAAGATCATCACCAAATTACCCGCTTTCGCGCTTCACCAGATCCGTCAGCTGTTCTACGGGAAACCGCGAAAACTCCTGGATACCGGTACCCCGGCGCCCGATTTCTCGCTTCCGGATGAAAGCGGAATAGTGCACACCCTAAGCCAGTATCGCGGACGACGCGTCGTACTCTGGTGGTTTATTCGGGCAGAAACTCCCGGCTGAACTACCGAGGCTACCGGATTCCAGGCGAGAATCCAGGACTTTGAGAAAAAGGGCGTTGTGGTACTCGGAATCAGCACCGATTTACCTGCTGCAAATCTGGCTTTCAAGCGCAGCGCGGGTCTTTCATTTCCGCTGCTTTGCGATATAGACCGCGAGGTTTCGCTCCTATATGGGGCGGTCACATTCAAGCAAGCATATTATGCTGACCGGATTACATATATTATCGATGAACATGGAATCATCACACGCGTCTATCCAAAAGTCAGTGCGGCCACTCACCCGCAAGAGTTGCTTGAAGTTCTTTAATTTTCTCAGCATCACAGCCGTTGCGCTTCTGCTTGCATCGATTGTATCTGCCGCGCCTGAACTCTTTGCTCCCAAGATAAAAAGCCAAAGGATGGCAGGGTTTGAGGCGCTCTATAACATGCGATACGAAACGGCTGCCGAGCACTTTCAGGAGATCATCCGGCTCGATCCTGAACACCCCGCCGGATATATTTATCTTGCAAGTTCCATCTGGCTCAAGCATCTGGCCTCGCTCAGACGCCTCCAGACTCAGTTGTACAACCGGAATGCCTCTTTTTTTGTAAAAAAAAATGACACTGTAGACCCTGATGTAGACAAGCAGTTTCAGGATTTGATCGGAAAAGGAATGAATCTGGCTGAAGATCGCCTGAAAAAGGACAAAAATGATGTTGTAGCGCTCTATTTTCTGGGCGTAGCAAAAGGAGCTCTAGCGGGATACGAATCAACGGTCAAAAGAAGTTTCTTTTCTTCTCTGCGCAATGGGTCAAAGGCGGTCGAATTGCACCGGACTGTCCTGAAGCGGGACCCGAACTTTACCGATGCCTATCTTTCCGTGGGAATGTACGATTACGTGGTGGGGAGTCTTCCCATTGGCGTAAAGATTCTTGCGTTCATCGGCGGACATCATGGGTCCAAGAAAGACGGACTCGCAAAGCTGGAGAAGGTTTACAAGGATGGAACGTTTGCGCGCGTTGAGGCAGGCGTTATTCTTGTTTTACTTTACGACCGGGAGAAACGACTGGAAGATTCTTTGAAGATCCAGCGCGAGCTGAGTGCGCAATATTCTCGAAATCCGATTTTTCGTTCGGAAATAGCTAGGACTCTAGCCCGTCTGGGACGATACAACGAAAGTGTGAAGCTGTATGAAGAGCTGCTGGGTGATTCTGTCGCGCTCGATTATATGCCCGACTTAATCAATTATCAGTACGCGGAAACGTTGTTCGATCTGAACCTGTGGGAGAAGGCGTATTATCATTACATTCTTTCAACGAGCTTTCCAAAGGCTCCGGAGAGTCTGATTACTATGGCTCATCTGGAAGCCGGAAAATGTCTGGACGCAATGCAGAAACGAGAACTGGCACTAAAGGAGTATCAATTCGTTTTGAACCGGGCACAGGCCTTTCATTCCCGCGATGAGGCGAAGAAGTACTTGAAAAAACCATTCCGGCCCGAAGATCAAACAAAGAAGAAGCCATGATTCAGGAGATGATTGCTCATTACCGCATCCTCAAGAAATTGGGACAGGGCGGAATGGGAGAAGTCTTTCAGGCCCAGGACACGCGTCTGGGTCGTTTCGTTGCGCTAAAAATTCTTCCCCCCGAAATGGCCTCCGATCCAAAGCGTTTACGCCGATTTACTCATGAAGCCAAGGCCGCTTCCACATTGAGTCATCCAAATGTCGCGCATATCTACGAAATCGGCGAATCGGATGGCGTGAATTTTATTGCCATGGAATGTGTAGAAGGGTCGACGCTGGAACAAAAGATTGGAGATCATCCTCTTTCGCAGGCAGAAATCATTGGAATCGGAATCCAGATCGCCGACACACTTGCGGAAGCTCATGCTAAGGGCATTGTCCACCGGGACCTCAAGCCGTCCAACATCATGATTACGCAACGCGGCCAGATCAAGGTTCTGGATTTTGGTCTCGCCAGAATCACTCCTGCTGAAGAGGAAGGGGCCTTCAGCAATCTCAGCACACACGCGCGGACAGAATCGGGAGCATTGATGGGAACCGTCCAGTATATGAGTCCGGAGCAGGCCATGGGACGCAGAGTCGATTCACGCACCGATCTCTTCAGTCTTGGGGTTGTTTTGTATGAAATGGCCACGGCCAGACGTCCGTTTCAAGGTTCGAATGCAAGCGTTACGATCGATCAAATTCTGCACGCGCAACCGGAATCTATCATGCGGTTCAATTACAGTTGTTCTGCAGATCTGGAACGCATCATCCAGAAATGTCTTCGCAAGAATCCTGATGAACGATATCAATCTGCTCAAGATCTTTTGAATGATTTGCGCTTTTTGGATCGCGACTCTCCGCAGCAACCTGTTTTCTCCACAGAGATGGATTACGTTCTTCGCCGCGGAATCGGGCGTATGCTGTTTGTGGTTTTACAAGGCGTGTATCTGGCCATGTATATCGCGGCATTGCGTTGGCCCGACGGAATGGAACGAGGGTTGGCCCATATCCTTGGAGCGCGCCCGGCAGGCATTCTCACGATTTTTTTTGTAATCACCGCTATGATCGGGATTGCAGTTCGTCTTTATTTTACGAGTATGGTGATTCTGGATCATGTGCAAACCGGTGTCCAATACAGGAAAGCGTTCTGGTTTTTGTATGCGCTGGATATCCTGTGGTCGATTGCCCCGATCAGTCTGTCCTTGAAAATCGGCGAAGTGCTATCACTTGCTTGCATTCCGCCGCTTGTGTTCAGTCCATTTTCACAGCGAACGCTCATCCGCAGCGCGTATAACACCAGATCAGGCGGCCGGACCGCCACTTCGTAGCAGTGACGACACCCAGAACAGGAGCGGCCAGTCGATAGACACCGCCGGCAGGAATGCCGTCGGTAAGTAATGCCAGCCGGAGGCTGGCGCTCATCTATCGCAACCTAAAGATGAGCGCCGGCTTTCAGCCGGCATAAATGTCCGCCGACATTCTGCCGGCCTGGCGTGCTGGAAGCGCCCACCACTCCATAGCATATTCTGGGCTATACTTTTTGAAGGTATGAATCCGAAGCTCGTTTTTATTAGTGGTCCGTCGAAAGGAACTGTTGTACCTCTCACCGAACAGGAACTTACGATCGGCCGGGATGCATCCAACGAAATCAACGTGCAAGATCTCTCCCTGTCCCGAAAACATTGCAAGATCGTCAGAGATAGAGATCAATTCAAGATCGTTGATCTGAACAGCCTCAATGGAACATTCGTGGATCGGATACCGGTCCACGAGCACACTCTGGAGCATCATTCGCAGATTGTGATCGGGGACTCGGTGTTTCTATTTTTGGAAGACGAAAAAGAAAATGCACCGGATCGTGTGCAATGGGTGGAGCAGCCGGGCACAGGCGGATCAACAATTCAGCTTCGAAAAGAAAATGCGATCTATTTGTTCCCTGACCGGTTGAAAACGGAACAAAGGACAGTCGGTGATTTGAATGCGTTGCTCAAGTTCAGCACCGAAATCAGCGGGCTGCAAAGCTCAAACGAGCTAGGAACCCATTTACTGGATCGTCTTCTGGAGTTGTATCCTTCAAGCCGCGCAGCCATACTTTTCTATTCGGAGGATCTTTCTTCCTTCTCGTCTGTTTTATCGTGCGAGAAAATCCAGATCAGTAAGACTGTGGTCAGCAAGGTGGAGAAGGAACGAGTCTCCATACTCAGCAACGACATCCAGGAAGACCCGGCATTTTCCGGAGCGCAGAGCCTGACAGTATCCAGGATTCGTTCACTTCTTTGCGTTCCGATCTTATCAGAGGATCGCATGATAGGACTGATTTATCTCGAATCAGTAGAACGGGGAGGATTTGTTGAACGCGACCTCCAGCTCGTCACTGCAATAGGCGCGATCTCTTCCCTTGCTATGAAAAATATTCTCCGCGCCGAATGGCTTACCGGAGAAAACAAGCGTTATCAAACGGAGCAGGAAATTGAACACAAAATGATCGGAGAGAGCGCCCCGATGAAGAAAGTATTTCAATTCATCTCGCGGGTGGCGCCGTCTGATTCTACAGTCATGATTTCCGGTGAGAGCGGAACCGGAAAGGAGCTTCTTGCACAGGCGATCCACCGAAACAGCGGGAGACGAGACGCCCCGTTTATCGCAATCAATTGCGCAGTGTTGATAGAAACACTGCTGGAAAGCGAGCTATTCGGACACGAAAAGGGCGCCTTCACCGGCGCGATCGCGCAAAAAAAAGGAAAGTTTGAGCTGGCTGACCATGGGACGCTGTTTCTGGATGAGATCGCAGAGCTCAGCTTACCTTTGCAATCCAAACTTCTGCGTGTCTTGCAGGAACGCGAATTTGAACGGGTTGGAGGATTGCGCCCGATCCACGTAGATATCCGGTTCATTGCTGCCACAAACAAAGACCTGAAAGAAGAAATCCAACAGGGAAAATTCAGACAGGATTTGCATTACCGATTAGATGTAATTTCTCTGGAAATGCCTTCCTTACGCGATCGTGTGGAAGACATTCCTCTGCTTGCCATGTACTTTCTGGGAAAATACACAGCCAAAACAAAGCGGCGCATTCTCGGCATTTCTCCCGAAGCGCGCGCGTGTCTGATGCAATATCCATGGCACGGCAACGTCCGGGAATTAGAAAATGCGATCGAACGCGCGGTTGTGCTGAGCACGGGCGAGTGGATTTCACCGGACGATCTTCCGGAAACAGTCCTGGAATCAGAACCGCCGGCAGGAATTCATCTGGGAAATTACCATGAGTCTGTTCAGGCGGTCAGAAAAGAATTGATCCTCAAAGCCATCGAACAAGCTCAAGGGAATTTCACGGAAGCCGCAAAATTACTGGGCGTTCATGCTAACTATCTTCACCGTCTGTTGCGCAACCTGAACCTTCGCCCGCTGCTGAAGAAATAGTAGGGGCGCACGGCGTGCGCCCTTTTCAAAATGATTTCACCTTCGAAAGAGGGCGGACGCCCTCCGCCCCTACGCGCTGAAGTCGATGAAACCCGGATTTAAAATTCCGTTTGGATCGTATTTCTTTTTCATCCGTTTCATTTCGCTCCAGCTTGTATCGAAATGTTCTTTCCACTTGGATTTATCAAATTGGATCAACCCTGAAAGATACCGTTTCCCGCCCAAAGCCTCGCTGAGCTCGCTTGCCATATTCAGCCGCGGAATTGCAAGCTCCAACAAATCTTTGGGAACACCTGGGAGAATTCCGAATCCCACGATGAAATCGGAATCCGGGCGTTTGAATAACGGCAGATTGGAAGTTCGTCCGCTGGATGGCCAGAACAACACATGTCCGCCACCTAATGCAGCAGGCGGCAAATTTTGCAGAATCTGATTCATATATTTCTCAGCAACGTCCCATGGAAGAAGTGTTTCCATCCAGGGATGCGCATTGGCCCAGTAACCCATTCGTTTCCAGATTTCGAAAACGCTTTCCAACCGCGCAGCAAAATCATAGATTTCCATGTCCTCGGTGTGACTGTGACGATAAAAACTCAATCCCTGCAGGCATTTTTTCTCATCAGGCGGAGGACCATCCGGATCATATTCGAATGTCAATTGCAATGGAAAAAACCATTCTCCGAACGTTTGCTTCATCCCCATCACTTTCTTGAATCCAAGCGGAAGCGGCGTGCACCAGGATTCGATGAAATCCATCCTTCCTTCTTCAATCAGCGCGCGTTGATCACGAAGAATCGTTTTTAGATTGTCATAGACAAGAAAGAAAACGCGGACATGCGATTTATGACTGCGAAGCTTTAGTTTCGCCCGCGTGATGACGCCAAATTGCCCCAGACCGCAAAGTGCATGTTGAAAAAGCTCAGTGTTTTGCGTTGCAGAGCATTCCACAATGTCTCCCCCGCCGGTGACTACCTGCAATCCGATACAGTTATCACCCTGAACTCCGTAGCGGAACGAAGCTACACCAATTCCTGCCATAGAGAGAGTTCCACCGATTGCTACATTCAGATTGTTTGTCAGCACAGGCGGAATTAGTTTGTATGGCTTCAGCTTTTCGACCAGATCTTTCCACAGCATTCCGGCATCGACGGTACAGGTCTTGGACTGCTCATCCACTTCAAAATACTGCTGAAGGGATGTCATATCGAGCAGGATTCCTCCCTGATTGAGTGCTTGACCGCTCTGACTGTGTGCGGCGGACCGTGATGTGACGGAAAGGTTATAACGGATTCCGGTACGGATGGCAGCCGCAACATCCTCAGCCGAAGAGGGACGCACTACGACGCGAGGAACGCGTGTGATCATTCTGCCAAAATCACCGCTGACAGCGTTCAGACTTTCAGCATCAGCTGCGACCGTTCCGCGTACAGCGTTTTCTAATTCCTGGATTAAGGTTGCTTCACTCATGATGCTATTGTTTCACAGCTTTCAATCATGAATCAACCAATGGAGCGCAGGGCCTCCGGCCTGCATTATGGGCCGCAGGCATCTTGCCTGCCGGCGTTACGAATCTCAACCATGACATTCCGATATAATTGCCTACGATGAGAGACGAATACATCGGGGCGATCGATCAAGGAACGACAAGCACCCGGTTCATCGTTTTTGATGCGCAGGGCAATGAACTAGTACGGGCACAGCAGGAACACGATCAAATTCTCCCGCAATCAGGATGGGTGGAACACGACCCTTTACAGATCATCGACCGCACTTGTTCTGTAATCCGGTCGGCATTTCAAAAGAATAAGCTTTCGCCGGAATCCATTTCTGCCATCGGAGTTACAAACCAACGTGAAACAACCATAGTGTGGAACCCGAAGACGGGAAAACCATGGTACAACGCGATCGTCTGGCAAGACATGCGCACGGATCGCATCATCCTGGAGCTCAGAAAAAATGGAATGGAGGAGTTGGTGCGGAACAAGACCGGGCTTCCGCTTTCCACCTATTTTTCCGCTTCAAAACTTCAGTGGATACTGCAAAACGTTCCCCATGTCGCAAAAGCTGCGAGTCGCGG
>Ga0184626_10000370_pt1 | contig 13651 bp, 9 predicted proteins | sample PLM3_60_b1_FD_133142 | JGI IMG/M metagenome (GOLD analysis project Ga0184626, IMG submission 133142) | Groundwater sediment microbial communities from an aquifer in East River, Colorado, USA - PLM3_60_b1 | ecosystem: Environmental > Terrestrial > Soil > Riparian zone | place: USA: East River... | reverse complement strand
GTTTGCCAGGCTCTTCAAGACGCGGCTGTTCAGGAACTCTGCGTGGTTCTGGTTTTTTAGGTTCCAGAGCCTTTGCTGACGCGGGCGGCTTGGGAACTTCAGAGGATTTTGCGGCTGGCGGAGCCGGCTGTTTTGTTGCAGCCGCCTTCAGGCCCGATAACGTAGTGGAAAGCTTCTTTTCCAGACCTGAATCAAAACCAGCTTTCTTTGCAAGTTCCGCAGCAGATGGTCTTGCTTGTGCCGATGGTGGAACACCTGCTTCCGGTTTGGGTTCGGTAGCGCTTGGCGGTTGGGAACGTATTTCCGGTTTGGCAACAATTTCAGTGGGAGGAGGAGCCGGAGACTCTGACTGCGCTTGTGCGGACGCGTCAGGAATGGCAGCTTTTTCAGACTGCAGTTCACGCTCTACACTGGCAATGATATCTGTGAACAAGTCTTCAGACGTAAAAACGGGACCGCTGGGAGGCTCGGCCGAGACTGCTGGAGGTGGTTGTTGTAAAGGAGCCTGAGGGGGCGCCGGTCGAGCTGTAGCTGCGGCCACATTCACTGGTCCTGAGGGAGCGTCAACGGGCTTCGGTTTTGGCTTCGGCCTTCTCGTCTGATCCAGATCGAGTCCGGCCAGTGATTGCTCCAGTTTTCTGGCCATGTCGTCTTTTGGTCTTGGCTTCTCGCTCACAGTCTTTGCTCCGCTGATGGGTACTTCTTTCACCATCTGAGTCAGGAGGTTTCTGTTGAACTGTACCGTCCTTTCACTATCCAAATCAGGCGCCGCTGCCTGAACATCCCTACCATTTTCCTTTACGAGCCCCGTGAGAATCGTAACGAGATTTGTATCCTCAATCGGTTTCTCGATATATTCTGTGGCACCGTATTTGTTGATCGCATCGGTGCGGTATCTTTTCCCTTTATAAACGTCCGTAATGATGACGACAGGCGTCTTATCGCCTCCCGGTAGCTTCCGGATGTTGCTGCAAACTTCGAACCCGTGCATTTTCGGCAGCATTGCAGAAAGCAAAACCAGGTCGGGTATTGCAGACTTGAATTGGTCCAGAGCGCTCAGACCGTCGCCGCAGGTGGAGACGTTAAAACCGGCTCCTTCGAGAACCTCCCTGGTATGCGTCAGGCTTCTCGGATCGTAATCTACGAGGAGAATTCTTTTCCCTGACATCACAAAAAAACTGCCGCGCCCCGCTTAATATCTTGTTGCAGAATGCGACGTTTATATCACGAAAATACTTTATTTGTCAATGCTTTAACCCAACTCCAAGCGTTTGGAATGGCGTAAAATCCGAATCGTTATACCTCCCAATCCATCTCCTCAAAGTGTGGGCCCGGCGCGGTAAATTGCAGGGAACCCGATTGGGGATGTTCTTCGAAGATGACGCCTTTTTGCGACAAACAGATTCGAAACCGGACCACATCTCCTGATTCCACCTCCAGATCGGAAAAGGGGATCTTCATTTCAAGAACAGTTCCTGCCGCCACCTCACAGTGATGATCCACAATAATCCAGCTATCGTCCCGTTCCCGTTCCAAAGTGACCTCCATCTCTCCGGTTTCCAATCGCCGGATGGAAACGATGAAACGCGGGAGAATCATAAATTGGAATTCAAATCCTTTTCGCAACAGATCGTCCACTTTTGCGGGATCCGAATCGACCCGGAAATAGGTGTGCTCTCGGTCAAAGCCAAACAGGATTTGACGCAGGAGTGTTTCTGCACGATGCATGGTCCCCTGTTGATCGAAAACGTAGTAATGGCCCGCAGTAAGCCACTCGAAGTAATTCGTGATTTCCCCGTCTAGAATCGGGGAGACAAACCGGCGCGGGACGCGATAGATGAGCGAAGCGGGACGCGGGACTTTGATCGGAAGAAGGAGCCCTTCCGGCACAGGTTTTCCAAGAAAATGATATACGTTGCTGATATGCTGGCGGAACAGACGATCGAATTCCGGATCATTCTCAGAAGAATGATCATCTCCGAACCACCAGAACCAGTCGCTACCCTCGGCAATCAGAATCTCTTCGTATGCCTTTTCGATCAAATCCTTTTTCTGCGGTTCATTGACGGCGGCATAATCAATCAGATCACGAGCTTCTTTAAGAAATTCCCATGCTTTGTTATCTTCCGGATGCCCGATCCAGATATTGAAATTATGATTGATCCAGGAGCCGGGAAACAATTTTTGCAGCGGTTTGCTTCCATATTGCTCGATATAATCGTGAATCGTAATCGTCTCGATTACGGGATCATCTGAAAGTCTTCTGTACAGGCAGCGCAGGAATTCGCGTCCATTCTTCGGATAATATTCCCAGGCATTTTCGCCATCGAGAATTACGGAAACGAGCGGCGGATAAGGGACCTGCTTTTCCGATTCGACACGCGAGTTGAGTTCATAAAGACGTTTCATGAAATCGTCCGCAGCATCCTGTGGGGAGATTCTGGAATACGAAAACCCGATCAAGTCGGAAAGGATATGATCCCGAAAGACAATCGAAACCGGTTTTCCAAGAAGCATCTTTTCGTACGGCGCGTACAGATTTGCGGCACACCATGCGGCCTTATCGCCGATCGGATTCTTTTCCAGCGAATGCATCAAAATTTCTTCGTCCGAGGCGATCCATCGAATTCCGGCTTCGGCAAAAAGTGGGAGTATATGTTCGCTTACAGATCCTTCGGAAGGCCAACAGCCTGCCGGTTTTTTCCCAAATATTTGTTCGTGAAACGACATTGCGCGTTGAATATGCTGGCGTGCGTCTTCAGGGCGGGAAAATTCGGCTTGCGGCAACGGAAGACTCGAAAAAGATTCGCGGGCAATCTTGGAGGAAACCAGCAAAGGCAGGATCGGATGAAAAAAAGGTGATGTGCTGAGTTCTACCTGGCCTCGTTCCGAAGCCTCCCGGTATTCCGGGATGATTCTTGACAGAAGCTCCTTTTCCTTTGCAGCGAGAGCCTGTTTGTCCTGTTCGTCATACATTTTTCCTTTAGAGACAAGTCCTGAAACTACGGGATCTGATTCCAGATATTCCTCTTCCATCCAGGAAAGCTTCTGAAGCACCTGAAGATCGAGATAATCCTGCATATTAAAGCGCGACCGGGCTCGATCCATTTCAACGGAACTGCCCCGAAAACCACGTTTTCCAAGAAGTTCCATATAGCGCGGATAACGCGCGATCAAATTTTCTTTGTTGCTGTAAAAGAAATACCGGAGTAGATAGCTTTTGTCCGATTCCTTCAGGTCGGCCGCAGGCAGAAGGGATAATTCCAGCAACGTTTCCCGGGCTCTGCCTGCGACATAGTCCTGCAATTGAAGAAGAAGAGAGGGAACGAGGTTAAAATTCTGGCGAATCTTGGGAAACTCGCGCAGGATTCGAACCATCCCAAAATAATCTTTTAGAGCATGAAGACGCACCCAGGGGAGCAGGTACGATTGGTCCGCCGCATTTTTGTAATACGGCTGGTGCATGTGCCAGAGAAGCGCGAGTTTTAAGGCCATAGTAGGAAAAAATCAAATATCAAATAAATAGAAAGAAATAAGTAAAGAATCCTATCACAGAAGTTAATGATCCGTGCGACTACTATTACAAACACCCTTAGCGTTTTTTTGCTTATTTTGTTATGTTTATTTGATTTTTGATATTTGATTTTTGATATTTGATATTCCCATGATTCTTGATCGCTATCTTGTGAAGGAAATCGTTCCGAACGTATTGATCGGGCTCCTGGTCTTTACGTTTGTGATGTTGATGAATCAGATTCTTCTCCTTGCGGAGATTCTGATCACCAAGGGTGTCGAATTTGTGATGATCTTTTTGATCATTTTCTACACCCTTCCTGCACTGACTGTCTTGACTATCCCGATGTCGTTGTTGCTGGGAGTCTTGCTTGGCCTTGGGCGTTTAAACAGCGACAGCGAGTTAACCGTCATGCGTGCCAGCGGAATCAGTATGTACCGCCTGATGGTTCCCGTTCTTGGGATCGGTGTTGTCTGCTGGCTTCTGTGTTCTTATCTGATTCAAGTGTCCGTTCCCTGGGGAAACTATGAGCTTACAAAACTCATGTTCCGAGTATTGACCACCAACGCAACCAGCCAGCTGAAGCCGCGCATCTTTTATAGCGATTTTCCTAACATGGTTCTGTATGTCCAGGACATCTCGAGCAAAGAAAAAAATCATTGGAAAGGGGTCTTGATTTTTGACGAGTCGCAGCCGGATAAAACCCGGCTGTTGCTCGCCGAAGAAGGAGTTGTACAGGAAAAGGGTGACAGCCGGCAACTGGAACTGGAACTGAAAGTAGGAAGCTGGCATGAAGTGAATCCGGTTCACCCGCAGGATTATTCGTTCGGGTTTTTTCTTCAGAACATTTTCCCCTTGCCGACTCCTTTAAAGTGGACGCAGGGAGAGATCCAGAAGGGGGATCGCGAACAGACCATTTCGGAATTGAAGGAACGAATCAAGGAATACAAAGCGAAGAAGCTTCCCTGGCGTTTTCTTGAAGTGGAGATTCACAAGAAATATGCAATCCCATTTGCATGTTTTGTATTTTCATTTCTTGCGATCACGCTGGGATTTTCCTCGCGGCGCGGGAGTCGTTCTTCCGCCTATGCAATCAGCATCGGTATCATTCTTGCGTACTATGTTTTCCTCATCGCGGGTGAAAGATTTGGAGATGCGGGAACTGTATCCCCGTGGGTTGGCGCCTGGATGGCGAATCTGTTCCTGGGGGGGTTTGGATCGATCCTGTTCTTGCATTCCAACACCGGCGCCATTTCTAAAGGGATTCAAAAGGCCTGGAATCTTTTTGCGGAAAGCCGGGTGGCGGCGCTAGAACGGACGGGCACAACTGCGCGCAGACGAGTTCGTATTGTAATCCGGATCCGCAGGATGCCATGGCGGTTGTTTACCTTGCTGGATAAATATCTGGTCCGGGAATTTCTGAAAAAGTTTGTCCTGATTCTGGTGGCGCTTGTCCTGATCGCCGAACTCATTGAAGGTGTGCAGCTGGTAGATGATATCTTTATAAATAAAGTTAGCGGCGCAGTGTTGTTCCAGTATTTAAAATTTCATTTCCCGCAATGGGTCTTTTTTGTTTTGCCTGTAACCGCGCTCACAACCACACTGGTTACATTTGGACTTCTGACAAAAAACAGCGAGATCATCGCGATGAAATCGAGCGGGATCAGTCTGTATCGGATATCGCTCCCGATTATTGTTGTGGCTTTATTTTTATGCGGGACGGCCTTCTGGCTTCAAGAATACATTCTTCCTTCGGCCAACAAGATTGCAAACAATTACCGGCGCCAGATTAAAGGACAGCCGCCGGAAACATATTCGGCATTTGAACGCCACTGGCTGAGCGGTCCGGATGGTTTTTACAACTACGATCTGTTTGACGGCAGAAGGAACATCATGTACGGATTTTCGATCTACCGGATAGATATGCAAACCTTCACCATGAAGGAGCGGATTTACGCAAAAAGTGCGATATTCCGTCAGGATCATTGGGACCTGAGAGACGGCTGGCAGCGCAAATTTCTCGAAGGTCAGCTGGAATACGCACTCTTTCAAAGGATGCAGGTCCAGCTTCCGGTGAATCCCGGCTATTTCAAAGCTGAAACGGAGTTGCCTTCGGAAATGACCTTTGCAGCCTTGAGACGCTACATCCAGAAGATGAAGGACCGTGGATTCGATTATGTCCGGTTTGCTGTGGATCTGCAGGCGAAACTATCATTTCCGATGGTTTCGTTGGTTCTAACTTTGATCGCGATTCCTTTCTCTTTTACAACTGGAAAACGGGGCGCACTATACGGAATCGGTCTCAGTGTTGTGATGGGAATTGTTTTCTGGTTCTTCCTGGCGCTTACGAAATCACTCGGCTATCTGGAGATTTTCAACCCGTTTTTGGCGGCGTGGACACCAAATATTCTTGCGATGATGCTCGGCCTCTATCTGCTCTTCAAACTCCGAACTTAGGATTTCACCACAAAGACACAAAGGGCACAAAGTTTTTAGGAAAAAATATTGCTTTGTGTTCTTTGTGTCTTTGTGGTGATTCCTACGTTCCTTCTTGCCAGGATGCGAGGTAGTGTACCTGTTCGTCTGAAAGATGATCGATTTTTACGCCCATGGATTCCAATTTAAGTTCTGCGATTTCCTGATCGATTTCCAAAGGGACGACATACACTTGTTTTTGCAGATTTTTTGCGTTGGCGCACATGTATTCCGCTGAAAGCGCCTGGTTAGCAAAACTCATGTCCATCACCATAGCAGGATGACCTTCCGCTGCCGAGAGGTTCACCAGCCGGCCATCGGCAAGCAAGTACACTTTACGACCGTCTTTGGTTGTAAACTCTTCCACAAATTCGCGAACGGTGCGGCGCGAGACGGACATCGCCTCCAGTGCGGGAATATCGATCTCGACATTAAAGTGGCCCGAGTTGCAAATAATGGCACCGTTCTTCAGCGAGTCAAAGTGACGTTTTTGCAGGACTCCTTTATTTCCCGTCACGGTAACAAAAACGTTTCCGATCTTTGCAGCTTCATCCATGCTCATCACCTCAAAACCGTCCATGACGGCTTCGAGCGCCTTGAGTGGATCCACTTCCGTAACGATCACATGCGAACCAAGACCTTTTGCGCGTTGGGACACGCCCTTGCCGCACCATCCATAACCAGCCACGACAACTCTTTGTCCGGCCAGCAAGAAGTTGGTAGCGCGAATGATTCCATCTATAGTGCTCTGTCCCGTCCCGTAGCGATTGTCAAACATATGCTTCGTATTGGCATCATTGACCGCCATAATCGGGTATCGCAATACACCATCAGCAGCCATGCTGCGAAGCCGGATGATTCCTGTGGTTGTTTCTTCAGTTCCGCCAAAGACATCCTTTACGAGATCCGTACGCTTGGAATGCAGAACGCTGACCAGATCTGCGCCGTCATCCATTGTGAATTGCGGAGAATGCGACAAACAGGCAAGAATATGTTTGTAGTACGTATCGTTGTCTTCTCCCTTGATCGCAAACGTCGGGATGTTGTGATTTTTCACCAACGCCGAGGCGACATCATCCTGCGTAGATAGTGGATTTGAAGCACAAAGTTGAATCTCCGCGCCGCCGGCCTGAAGTACCAACATCAGGTTTGCCGTTTCCGTTGTTACGTGAAGACAGGCCGCAACCCGCAGCCCTTTTAAGGGCTTTTCTTTTTCAAAACGTTCCTTGATTTTCATCAGAACGGGCATATTCTGCCGCGCCCATTCAATACGCAGTTCCCCTTTTTCGGCAAGGTTCAAGTCTTTAACGTCGTATTCCATGGAATCTCCTATATCAATGGCAGGATTTGCGGGGACGAAGCAACCGCGCCGTCCCCGCGGAAATCATTTATACAGTAGCGTAGCGTTCGAGAACTTTCTTGAGCTCTTCTACCTTGTCAGTTCGTTCCCAAGTGAAGCTCTCTTCGGTCCGGCCAAAATGACCGAATGCGGCCGTCTTCTTATAGATCGGACGGCGTAAATCCAGGCTTTCGATAATGCCTTTGGGAGTCAAACTGAATACTTGACGGACGGCATCGATCAGTTTCGCTTCCGGCACTCGCGAGGTACCGTAGGTATCTACAAGAACGCTAACCGGATCGGCGACGCCAATCGCATACGCAAGCTGGATTTGAACACGATCGCACAGATCCGCAGCAACGAGATTCTTTGCAATGTAGCGAGCAACATAACAAGCGGAACGATCCACTTTCGTGGGATCTTTGCCCGAGAATGCGCCGCCACCATGCGCCGCCATTCCACCGTACGTATCGACGATAATCTTTCGGCCTGTAAGACCCGTATCTCCATGCGGGCCGCCAATTTCAAAACGGCCTGTAGGATTGAAAAAATACTTCGTCTTCGAATCAACAAAACCGGCGGGAACAACTTTTGGAATCACGTGATCCATCAAGTCTTGGGCGATTCTACGCTGATCTACTTTTGCGTCGTGTTGAATCGAAATCACGACAGTGTCGATGCGGACCGGTTTGTCGCCATCATACTCCACAGTCACCTGTGATTTGCCATCCGGACGCGCCCAATCAAGAACGCCCGACCGCCGCAGCTCGGAGACCTTGCGAACCAGTTTGTGGGCCATCATGATCGGCATCGGCATCAGCTCCTCGGTGTCCCGGCAAGCGTAACCGAACATCATGCCCTGGTCTCCTGCCCCGCCTGTGTCTACTCCCATGGCGATATCGACGGACTGTTCCTGGACTGCCGAAATGATCGCGCAGGTGTCGCAGTCAAAACCAAACTTTGCGCGGGTGTATCCGACTTCGCGGATCGTTTGGCGCACGATCTTTGTAAAATCAACGTAGCAATCAGTTGTGATTTCACCCGCGATGATCGCAGCACCAGTAGTGACCAGTGTTTCGCAAGCCACGCGGCCTGTGGGATCCTGTTCCATCACAGCGTCCAGAATCGCGTCAGAAATCTGATCCGCGATCTTATCCGGATGTCCTTCGGTTACTGATTCTGATGTAAAAAATCTGCTGTTCTTTGCCATTCTGTCACTATCCTCCCGGCGTGTAGAATTTTTTGATGGGGCTCAGTTTCTTCCTGTAGCCGCAGCGGCAGATAAAAAACGCTTTAACGTATCATACTGCCATATAGTTGTCAATTTAGCTCAGAATAACCACTAAGGCGCACAAAGCTCAAAACGCCAGGCCAAATTCTTTTCATTAGTGCCTTTGAGCCTTTGTGGTTATTCCCATCCTCTCGACGAATTGCAGTTGTTCCTCACGTGAATCTGCAATTCCGTCCAATTTTGCTTTCAGGACCTCGTCCAACACTTCACGGATCTGCGGTCCCTTGGGGATCCCAAGTTTGATTAGATCATCTCCCTTGATGGAAAGCTTCACCCCGCGGAGATCTCGCAGGTAACGGGCGATCTGGGTGCGGATCGAATCCTCTGAAGAACGAGCCATCGCATATAGCAAAACCTCCAGCGGAAATTCACGCAACGAAAAATAAAGCACACCCGGCTTAAGATCCGGACGGTTCAGCAGCCGTAACCGAATGTCCCTGGTGTTCGACTTGTAATGTCTCAACATTTCCTGCACAGAGGTTGTCAACTGGAAACGCTGGCTTACAGCCATCCGCTCGGGGCGATCCAGTTTTTCCATGAGCGCCATGAGATATAAAAGCCAGCTAAGCGGGCGTTCCTTCAAGAAATTGAGATGGAACCAGGACAGTACACTTTGCACCTGATAAAGCAAATCCAGCAAAAACGAATCCAGTGTTATCAGTGGATGAATAAACGGGAGAAGCCGGTAGTGGTGTATTAGACGGATCGAAGGGATCGGATGCTCCTCCAGCAGGATATTTCGAAATTCGCCCCAGAGTCGTTTTCCAGAAAGTTTCTCCATTACCCTGGCTTGCACAGCGCTTTCCATCAGACGTTCTGTGTCTTTGCTGATCTGAAAATTGAAACGCGTAGCAAATCGAATTGCCCTCAGTGTTCGAGTAGGATCGTCCACAAAACTAAGGCTATGGAGCACCCGGATGACACCATGATGCAAATCATCCCAGCCGCCAAAATAATCCAGCAGTCTCCCAAAATGTTTCGGCATCAGATCAATCGCCATCGTATTGATGGTAAAGTCGCGCCGGTAGAGGTCTTGCCGTAGAACGCCCCCCAGAACCTGAGGCAATGCCGCCGGTGCATGATACGACTCGGTCCTCGCCGTTGCGACATCCATTTTGAATCCGTCCGGAAACAAAAGCCTCGCTGTCCCAAACCTGGGATGAGTAGATACCTGACAACCTTGCTCGCGACCAAACTCCTCCGCGAATTTGATTCCATCTCCCTCGACTACCAGATCGAGATCGATGTTCTCCCTGTGCAGCAGAAGATCACGGACCATTCCTCCCACCAGATAAATCTTGCAGCCGCTATTTTCTGCGACACTCCCGGCATGTTGAAGAAGTTGCATCACGGATTCCGGCAGACGCTTTTGCAGCATCGCTTTCAGGTTCTCAGATTGTTTTCCTTTCCGGAGAGGAAGGCCCTGAGAGCTGAGCTCATACTGAAACCGAAACAGGTCCATTCTTGTAATGATTCCTTCCACATGCTCAGGATCTTTCCCCACAAGCACAAAACGGGGATGACCCGAAAACATCCGGTTTAGAATCTCCTGCGCCGGCGTATCCGGATCAATCAACGGAAGATCAGCCGACATGTAACTTTCGACAGTCTGATCCTGCAGGCCATGAAAGATCGCGCCATCCACAATCTGACGGCTGATCGTTCCCACGACTTTCTCCCCAACCGTAACCGTAAGCGCATTGATCCGGTATGTATTCATTTGCTGGGCCGCTTCGGAAATTTTTTGATGGGCGGCGATCGTAATCACGTTGCCTTTCATCAGATCGCGCGCAGTTTCACGACGCTTCAAGTTCTGCTGAAGCACGCCCAGCAGTTTTTCACGCGCTTCAATCACCGTCATTCCTTTCAGCACTGCGGAAGCCGCATTCTTATGACCACCTCCATTCAGATGTGTCAGGATCTGTCCCGCATCCACATCCGGGACAGCGCTTCGCGCGATGATATGCACCCGATTGTCCATCAATACAAGTGCAAAAAAAATATCGATGGGTTCCAGATCCATCAAACGATGAACCAGATAGGCAGCTTCGGGAACAAAGCTGGGCCACGAAAATGCACTCAATACCACGGAACGTCCCTCCAGGGTCAAACGTTCGCAGCTGGCAACCATCGTATTAAAAAAAGCGGTTTGATCCGGATTCAATCTGTGTGTCAGGATCCTGTTTACGATGTTGATTTCCGCTCCCTGTTCCAGGAGCCAGAGAGCGGCACGAAGATCTTCGGGAGTCGTTCCCGCCGACAGAAAATTTGCCGTGTCTTCATAGATGCCGGCCAGCAGAACACTCGCTTCCAGTGTGGTCAATGCCGGCAAATCGCCGAGGGTATTCATTAGTTGTAATACTACTATTGTAGTAGTCGACCCGTAAGGATGAATGTGCGCGTAATCGGCCCGAATATTCCCCTGGTCTTCCGGATGATGGTCATATACTTCAATCAGCGGACGCGGCGAAAGGCTCAACAGACCTTCCAGAGCCCCCAGACGCTCTCCACGCGCCACATCGACAAGAATCAGATGCGTCACACTCTGGACATCCTTGGCCGGAACTTCGGGTACTTCCATTGCAGTCTCGCGAAAAAATTGCCGCAAACCCGGTTCGCGTGAGCCGGGAAAAACAAGTTTCGCATCAGGATGCAATTTTGTCAGCCCAACCATCGCGGCAAAACCATCGAAATCCGCGTTGACATGAGTTGCGATAATTTTCATACTAACAATCATACGTCATGCACGGCGCTGCTGCGAATCACAAAGAAGAGTGCATGATATAGTTGAGGAATCTTGAACGATCAGCTTTCAGATCTGGAAATCATCGAGCGCTGTTTGAACCATGACGAAACAGCCTGGGAGCAGATCATCGCCCGTTATAAACGGAAGGTCTTTGGGATTGCTTTCAAATTTACGGGGCGGTTCGAAGAAGCTGAAGATCTGACCCAGGAAATCTTCCTGAAAGTCTTCAAAGCGCTTGCCACGTACAAGAAGGAACAGGATTTTTCATGGTGGCTGGTGAGCATCAGCCGCAACGCGTGTATCGATTACTACCGGAGTGTGAAACGGGAACGCAAAGTACTCAGCGAAAATCTCGACAGGATCAAGGAATTCAAATTTGATGGATTGTCTCCGCAGGGAAATATGGAAGCGGCGGAGCGTTCCCGTATGTTGAGACAGCGACTCAGTGAATTGCCCGAGGATCTTCGCGTCGTTCTGATCCTCCGCGACTTGAAAGGGCTATCCTATAAGGAAATAGCCGATCAACTCGGGTTGGTAGAAGGAACGGTAAAATCCAGAATCCATCGCGGCCGCGCGGAACTGGCGGAAAAGATCAAAGGAATTGCCATCCAAGGAGTTTAGAAAAAATGAATTCAAATGAACCCGTGGTGAAAGTCATACAGATTCCGTTCCAGCGGATGGTGTATGAAATCCTGGGCGATACAGCCCGGGAATGGGCGCAGTATCTGGAGGAGGGATACCGCAAGTTTGTCATCGATATGAGCAAGGTCTCCTTCATGGACAGCGCCAGCATCGGGTGTCTGATGGATTTTTATCGCAAAACAAAAAACGCCGGCGGTCGTATTCATTTAGCTGCAGTGCAACCGCGAATCGATACACTGCTTGCTATCGCAAAGGCAAAATCGCTTTTTGGCATTTATGCGAACGTCGACGATGCAACCTCTGGATTTGACAATTGAACGGAGGGATGCTATGAAAAAAATTAAATTGAGCACAGGATATGAACTCGGACTCGATGGAGATTTGCTCTCCATGATTGAAGCCATTTATCAGGAAGTGGCGCTGCGAAAAGAATTAAAGCATTCGTATGAAGATGTCATGAAAGAGATTGAAAACATTCTTTCGCAAATTACCGGTGATCAATTGCAGCACTATTTTAAGGAAAGCCTGTTTCTAAACACCGTCACATTTGAAAACGAGATGTTGGATGCCTATCTGAAGAAACTGGGCCAGGAACAGGGTCCTGAAGACTCAGGAGGGAAGTAATGAGATCCCGATGGATGTGGATGGCTTTTTTCTTGTTGCTGCCGCTACTGCCTCTTTCCCCGGAACCAAACACAATTGAAATTGTGTGCCGTAAATCGCAGTATACCCCTGACAAAATCGTCCTGCGAAAGGGGGAACTGGCAAGAATTGTCGTGACATCTGAGGATGTCACGCACGGTTTTGCGATCGATGAATTCGATATCGCGCGTGAAGTGCCGGCGGGGACACGCACCGTGATTGAGTTTACTCCTGACCGCACCGGTACGTTCCGGTTCTATTGCGTTGTCCGTTGCAGCCGCAATCATCTCAAAATGCAGGGTACACTCACCGTGGAGTAGGATTTCTCGCAAGGCGCAAAGCGGAATAGGAACTAACCACAAAGACACGAAGTCACAAAGAAATACAAAAAGGATTTTCTCTTATTAATTTTTCTTTTGCTCTTCGTGTCTTTGTGCCTTTGTGGTTAATCCTGAGCTAAAGATGCTGCTCGAGGAAATGGAGGACGCGGGACTTGTATTGTTCAGGCTCAAGCAGATAGGCGCCCAGATGCCCTGCAGGCTCTACAATCCAGAGATCCTTTTCTGAAACGGCGTTGGCGTAGATCTCTCTGGAGTTGGACGCTGGAATTACCGTATCCTGACCACCATGGATCAGCAAAACCGGACATTTCACTGATCTGATTTTTTCAGCAGGTTTTACTTCGGGAACTTTGCATCGATCAAACAGAAGGAGCCATAGAAAAGCAAGACGCAACGGAAGATACAAAAATCCCTGAGAAAGATGAATGGTGCGACTCGTAGACGTTGCCACCATTTGTTCGAGGGATGCAAATGGACTATCCAGCACCAGCGCATCAATCTGATCGGACGAAGCTGCAGCCATGATGGCGCAAGCAGCGCCCATAGAAACTCCTAGTACAGCAATCCGTCCCGAAATTTGAGCTGAATCGCGAAGATAACGAATTGCTGCCAGAATATCGCGACTCTCAAAATAGCCGTACGTGGTAATCGAACCGCTGCT
>Ga0184626_10000369_pt1 | contig 13658 bp, 16 predicted proteins | sample PLM3_60_b1_FD_133142 | JGI IMG/M metagenome (GOLD analysis project Ga0184626, IMG submission 133142) | Groundwater sediment microbial communities from an aquifer in East River, Colorado, USA - PLM3_60_b1 | ecosystem: Environmental > Terrestrial > Soil > Riparian zone | place: USA: East River... | reverse complement strand
TTGTGTTTCACCCGCCATATCGCGTAATATGCCGCCAATTTTGTAGTTTGAAACGGTGCACCGAATCAGAGCGCCGAAGCCCTCGCAGCTTTTGATAACCCCATTCAGCTCTGCCACTCCGCAACAGGAGCGACCCATAACTCGGCCGTAATAGAATTGCTAAACCGAAATGCCCACCCCCGAAGATAAAGCCAGAGAAAACATCGACCGGCTGCTCACCCAAGCCGGCTGGGCCGTGCGCAATCAAAGTGACGCGAACATCTTAGCCTATCGTGGCCTCGCCATTCGAAACTTCACCTTGAAACCAGGCCATGGCTTTGCCGACTACCTTCTTTATCTTTATATGGATGGCAGGGCTGCGGGAGTCGTTAAGGCTATGAAAGAGAACGTTATACTCCCCATAATTGGCAGACAGGACGCATGCGGACGCTCAGCTTAAAGCCTAACCATAAGAGAATCGCAACGTATCGGGCGTCACTCGACGAGTTCGCGAAACTCGGCGTGGCGCACGAAACTGCCGTCAGAGCCGCCTTCCAGGCACTGCTCGAAGACTGCACAGCTCACGTCAATAAAGGCCGCGCCGATAAATGGAAGCTCGTTCCCGAGTTTTCGGTGAAAACCAAAGCCGGCGCGAAGATAACCCCAGATGGCGCGTTGCTCGACAGTTTTCGTCTTATCCACGGAGTGTGGGAAGCGAAAGACACAGCAGACGACCTCGACAAGGAGATTGCGAAGAAATTCAAGCTCGGCTACCCGCGCGACAACATTCTCTTCCAGTCCCCGCACCGCGCCATACTCGTGCAAGACAGCGAGCGCGTGCTCGATCTCGACATCTCAAAACCCGACAATCTCGTGGAAATCCTTCGCGCCTTTTTCGAATATCAGGCCCCAGCCTTCGATGAATGGGAAAAAGCCGTCGCCGAGTTCAAGGACCGCCTGCCCGAGATCGGCAAGCAGATGCGGGACATCATCCGCGCGGAAAAAGCAGAACAAAAAATTCGTCGCAGCGTTTGATGAGTTCGTTGTACTCTGCCGTCAGTCACTCAATCCGAACCTTCGCGAGGACGCTGTTGAGGAGATGCTTATCCAGCACCTGCTCACCGAGCGCATCTTCCGGAAAATTTTCGATGTGGGCGACTTTATGCAGCGCAACAACATTGCGGTCGAAATTGAGAAAGTTGTCGCTGCACTCACCAGCCGTCACTTCTCCCGTGACAATTTCCTCAAGGAGCTCGATCGCTTCTACCTCGCCATAGAGGATGCCGCTGACACTATTCCCGAGTTCCCGGAGAAGCAGAAGTTCCTCAACACTGTCTATGAACAGTTCTTCCAGGGCTTCGCTGTTGAGCGGGCAGACACCCTCGGGATCGTCTATACGCCACAAGAGATTGTCGATTTTATACTCAACAGTGTGGAGGAGATTCTGAAGACGGAATTTGGCCGCTCTCTTGGTGACCAGGGCGTCCACGTTATAGATCCATTCGTTGGGACCGGAACTTTATAGTGAACATCGTCCGCCGCCTGCCTAAGACGCGGCTCGAATACAAATACAGGCACGAGCTCCACTGCAATGAAGTTATGCTCCTGCCCTACTACGTCGCCGCGATGAATATCGAGCACACCTTCTGGGAACAGACTGGCGGGTACGAGGCCTTCCCTAGCATCTGCCTCGTAGACACCTTCGAAACGGCGGAAAAAGCGCAGACAGAATTTGGCTTTTTCAACCCGGAGAACACCGACCGTGTGAAGCGCCAGAAAGCCGCGTCAATCTTCGTCGTTATCGGCAACCCGCCCTACAACGCGCACCAGATCAATGCGAACGACAACAATAAGAACCGGAAATACGAAGTAGTCGATGATCGCGTGCGTCTTACCTACACGACGGACTCGACGGCAACGAACAAGGTTTCGCTAAGTGATGTTTACGTTAAGGCGTTTCGATGGGCGGCTGATCGAGTGGGGCCAGACGCTATCGTCGCGTATGTGTCGAACAATGGCTTTCTTGATGGCAACGCACTAGACGGAATGCGGAACCACCTCGCTGGTGATTTTACTACTATCCGTCATTTAGATTTCAAGGGGAACGCGCGCACATCAGGCGCGCGCCGCAAGCGAGAAGGTGGAAATATTTTCGACGACAAGATACGTGTCGGTATCGGCATAACCCTCCTGATCCGTAACAGCGCGAAGACTGGCAAACCGACGCAGATTTGGCTACATCAAGTTCCGGATTTCTGGCGTGCAAACCAAAAAAGGCATTGGCTCGGGATGCACAACGTCGCCTCGAAAGTCGAATGGCGGAAAGTGACTCCTAACAAGGCGCATGTCTGGCTCACCGAAGGGCTCCGACCCGAGTTCGGCTCTTTCGTTTCAATCGGTGATAAAAGTTCCGATGGGGTTCCTGAGTCTTTTGTATTTCGCAACTATGGACGTGGCGTTGCAACAAGCCGTGACGATTGGGTCTACCGATTCGATCACGAGGAGCTTGCAACAAGTATCCGGAGCGCTATTGAGTTCTATAACAAGGAAATGGATCGATGGCTTGCGCGCAAGCGGCCAAAGAAGGATGAAAGCGCGGATGATTTCGTCGAATACAACGACAAGCGTTTAAAATGGAGCCGTGATCTACTTGCCGATCTCGAAGGCGGCAATCGCGGAACCTTCTCCACACAACGAATCCGGCGCGCTCTATATCGTCCATTCACAGCAATGAACCTGTACTTTGATCGTCTTCTAAACGAAGAAGTTTACGTTTTTCCGGAAATGTTTCCGCGACCTGACACGGAATCGGAAAACCTTGTGATTTGTGTGACGGATGCCGGATCGGAGAAATCTTTCATGCTACTCGCATCTAACCGGATTGTGGACCTGCATCTGGTCGGCGCCGGGAGCAGTTGCCAATGCTTCCCCTTCTACACCTACGAGGGGGAGAACGGAGCACGGCGAGAAAACATCTCGCTTTCGATGCTGACGCGTTTTCAGACGCATTACGGGGACGACGCGATCACGCGCTGGGAGATCTTTTATTACATCTATGCCGTGTTGCATCATCCGGAGTATCGCAGCCTTTATGCTGCGAACCTTCGCCGCGAACTGCCTCGCGTCCCGATGGTCGGAAGCAGCGATGCTAAAGCTTTCCGCAGCTACGCGGAGATCGGTCGCCAACTCGCAGATTTACATGTTCATTACGAAACGGCTGTCGAGTATCCGCTGCAGCGCATTGAAAATCCGGAGGAGAAGCTCAACTGGCGCGTGGAAAAGATGCCGCTCACCAAGGACAAGACTGGCATCATCTATAACGACTTCCTCACCCTGGCGGGCGTGCCAGAAGCCGCTTTTACGTACCGCTTGGCCACCGCAGCGCGCTGGAATGGGTAATTGGCCAATATCAAGTGACCACGGACCCGCGGAGTGGCATCACTAACGACCCCAACCGCAATGATGAGCCGGATTACATCGCAAAACTCATCTGCAAGGTCATCACCGTAAGCCTAGAAACTCAGAACCTGATTGCTAAACTTCCAGCGTTGTCAATCAACTTATCGACGTCTAACGACATCCAAGACCTTCCCATGGCGGCTGAATCGCCTTCTACTTACGGAAATTTGAAATAGGGAACTTATCAGTTGTGGCCTTACTATGACGATAACCGCAATCGACGAGAAGTCGCCTTATTTAAAGCAAGTAATTGCCTTGGCCCGTGCTAACAGCTCAACATTAGGCTTCTTACCAAAGGACGCTTTCATTGAAAGCACACGCCGTCGGCACTTGCTTGTAGCAGCTGACGATGAAGGGAATGTTTTGGGTTACCTGCTTTACGGGATATCCGGCAAAAAGATGCTCGCTTATATAGTTCATCTCTGTGTTCGTCCTGAGTATCGAAAGAACAAGGTGGCTACTACTCTAGTACAAGAGCTGAAAGCTCAGACCTACAATACCTTGCACGGTATAAGGGTCCGGTGCCGCCGGGATTACGAAGCAAGTAGGGTCTGGCCAAGTTTGGGCTTTTCAGCACTTGGGGAGATGCCAGGCCGAGGAAGAAAAGAAACGACACTGACGGTATGGAGGCTCGACTATGGGCACCCGACCCTATTCACACTCCTCGATGACCCTGAAGGGTCGGCGAGGGTAAAAGTGTCGATGGACGCCAACGTTTTCTATAAATTAGACGAACCTCCGAATCTGGAGAACGAAGAGTGTCAGGCTTTGTTAGCTGACTGGCTTACAGAAGCTATTGAATTGTGTGTCACGAACGAACTCTTTAATGAGATCGACCGACACCCAGAAAAAGAGGTCAGGGCTGCTAATCGCCGTTTCGTTCGGAGATTTCGTGTCGTGTCGGGACCGGAAGACCAGTTCGAGGAAGCGATTGAAGGTTTGCGTTTGCTGTTTCCTGGTCGTTTGACGATAAGCGATAAGTCCGACATTCGTCAGTTATCAAGATCAATCGCTGCAGGTATACAATTCTTTGTTACACTTGATCCACGCCTTTTGAAGAAAACTGATGAAATCTTCGAGGCAGTCGGGATTCGGGTCCTTCGCCCAGCGGACCTCATCCTAGAACAAGATTCGCTCATCAGAGAAGCTGAGTACCAGCCCGTCAGGCTTGCTGGAGCTTCGATGGCCATTGAACGTGCCCGGCCTATGGAACAGCTTCTGTTGAACGAAAGCTTCCGTGCCCCACAAAGGGAAACAAAACAGCAATTCGCGGCTTTACTGAATTCTTTGCTCGCAGACCCGCATGACGTTGAAGTCAAGGTTGTAAAGGACGCAGACAGGCCTCGAGCACTATTAGCTTTCAAGAGGTCAAAGGAAACCGAGCTGGAAGTTCCGATAATGCGGATTGATCGCGGTCTCAGCTCAGGCTTGGCCTCCACTCTAATGCGCTATCTAATACAAGAGCTAGTTCTAACTTCTGCGAAAGAAGACAGAGCAGTTACACGGATAACAGACCAGTACCTAACGGCTGATTCAGTTGACGCTCTCAGGGAAAATGGTTTTTCTCGTTCGAACGGAACCTGGTTCAAAATCAACCTCAGCGGTGTAATGTCGGCTCAAGAACTGTTAGTAAAGCTAGTGGGTCTCGACTCTAAGGTTCCCTCGGTTAGACAGCATATCCACCATGCGGCCACTATAATTGAAACAGCAGTTGCCAGTGGAAACCCTAACATGCTCTTGAGTATTGAGAAGGCTCTCTGGCCAGTCAAGATTACAGGAACAAACATACGTACGTTTATCGTCCCCATTTTGCCTGAATGGGCAATGCACTTGTTTGATACCGGCATCGGTTCCCAAAATCTCTTTGGAGGAAACCCGAACCTGATATTTAGAGTTGAGAACGCCTATTACCGGAACAGCAGTCCACGGGTGCTTTTCGCGCCCGGACGAATTCTCTGGTACGTGAGTAAACACAGCGGGAAGTATCAGGACACCGAGTCCATAAGGGCGTGCTCTTATCTTGAGGATGTCGTAATCGATAGACCGAAGGCGCTTTTCACTCGGTTTCACCGGCTCGGCGTCTACAAATGGAATGATCTCTTCAAACTAGCGAAAAAGGACCCTGACAGAAATATCATGGGGTTCAGATTTGCCAAGACGGAAATATTAACGCACCCGATAGACAAGAAAACATTACAGAAATTATGGCATGAACAGCTGGGTAAAAACTTTCACATCCAATGCCCCATAAGCATTCCAGAGCAGGTCTTTTTCAATCTCTATTCGATGAGTTTGTAACAGAACAGAGGAGGCAGTCTAATGGCGACGAGTACTATTATCTTGTCAATTCGGCCTAAGCACGCAGCCAAAATATTTTCAGGCCTCAAAAAGGTAGAACTAAGAAGAATTCGACCGAAGGACTTAGGTAACGGTACCTTGGCATTGATCTATGTCACCTCGCCAGTCAGATCCCTTGCGGGAGCTTTTAGAGTTACACATGTGATTGAAAGACCCCTGACGGACCTTTGGAAAATGGTCCAAAAAAAAGCCGGGCTGACCTACCGTGAATTTAGGCAATATTACGACGGTGTCTCTACAGGTACCGCGATTTTTTTCCAGAAAGTCTGGAGTTTTCGTGAGCCGTTATCTCTTAAAGATTTACGAAATGAGTTGCTAACTTTTCTTCCGCCGCGCGCCTTTCGCTACGCCAAGATTGATGAGCTACAAGCTCCTCCCATAGCGAGACTGCTGTCTAATATATGCTAAGAGCAGAAGAAATGGGGACAGGCTGGTTTTTTCAACCACGACGAGACAAGTCTCCCTATGGCTCAGAGACGAAAGCCTCGAAGACTCCGCCAACCTTCCTGATCCCGATGTGCTTGCACAGGAAATCGTCGAAGACCTCGAATCCGCCCTCGAACAATTCCGCGAAATCGCTGCCGACTTAGGCGCCGACGTGCCTAGAGAGAAAGATTGATAGATGCATGATTGTAAACTTTGACTAGTATAATCATTAGTAAGGCAGACAGAGCGATGAAACGGGTAACTCATAACGGAATTGGTTGGAATAACGCTGACGAGGATTTCGTTGAGATTGAACTGTATAACCCGAACTGGCCAGACGAGTTTCAGCGTGAAGCCAACCGACTTCGAGCTGTGCTTCCGCGGAACTTGGCTTGTTCGATCGAACACATCGGCAGTACCGCTGTTTCAGGACTCGCCGCAAAGCCCATCATTGACATTGTTATTGCATGCGGTGAGCGTTCCCGATGGAATGAATTTCGAGAGCCTATTGAATCGTTGGAATATGTGTTCTGGGCGGAAAACCCGCACCCAAATAGGATGTTCTTTGTCAAAGGAATGCCGCCGTTCGGCCAAAGGCGAACGCATCACGTTCACGTTCGCTTGCCTGAGGATGCTGTGTTGGAGATAGCGTTTCGCGATGCGTTGCGTGCGCATCCGGCGTTGGCGCGTGACTACGAAGCGCTAAAACGCGATCTTGCGTTGCGGTTTCGCTATGACCGCGACGGTTACACGGAACAGAAGACTCAGTTCATCCAGGAAGCTCTGGGAAAGTAGAGCCAAGGCCGGCCTCGGCCGCGTTGCAGACGCCCATTCGGGTGCTGGCGTGCCCTAACTATAGTTTAGTTCCTTTCCGCACACAGACGAGAAGAAAAAGGAACTAGGAAATCGACGACGAGGAAAACTTCCAAAAGAAGTTCCACGTACAGAACGTCAGCAAGTAGTTGTTGTCCACTTATGGTTTCTAACGGTCACCCCTGCCGCCGCTATTCCGAGACCTGGCCTCCGCTTCCTGGCGCCGGGCTAGATCGCTTTCCTGCTCCATTCGTATTCCCAACCACTCGGTATCGGCGATGAGCCTTTGCCAGTCGAGATCTTTGCCGGAGATCATCGCCAAATCGCTTTGAATTGTGGAGCGTATAGCTCTCCCGGGATCCCAATACTGTCCAATGGAGAATCGCTGGGCCTGATTGATGTAATTCAGCCAATCGTTAATGCCGCGCATCCCGCTTTCGATTTCTTTTAAGCCGCGTTGGCGATCGCCTTCGCGGGCAAAGGTCAGGCCTAGATAGAGCCTGGCGATATCTTCTTCTCTATCGGCGGCAAGCGCCCGCTCCAAGGTTTGCCGGGCTTGTGGGAGTCTGCCGGTAAGGTACTCTGATCGTCCGACATAGCTCCAAACCCCCTGCTTCGGCGAGCTCCCAGTCGCATACACATAATTGGGGTCCGTCTGAGCTGCGCTGTAAAAATAGCCGAGGGCGGTTTCATTGTTGCCCTTAAGCAGAGCCTGCCTTCCCCACTGTACCTCGCCGCCCACCTGGAGACTCGCGCATCCCGCGAGGAAAACAAACAGTGAGAACAATGCCAATGAGCATTTTGTTTTCATGGCGTCCTCCTATTTTTCCATGTGCTCGAGCCGCGGCCACCGGGGAAAGCACAATAGCGAGAGGGCTGCGTTTCGGGAAGTTAGACAGCGGCGATGGGCCCCGGCCATGTCCTCATAAATATAGCGAAGAATATGGGCGGGAACAATGGAGCCTTTTCACATCGCGTCGGCGGGCTTACGATTACGAAGAGCTAATCAACCGTGACAAGGGTCACCCTCGACATCTTGTGGCTCAGAGACAAAAGCCTCGAAGAATCCGACAATCTCCAACTGAGCGGTTCAATGTTCAACGTTCAAAGTTCAATGCTAAGAGGCGAGGAAATCGTCGAAGACCTCGAAGCCGCCCTCGAACAATTTCGCGAAATCGCTGCCGACTTAGGCGCCGACGTGCCTACAAAGAAAGATTGACAGATGACCGATCAACTCGGAAGTTGCTCTCAGTATCACGTCCCACCTGTGCAATTGCTCAGCACTTTTTTGTGATTGTAACGAAGCGTCATAGCGGAGCAACTGCCAGCCGACGTGGATGACCTGCGCAGACCGCGGCCTGGCTGCTTCGACACGCTGGGCTGCTGAAGCAGGCTGGAGCAGAGGTGGGGCGCACTTTGGCACACATTCTGTTTGGGCTGGGGATCGGCGTGTTGATGGCCCTCTACGATGTGCAGCCGCATGAAGCCTTCGGGCCACTCGCAAGAGGGGGGCAAATATCCGTCCCTGTCTGCAAGCCGCCTACGAGTTGACACAACGTCACCTTATCGGATACGGTCTGCCCCAAAGACGGGGGTATGGAGCGAGTCTGCTTCCTGAGTTAATGCTTGAGGCTCTGGAACGCGGGCTCCCATCGGGTCGTCGGGGTAATTTCGAGTGCTCAGTGACCAACCCCCCAAAGCAAATTCCTATCATTTGCTCCGAGCAAGCTCGAGGAGACGCGCATGCGAGCGTGGACCGTGGATGCCGACGACATCCGCGTCGCCGAAGACTTCGACGAGGCTCTGCTGCACCGCACGCCCGAGATCGACAACTTCCTGAGCCTGGACCGGGATGACAAGTTCATCGTCATCGGGACGAAGGGATTCGGGAAGACACTGCTGCTCAAGGCCAAGCGCATCCTGTACCAGCGCCGGGGAGGGACGGCATGTCTTCCCACCGGCAACCTCCTCGACAAGCTGATCGGCGACAAGATCTTCGGCAAGGAGGCTCTCGCCTTCTTTGCGGCGTCGTCGCTCCCGTGGGCCAAGGTGTGGCTCACGGCCATCGCGGTGGCCGTCCTCAAACATCTCCGCCAGACCGAGGGGCTTAAGGTCAACCCGAGGCTGGCGCGCCTGATCACCGACGAACAGCTGCACGGCGTCATCGATCACTTCGTCCGGCTCCTGGATTTTCCACCGAGCGACCTCCAACGCAGTGCCAGTGACACCGACGGTCACCTGGCCCCACGCCTGCGAGCGGTTAACACGTCGGTGGCGATCTTCCTCGACGGCGTCGACGAGTATTTCAACAAGCATATCGAAAGCGTCCGGAACCGCCCAAGCGTGGCGGGTGAGCTTTCGCCGGACGTGTGGCACTTTGCCCAGCTGGGCCTGGTCGAGGTTGCCTACCAGCTTCGGCGGATCAACCATCGCCTCAAGGTCTTCGCGGCCGTGCGGAAGGAGGCGTATGCGCGGCTCCAAACGACGGTCATGGCCCAGCAGTATCGCGGAAGCGCCATCGACATCGTGTATCCGATCGAAAGTCTCCGCGAGATCTTCATCAACAACGTCCGGCTTGAGAAGCCCGATCGGATGGTTCGTCCCGAGCGGCTACGTACCGACCCCCTGGAGGCGTTTCTCGGCCGGACATCGATCACGGATATCTACACCGGTCTGCAGGAAGACGCGTTCGAGTATCTGTGGCGGCACACATTACTCCGGCCGCGTGATTTGATGACCATCGGGGAGCGGCTGGCCGCCCTCCGGCCCGAGGAGCGGTGGAATGAATACCGATTGAAGGAGGCGGTGAACCAAGCCGCGACCGAGATTGCCCAGGAGTACCTGGTCGAGATCGCCCCGTATGTTGCCGGCCTGGATCTCGAGCATGTTCTCCGCCGACTTCCCGGGCACGTGTTGACGCGCGACGAGGTCGAGGAGCTTTTTCGAACGCACAATGCCACGAGGGGCGCGCTCGAAGCGCAGCACGTCTTCTGTGCGCTCTATCGGGTGGGACTGCTGGGTCACGTACACCACGACTGGGTGCGTGGAGAGTGGGTGCAGCGCTTCCTTCGGCCGGGCGAAGGCACGCTTCAACCGGACGGGGTACTCCCGGCGGCGGCACACTATCTTGTCCACCCGGTTCTCTCGGAGGTGGTCGGCCGGCTCAATCCGGTATATCTCCAACGGATCGATCGAGTGAACATCGTCGGCCACGGAGTCCCGTGGCGAGCGACGCCGAGCGTCGATCGAACCGTCACGAGCGGCATGCTCTTTGTTCTTGCCGGCGACGTCCACGGATTCGGCGGACTCATGCGGGCCGGCGTGGACGCGCCTGTCCGTCAGGCGCTTGAGGAGGCGGTGAGGAAGTGGGCTCAGGGCGCAGTGTGCGCTGAGACGAGCGCCGGTGACGCGGTGTTCATTGTCCACGATGATCCGGTCGAGTTGGCCCGCGCCGGCCGCCACATCATCGACGAGGTGTATCGAGCCCCCAGCCAGCCTCGCCTGCGGATCGCACTGCACTATGGCGAAGTGCTGACGCGTCGGCGCGAGGGTGACGGGGCCGTCGTCGTTGCGGGCGGGGAGGCCGTGCTCTGCGCGGCGCGCGTCGAACCGCACGTGCAACCCGGACAGATCTGGACCACCGAGGAGTTCCGCGAGCAACTCGCCCGGCAGCCCTCCTTGTGGCGGACCACCCCGGCGCCCGGCCCGGGCGGGGACGAGCGCTTCAACGTCAAGAAGGAGGGGGAGACAGAACCGGACCTCTGGGTCCGACTGTATCGGCTCGAGTTCTGACGTGACCGCCGGACGTCGCCTGCAGACTAGAATCACATCTGCCTGACCCGGGCAGAACGCCCGCTCGGTTCCACGCAACCTACCGACCCGACCCGCAGGCATCGCCGGTTCTCACCGAACACAGCTTGTAGATCTCGCGTTAAAGAACCGGCTCCCGGCGATATACGCCACGCGAGAATTTGTCGAAGCCGGGGGGCTCATGACCTACAGCGTGAGCATTACCGACTTGTTCCGGCGCGCCGCGACCTATGTGGACAAGATTTTGAAAGGCAGGAAGCCCGAAGACCTTCCTGTAGAGCAGCCGATCAAGTTCGAGTACGGGACTACGGGGTCAGGTTTTCTATTCTAGCCAATCTTTGAATAGGGTCTGGGATTGAAGAAACGAGCATCCATGAGTTCAGCAGCAATCGTCCTAAAACTCTGGAGGACTCTAACGTTCTTTGAGATGATGGGATGAGCTACAGTGATGATCCTTCGACCTCACTCAGGACGGCCTCTGAGCAGTTGACGTATTTGCTGTTTCTCAAGATGGAGGATGAGCGGACTTACGAGCAGGTTGGAAAAGCTTCGGTATGAAGGCAAAATGATGATATAAGGTAGTCGCGAGGTGGATTTTGGCAAGCTCTAAGAAAACAAAAAGCTCCGCTGAATTGGCTGACAAGGAATCCTTGAATCAGAACGCACCTTTTCGACTTGAAGACCTGGAGTCGGGGAAGTATACGCCGCGGCAGGGTTGGCTAAAGGAAGTTTGGGGTAAGTGGCCGGGGGATGAGTCCATCGAAGAACTGCTTGCGGCTCTGAAGAACGACTAGCGGGAGGAACCATGAGTATAGAAAAATCGGTTCTGGAGAAGCTCCTCAAGTTACCGGTAGAGAAACAAAAGGAAGTGTTAGATTTCGTAGAGTCTCTAGAAAAAAAATCTAGTCCGCGGCATCCCCGCCATAGCTTGAAAGGCTTGTGGGCCGACTTAGCAGTGGAACTCTCGGCTGAGGATTTTGCCGAAGCGCGGCGCGAAATGTGGGGAGGATTTCCCAGAGAGGATGTTTGATGGCCGCTGCAGTTGCCGATACGCACGCCGCGGTTTGGTATCTGTTGAATACGAAGAATTTGTCTTCAAGTGCGCAACGAGCAATGGACGACGCAGCCAAGGCTGGAGACCCCGTCTACGTGTCCTCTATTACCTTAGTGGAGGTCGTGTATCTCGTGGAAAAGGGAAAGTTGCCTCCTGTTGTCCTTGACCGGTTGACCACGGCGCTTTCTGAACCTAATTCCGGTTTCCTCATCACCCCACTCGACCTTCCTGTGGTCTTAGCAATCCCGCAAATCTCGCGGGACATGGTTCCCGACATGCCCGACCGAATTATCGCGGCAACGAAAGGTGCATTGGGGTTCGGCTTGAATAAGTGAATGAGCGATCGAACCGCGACCAGGCAAGCCTCGACATCTTCTGCAGTGAGGAAAAGGGTTGGGAGTAGAACTAGCGGGAGGGGAACGGGGTCGGGAGTTTTTTAAGTTAAGCCGTGAGGAGTAAATGAAATTAAAGCTGAGTAGAATCCTTAAAGATCTGCGGGCGCAGCGTGAGTCAATCTACGGTCGCCGATTCACGAATCAAAGTACTGCACTCGATTTGATGCGGTTGGCCAAAGAGACCTTGCCCAATGCGACGCCTCTAACGCCAGAGGAGCGGGTTTCTATAAATGAGGAGGAATAAGGGGTCGGGAATCTTTTTAGATTCAGCCAACGACTTGTATTTCTCCGCAATGCGAGTTTCATCCGGGGATCTTCCCGCATCGAACGCTGACGTAATGACCAGAATGAAGCATGAATCTAGTTGGTCTTGACGTAGGGTTTTCCGCCAGAAGAGAAAGTTCGGGTGTTGCGCGTCTTAACTCCGGCGTTGTGTCTATCGGTTGCGCAACCGAATCATTGGAGACCCGAAGGGAATTCTTTGGGATGGATGAAGTCGATGTGGCCGCAATCGATGCGCCAATTTTGGCTGGGGAAGGTTTTGATAAACGAGCGTGTGAACGTCTATTCACGCTCGGTCGCTTTCAGCGCCGGTGCAAACCGGGTCTCTCGCATGTACCGGGGACAGGTCGGGCTTTTCGGCAGGCAGGGCATGAAAGTGCTCGGCAACTGTCGAAAATTTCCTCGGGACGTGAGTTGTTGGTAAAGTTTCCCCGAGTTTGGGGGACACGCAATTTAATCGAGGCTTTCCCTAATGCCTTTATGGGGGTTTTGTTGCCTGGTGGCTGCTTTGATCGAATGCCAAAGTTGCGTCGAGGACAAAAGTTTGAATGGCTCTATGACGAATGCCTTAAGCGAAAAAAACTTAATTCCGTCATAGATGTAATCGGAGGTGCAACTCGTCCGTCAGTACTTCATCACATCAAAACGAACCAAAACCACGATCAGAAAGCTGCTTTAATCTGTCTTCTAACAGCTGCCGCAGTCACGGCGGGGCGATACACGGCGGTCGGTGATAAAAAAGGAGGCTACTTTTTCCTGCCGCCTTGGGAACTGTGGGATCTCTGGGCTCGACAAGAGTTGGAGACTCAGCGGCAACGCGTGGAATCCGTTGACGTGTGGATAGATGGAGTACGCTTCAGCCCATCAGAGCCTGTCCCCGTCGGCCGAGTGAAAAGGGGTCGGGAGTCTTTTAAGATAAGCCGTGAGGAGTAAATGAAATCAAAGCCGAGTACAATCTCTTAAAGATCTGCGGGAGCAGCGTGAGTCAATCTACGGTCGCCGATTCGCGAATCAAAACACTCCACTCGATTTGATGCGGTTGGCCAAAGAAACCTTGCCCAATGCGACGCCTCTAACGCCAG
>Ga0184626_10000368_pt1 | contig 13691 bp, 14 predicted proteins | sample PLM3_60_b1_FD_133142 | JGI IMG/M metagenome (GOLD analysis project Ga0184626, IMG submission 133142) | Groundwater sediment microbial communities from an aquifer in East River, Colorado, USA - PLM3_60_b1 | ecosystem: Environmental > Terrestrial > Soil > Riparian zone | place: USA: East River... | reverse complement strand
TCTCACCCCGTAACTCGATGGTTCATCCGATCTGATCGAGCAGTGGTCATGAAAGTGTGTCTCCGGAAAAACAGTTGGTTCAAGGCGAGTTGTTTTGCCGCCCTGCTATCCCTCGCCGGGACCGCGGCGATCGCGCAAACCGTCGGGAAAATTCCCCGCGAGGTGATCGATCATGCGGCCGCCCACGGAACGGTGTTGGTGCTGGTGGGTTTGAACGTGCCGTGGCAAATGGAATCACGTCTGAGTGAAGATGAAACACGAGCCCAGCGTGAGGCCATCGCTTCGATCCAGAGGGATCTACTAACCGAGCTGGAGGGAAGAAGATATCAGGTCATTCGCCGTTACGATCGGATCCCGGGTATCGCTTTAGAGGCCGGCGCGGATGTCCTGGCCGAGTTGGCGCGCTCGGCGAACGTAACGAACGTAATGCTCGACCGTCCGGCGGTGGATGCGGCGGCCGCACCGTCGGAGAAGGTTCCCTCGCAACTGTTCAAGCGCGTAGCAAGCGATGGCACCGTCCTCGTCTTGGCGGGATTGCGGACACCATGGCAGCGCGAAGATCAACTGAGCGAGGACCTAAAGACGCTGCAGAGAAAAGCGATCTTGAGCGCCCAAAGCTATGTCTTGGCGGAACTGGGTGGCACCCAGTTCAAGGTCATGCGCCTATATCGGAGCATACCCGGTATCGCGCTCCGCGTCGGGTTGGATGCGCTGCAGGTATTAGAAAAATCTCCTGCGGTGACCAACGTGGTGCTGGACCGCCCGGTCAGTGCGTCGCGCTAGAGGATCTGTCACGCACGTTGCCGGTGAAGGACGCGTGAAATTCTCTGGGAGAAACATACCAGCGGCATGGACTTTCGGCGGGGTAAAAGCAGTCGGCCGCATAGATAGCCACGAGAACCAAGACAGGACTCCCGCTTTCGATGGTAGGTTATTCATTTATTCAAGCCGAACCCCAATAATCGCATTCCGTAGATTTTTAGTAGTGCATATCGGCGTTGGCGCCGCCTGAGACGGAGATTGCCTCACCGGTGATGCTGATGGCCAGTGGCGAGCAGAGGAACGTGACCACGTAGGCAATGTCCTCTGCGGTCACTAGATGGCGGATAAGACTACGCTGCCGCGATTCTTCGAGATAGTCGTCGAGTGTCTTGCTCTGGCGCTTCGCCTGCTCGCGGTTGCGTTCCAAAACTGCCTCTGTGATCGTCGTACCGGGGTAGATAGCGTTCACGTTGATGCCGAAGGGCCCGAGCGTGTTCGCCAGGGACTTCGTCAGGGCGACGCAGGAGATATTGCGGGCCGGAGTGCTGATCGCGGTGCCCGGCGTCCGTCCGGCGCCGCCGCTCAGGTTGATGATCCGGCCCCAACCGGCCTGCTTCATGTGCGGCGCCGCCTCGCGCGCGCAGCGGTAATAGCCGAGGAACTTTTCTTCGAAGTCCTTGACGATCTGCTCGTCGCTGATCACATCCATATTGTCAGGGATGGTGCCGCCGACTCGCGCGGCGCAGTTAGCTAAGATATGGATTCCGCCTAAAACCTCGGCTGACTGGCGGACGAATCCTCTGATTGATTCCGCGTTCAGTGTGTCCACAACCAGTGGAACGATATTACGTCCGGTCTCCCGGGCGATCTCCGTCGCTGCCTCGCGCAGCATCCTCTCGGTCCTGGCACCGATCGCTACATCGCAGCCCTCGCGGGCCAACTGCCGCGCTATTGCTTTGCCCATGCCGCGGCTGCCGCCGGTGACGATTGCCTTTTTTCCCTGAAGCTGGAGATCCATCCGTCCTCCTCGTTCCGATTTTGCCGATTTCCGTCACGAACACTTCACGAGCGTGAACAACGATTTCCCTCTAGAGAATCCTGTCGGAGATGGGGTCGAAGTTTTCAATCAAGTGTTACGGGAGACTTCTATGGTCCTGGCCGGAGCAGCATGCGTCACAGGCCCCGGCCCTGGTTTTTTCTTTAGCGGGGCCGCCAGACACTTTCTAGCGGCTAAGGAGCCCGTCAACCGAGAGAGCCCCTCCGCCGCCGACCAAGAGCGCCGCAGCCATTAGAAAAAGCGCCAGGGTATACTCGATGCCGCTATGCTCTCCCGGACGGCGCGCCAGGAAAAAGCCGTGCTGCACATGAGATTTGAACATTGCGATACCGATGAAAAGGGCCAACCCCAATGCAAACGGCCGCGTGAGAAACCCGGTAAGAAGGGCGAGGCTGCCGAAGAATTCAATGAACAACCCCAGCGCGCCGATGGGGGTGGGTATGCCCTGTCTGTCGCGCCAGTTAGCCAGGTGTGCTTTCAGACCGCGACCACCGTGCCAACCGAAGATCTGCTGTGTTGAATGCAGGAAAAACGTAACGGCAAGACCGAGACGCAGAAACACAAATGAAAAAGATGGCGACGTCTCCAGAATCCAAGTCATGCGCAACCTCCGTAGTGCAGTTTCCCATTGGGTTTGCTCATTAGCACATTACGCGCCCAAATCAAAATCAAAGGGCGGTCAACCCCTGACATAATCACTTTGGTACAACAAAATTAGTCCTGCGGCTTGACCGTTGTCGGTGACATAGGATAAAGAATGGACGTTTTTGTCTTCGCAGCTCAATGAAGACGATTGTAAATCTGTAAGATGAACAACCGCGCTTGAAGGAGGCAGTTGATCAATGGAAAATAGCCAGACAAAGTACGATCTCTCAAGAAAGAACTCGATCACGACTACGGCGACGGTAGACGGCGCCACCGACACCGTCGGTCCGGGCGAAATGGGAGCGGGAACAGGAAGAATTCCCGTCAGCTGGGACCTGGAAGCGGATGTAGTGGTTATCGGCGCAGGGGCAGCCGGGCTGCCTGCGGCGATCAAGGCGGTTGAAGGAGGAGCATCGGTTATCGTTGTCGAAACGAATTACGATATTGGCGGACACGCAATCATAAGCGGCGGCAACACACCCCTGGGCGGCGGCACGAGCGCGCAGAGGAAGTACGGCATCGAAGACTCGCCCGACCTGGTTTTCCGCGATCTCACGGACTGGTCCATTGTGCAACCCAACGGCTGGCCCGATTACCGGTATAACGACCGCGCGGTGATGCGCGCCTTCGCCGATCATTGCGCCCCGACTTACGAATTTCTGGTAGCCAACGGCGCGGACTTCAAGGATGTCCCGCCGGACAACCAGGGCGGGCACAATTTGGGAAACTCTGCGCCGCGAGAGAATCATGCGGTCTGGACCAAAGGCGCGGGGCCGGAGAGTCCAAACAACCGAGCGGGAACTGGCCTTATTCGGCCGTTGGAAAACAGCGCCCGCGCCAAGGGCGTCAAATTTTTGCTGAACTACAAAATGACGAGCCTTATCCGCAAAGGGCAGAATACCGGACGAGTGCTCGGCATCACGGCGCAGCACACGCCGCGAGTGCTGCCCGGGCAGACCACGCCGTTAAAGAGCTTTCGCTCCGACGGCAACATCGATAGCACGAAGCCGGCGATGAGTATCAGCGCAAGAAAGGCCGTGATTATCGCCACCGGCGGCATGACCAGCAACTTGAACTTCCGGCGCATGTTCGACCCGAGATTAACCGCGGTGCTCACCGTCGCTGGTGAACCTTATAGCTTCCAGGATGCCAGCGGCGAGATCGCGGCCACGGCGATCGGCGCATCGCTTTGGGGACTGGCGAACCAGACGTTGGAGAACGGCGACAACATCCGCACCCAGCGGGTGCTGGCGACGAAATGGAATTACATGACATGGGAGCTTGAGTTTCCGCTCTTCCCGCTGGTGCGCGCCACCGGCCTGGCGGTGAAAGATTGGCACAACCTTATTTTGGTCAATCAGGTGGGCAAACGATTCTACGACGAGACCAAGGGCGATTACCCCCACGGCAACGTCTATAACGAAATCAACCCGTACACGCCCAACGACTATCGCAACAACGAGAGGATCGATTACCACCCCAGCAAATATAACTTCTTCAATGCCGCCGTGGCGATGAACGAGTACTCGGAACCACCTGATTATTCCGCCGGGCCGGTATGGGCCATCTTCGATGCAGACGCTGTGGAGCGAAACAAGTGGAAGATCACGCCGCCTTACGTAGACCTGGACGGGTATTTCTTCAGCGCGAATACTCTGCCCGATCTCGCCGCGGCGATCAAAAACGAGTATCAAGCAAAGCCCATGAAGGGCGAGACGCTGAGAGCGACGGTGGAGCGCTACAACTCTTTCGTTGACGCGGGCAAGGACGCCGATTTCGGTAAGCCTACGCCGAAGTATAAAATCCAAAAGCCGCCATTCTATGCGGGATGGGCGACGCCGAACGTGCACGACACGCGTTCCGGCCTGAGAATTAATGCTAAATGCCAAGTGTTGGACATGAACGGCCAGGTTATTCCCGGTCTCTATTGTGGTGGCGAGTCTGCCGGTGGCTTCAATCAACATGGCTTGGGTAGATGTACTACTCAGGGCTACGTCGCCGGTATAAACGCCGCCGCCGAAAAAAGCGACGAGTAGGGTCATCCGAAGGATCAATCGGCAAAACCCGAAGGAATAACACCCGGTCTCTTTTTAGTATCAGCGGTAGCCCGGATGAAGTGACCTCGCGCTGGAGAAATTTTTCTTACCAGCGTGATATGGGCCGTCTGCCGGGACCGATTTGCACTGCTTGACAGAGCCCTCGGAATGGCATGAGAATCAGGCTATGTAAGAAATTCTAACTACGCGATGTCGAAAGGAGAATGACAGTGACATACACGATGATTTCAGCCGACGATCACATTGACTTGGGGTATTTACCGAGGGACTTGTGGACGGAGCGCCTGCCCAAGTCATTGCGGGATCGCGCGCCGCACGTCGAAGACCGGGGCGAAAAAGGCGAGTACTGGGTGTGCGACGGCGAGACCTGGGCGGACTATCGCGGCGAGCGCTGGTTTGCCAGACCCAAGCGAAACCCGCTGGCTCTGGACAGGGGCGGAGTCGGCGAACCCGGCCGGCCGACGACCCCGGACAAACGCCTCGCTGATATGGATCGTGACGGAGTCGAAGCGTCGCTCATGTTTCCGCCTATTATCGCGATGCAAGTGGGCGAGCCCGTGCTGAGAAATGCTTGCGTTCAAGCCTACAACGACTGGGCGTTAGAATTCGGCAAGAGTGCGCCGAAGCGCTTCTTCCCCGTCGCCATGCTCTCTTCCGTCGACCCGGAAGCCGCCAGAGATGAAGTCGTCCGGGTAGCGAAGTTGGGTTTCCGCGAAGCGAACTTCCTGGTCAACGATGTCACTCTCCAAATGAACTTAAAGCCATGGGACGTGTTCTGGAACGCGGCTGAGGACGCCGGCATCGTCGTATCGTATCACGTGGGCGGCAGCACGCAGTCGGGAACGGTTAGGGCCACGATTGACGCTATGAAACCTGGTGAGCGGCAAGGGGTCTTCGATATGGGGCTCAGCAACGGCGCAACGTCTTTTTTCAATCCGTTTGTAAATATGTTCAACTTCGGAACCTTGGAACGCCATCCCAAGTTGAAGTTCTGTCTCGCTGAATCCGCGATCGGCTGGATCCCGTTCGTCGTCCAAGAGATGGACTACCGTTACAAGAGACAATTCGAGCGCAAGAAGGCCGACGACATCCCACTCAAAGCGATGCCCAGCGAGATCTTCAAGCGCCAAGTTTGGGCGACCTATCAAACGGATTTGGTGGGACTGTATCTGATACACTTCTTCGGCGAAGGTCACATCATGTGGGGATCAGATTACCCGCATCCGGACAGCACGTGGCCGTTCTCCAAAGAGATCATCGACAAGGACTCGGCCCATCTATCGCCGGAGATGAAGAAGAAGGTTATTCATGACAACGCCGCGGCCCTGTACGGACTGGGGAACTGAAGCTGCGGCCTGAAAGCTTTGAAGCCGGTTGAACACTTTGAACTATTGAACCTTGAACTTTGAACGACCTGATCGTCGCGCAGGGCTTGACACCTTTTCCTCAGTCTGGTACCCGTCGCGACGACAGCTGAACTTTTCTATGTTGACTCAAGGGAGGATTACTTATGGCAGATGTTGAACCTCGCGGAGCGGTGTATTGGATCGATCATTACGTGGTCGGGACGAACGATTTATCTGGCTGGGCTGACTGGGCGAATAAAGCCACCGGCCTTCCTCCAAGGCCGATCAACGGACTCACGACTAACATGAGAAAGAAGAATACGCCAATATTCTGCTTCATGTGGTGGGACGGCGGCTCGTGTCGCATCGGCGCGTTTCTGCAGCCCGAGAACTACCCACCAGCCAAAGAACTGGGCACGGATATGCCCCGATGCGGCTTCTACATCCGACCCGAGGACATTGATATGCACCTGCGCCGGCTCGACCAGCGAAAGATCCCGCACAGCGACCCGATCCGGACAGCCGCCGAAGGCGAAGAAGGCACGGTCGTCTACTTTGCCGATCCGGACGGCAACCAGTATGAGTTCTGGGCGCCGGTGAAGATGCCCGAAGGCGCCATGGAGATCTGCACCGAAGAGAGAGTCGGCCGCATCAGCCACACGGTCTACGGCTCCCGCGACCTGGCCAGAACCGCGGCTTTTTTTGAAAAGTACTGCGGCGTGCAAGTGGAACATAATTCCAAGACCGCCGAAGGGACGCTCGTTTTGCGCCTACGGGCAGGGGCCCGGCTCATCTACAAGTTGGTCGAGCAGGTCGATGAGCGTATCGCTGGACACAGCCCTTGGTGGGACATGCACACTGCGTTGTTGGTTCGTGAGAAAGAATTCCTTCCCAACTACCGGCGTATGTGGGAGGGACTTCCCGAAGAAGCAGGTCCGAAGGAGAATCTCAACGATTCCCGGGAGAAAGAAGACGCGTTTCCAGCGCGCACGGGTTTGCACCGCAGTCCGGTCGGCTACAAATGGAAAGAGATCTATCAACGCGGCGATGAGTTCTACGACTGGGACGGCCACGCCTTCCATTTCTTTGGCGGTATCCCGCTGAAAAACGACGGCTCGCTTGCATTATACCAAGGTAAGGAACAGGAAGAATACTTGCGCGAGCTCGCTGAGTTTCTGAAAAAAAGGGCTCAGCCGTAGGTAATCGAAAGGCCTAAAAAAGCTGATGAAAAAATAGCTCTTGTGCTTCGAGAGCCTCAGCACGAACGGAAAATCTATAATCATTTCAACCGCTCCTCTGTTTGCCCTGAGGCTCTCGAAGGGTAAACGGACGGTTTTTCGGCGGTCTACTCAGGATCGAGAGCACCTTATCAACTCTGGCGCTATTCGCCGATTTATCCGACGTTGCATTTTTAAGTGCGTTGACCAAGAAGCACGAAGTCTGGTCGGCGCGTCTCACGCAAAATTACCAAGCCTTGATGACTCTGATTCTCCGCCTCGGTTTCAGTTAAATCATAAGGAGGACGCGATGATTGGAGCGAAATACTTTGCGACCCTTTTGATGATTGCGATCGGTCTTTGTCTATGTCGTACAGAAAATGCTCTTTCCGCAGACGGTTCCGATAAAATGACCCGAGTGCGGATGGGCTTAGCTGCCAGAAGCACGACTTCCATGCCCTTTTTCGTTGCCAAGGAACGAGGCTTTTTCCGCGAGGAAGGCTTGGACGTAGAACTGATCGTGATGCAGGCGATCCAAACGATTCAGGCGACGATGGGGAACAGCACGCAATTCGCTTCCGCAACCGGATCGGCCGTTAGTTCCGCCGTTAGCGGCGCTGACATTAGAGTTATTCTAGCCGTCACTGACCAGCCGTCATTTGACCTTATAGTCCAGCCGAACATCACCAGTGTTCAACAATTGCGCGGAAAGAAGATTGGCACCGGTGGGGTTGGTTCTTTGGCGGAAATTCTCGCGCGCCGGATTCTGCTAGCGCACAATGTCCGTCCTGAAGATGTTGCTATTCTTGCAACGGGTCCAAGTCACATGACTTATTTATCCTTAAAGGCGAAAGTTATTGACGCCGCCCCGCTTCAAATGCCCCTAACCTTCACCGCTCAAGATGAAGGGTTTCGCAAGCTGGTGTCTGCTGCCGACGTTTATCGATCCGTGCAGGGAGGTCTCGCCACGACCAAAGCCATGCTGGCCGAGCAGCCCGAGTTGGTGACCAAGGTTGTGCGCGCGATGATGAAAGCAATTCGGCTGATCAAATCCGACCGGAAGTATGGCATTGAATTTATCAAGGGCCCTTGGTTAGACATCGGCAAAGAACCGGAAAAGATCGCCGCCCGCGTATATGACATCGCAGGACCGGCGCTTTTGGAAAATGGCTCGGTGAGCGAAGATATTCAGCGCCAAATGATCGCGGATGCTGCAGTTCGAATCAAACCTAAGCAGCCGGTGCTGCCCGAGCAGGTCTTCGACTTTAGGATTGTCCACAAGGTCAGCGAGACGTTGAGGTAGCCCAACTCTAGTACATGGTCCAAGATCCGACCCCGGACCTTCGGGCGCGTACCTTTTTGCTCACTAATTGGTTCATCATAATCTGCTTCTTCGTCCCGCTCAGAAATTTCTTGTTAAAGACTGATTGCTTACGTTTTGTTTGCCACAGGAATCGAATGGAGATTTGTTGGTATGTTCTTTGCTGATTTCCAGTGGTCTATGGGAATTGCATTGAAGATCGCTGATCAAGCAGGTGAAACGGATCCGATGATTGCCGAGGCAGATTACTCCATCTACACACTGCGGCAGTTACTTAAGGCACGTCATTGGTTTGATGCCAACCGAGGAAGGTGGCTCGAAGAAGAGATTGAAAAGCGTTGCGCAGATTTTCAAGAGCCAACCAAGCGCAAGGGATCCGTTGCCACTGGTACGGGTAGTCGGTACAGACCTTACGGTCTCATGTTAGGCATTTTTTTTCTCGTGGTTTCTAGCGGGCCCTTCCTCGCCGTTGAGTTCCTCGACGCGATGAACTTCATTGCTGACGTTAACGGAGATCATGCACTCTTGTCGGGCGTGTGGGCGCTGCTCACGCTTCCGTTCGCGGTGCTGGTCGTTCTGATCGGTGGCATCACGGATGCTGAGCGCGTTGTAAAATGGCTCAATCTATAGCGATTGCCAGGCTCTCCCTCCCTTTGCAGGTGCAGCCAAACGTTCGCCCGTTTGAAATTGAGAAGAGCATTGAGACGGGTCTCAAAGTTGGGCGATGCCCTAAGTTAACGGCGTCTACCATACCTATAAAAGGGCTGCCGCATCCACGTCGTCCCATTCTCCCATTCGATTCTGTCGGGTCGAACATTTCCTCGCAACCCGCCTTGCCAGTCCAAAGCATGAATGTTGCCACTCCGGTTGATTTCTAAGCGGGTCGTATCGCCACGTTCGTTGGTCGCTTCGAGTCCCCCTCGGGGATGAAACAATCTCGGCACGCATATCCCGATTGCCGTCCAAATACCAGGTGCCTTGCAGGACACACGCCGATCGTCCCTTGTGTTCTCCACTGATCCCAACGGTTGTCGTTTGTGTCATCTCGCCTACTATATTGTCGGTAGGTCTGCCCAGAAACGACGTTAGGAACATTCACAATCCCCACCGTTAAACTTAACGTGAGCCAGAGTAAAGTACCGCTTTTCATGATCACTTCTCCTTCCAACTAGGCCAATTGCCCACTGCTTTTGACGTACCGGGCCGCGTTTCGTCACTCTATTTACTGTATTTGACGGCGGAGCTGGGCAACCGTTTACATCCTTGCGAAGGTTGCAAAGCAAAGTCAGTCCTTAAATTTGTATCACTTCGATGGTCTGAGACTATCTCCACGGAGTCTTAACGAAGACCTTGAAACCGCAATTCGCCCCTGTTGCGGCGGTTGTTGTACGCCGGGGACTGTGCTCACGCTCAGTGTGGATAAGTTTCAGGATATCTGAAATAGTGAGGCAATGGGCAATAGAATTACCGATGTTGGGAAGATGAGAAGCCGTACGGGCGCTGGAAATCGGATGCGGGTTTTCGACGGCATAAGGAGTGCGAAATTGGGGACTGAAAAGAATCCGGCAGTTGTCACGGTACAAACAGAAAACAGATTCAAAGAAGTGACATCTGCATTTGAACAAAGGGGATGGAAATACAGGATCGAGTTAGAACCAGACAAACCAGAGGATATTACCGACTTAACCCGATTACTGAACCCGCCCAAACAAAGGATTGTCGAAAAAAAAGTTGGACGCAATGAGCCGTGTCCATGCGGCAGCGGGAAGAAATATAAGAACTGCTGTAGTGAATAAGGAATGGTGAGTGATAACCCGCAGGGCAAACTCTTTGTCGTTTCGAATCGCTCTATGTTTCAAATAGCGAATTTCGTCGTCAGATCGCTAGTTGCCGCTTCGTTGCTCTTCAGCGCCCAGGTTTTCGCGGCCCCCGCCCGGCTCGAACCACTGACCATCGGGTATTCAAACTTTACCGGCACCTACGGACCGCTTTGGATTGCCGTCGAGGAACGTGTCGGGACAAAGTACGGTTTAGACTTAAAAGCGATCTATGCCGGCCGAGTGCGGCCGCAGCAGTTGCTCGCCACCGGCGATATGCCGATCGTCCTTGCCTCGGCGACCGGCACGATGACTTCCCATATCGTCGGAGTGAAAGACCAAGTGCTGGTTGCGACGATCACCAGTAAAATTGGCACATCGCTCTTCTCCAAGAGTGAGATCAAAAGTGTTGAAGACCTGAAGGGTAAAACCGTGGCGACGGGGAGGCCAGGGGCGTTCTTAGATGCGACGGTGAGATACGTGCTGCGCAGTAAGTTCGGACTTGTTCCCGATCGCGACGTAAAATTGTTACCAACCGGCGAACCTTATCTCGGTCTGCAGGCGTTAGAACGGGGCGTCGTCGACGCGGCTGCGATGTCGATACCCTACCTGTTCATTGCGCGCAAAGCCGGCTTTAGGGAATTGGCCAGTTTCGATAAGCTCGGTGTCGAGTATCCGTACACGAGCGTCGTGGTTTTGCGGCAAACTGTCGCTAAGAATCCGGACCTGGTGGAAAGATTCTTAAAATGCATCGTCGAGGGGACTTATATATTCAAGACGAACAAAGCGAAGACCCTGGCGGTGTTCAAGCGATATATGAAAGGCGCCGATGACGAGATCCTCGAAGAGACCTACCAGAGTACCCGTCCCACGTTGGATGAAGTGCCGTATCCGTCCCTGCAGGTGGTGAAGAGCGCGTTGGAAATGCTGTCGTTGCAATATCCTCAGGCGAAACAAACCGATGCGACCTTGATCGTCGAGCCATCGATCATGAAAAAGATCGAGGACAGCGGATTCGTCAGGGCGCTGTATAAGAAGTGAAAAGCGCATCTCATTGAGCGTAGTTACCCAAACCAGTCCACCCTTAAGCCTCGGCGGCGTGCCAACATCTTGACTTCCCACGAACCACCGTGTACTCATCCCACTTTTCTGATCTAAGGGAGACACGTTATGGCCAGCAAAAAACCCATCCTCGGTCTTTGGCTTTTTTTTAGCGCGCTTGCCTTCGGGGGCCCGGCGCCGGCTGCGGTGCAAATGGAAAGCCTCGTCGTCGGCTGTTCTTCGCTTGCCGGTCATCACACGCCGCTGTGGATCGCGGTGGAGGACCGGATCGGCAGAAAATACGGCATCGATCTAAAAGCGATCTATGCGGGCAGGCTCCGCCCACAACAGCTGCTCGTCAGCGGAGATATCCCCATCGTCGTTGCGACTGGGAGCGGAGCAGTAACCTCGCACGTTCTTGGATCCAAGGATCAGGTAATCGTCGCGATCAATATGAACAAAGTCGGCGGCGGTATCTTCGCCAAGAGCGAGATCAAGACTGCGGAGGACCTGAAAGGCAAAATCATCGGAGTGTCTCGGGCGGGTTCCATTTCCGAGATCATACTGAGGTACGTGCTGCGCGCGAAATTGGGTCTCCAACCGGACCGCGATGTTAAGCTGCTGGTAGTCGGCGACCCGGCGGTTGGCTTACAAGCGTTAGAGCGCGGCATTGTGGATGCGACCCCGCTGACGATGCCGCTACCTTTGATGGCTGCAAAAATGGGCTTTCGTGAGTTAGTCAACTACGATGCGTTGGGGATTACTTTTCCGGCCAACACAGTAACGATACTCAGGCAAACGATCTCGAAACGTCCGGAAATGATCGAAAATTTTGACAATTCTCATTGAAGGCATCTATGTTTTCAAGACTAACAAAGCCAAGAGCCTAGCCGTCATGAAGAAACACCTACTGGGCACAAGCGACGAAGTTCTTGAGGAGACCTATAAATACGCTGTTACTGCATTGGAGCAGCAACCCTATCCTTCCTTCGACGTGATCAAAAGCGGGCTGGAGATTCTTTCGTTCCAATACCCGCAAGCCAAACAGACCGACCCGAACCCGCTCATCGATCCATCGTTTGTGAAACGCATCGACCAAAGCGGATTTATTGCGGGACTTTACAAGAAATAAATCCAATGAGTCGTCGCTGCGGATGAGGAATGGTTAGGTCAGGTGATCGACAAGTACGAAGCCACACCGAGCGTCTCGCCTGAGTCCACCCTACCGGATATACTCTTACTATGCTTAGAAGGCGCGCTGCTGGCGTTTCTTTCTTTTCCCTACGATACACCTGTTAGACTAACGGCGGGTCCTTTGACCGGATCTGGGGTTCGATGCCGGTGACATAGCTACTGTCATCCGCGCGGAACTTCGACGGGTTATCCAGACGGCGATGCGAGCCTGGCCGGATTGAGACGAAACGTTCACTCCTGCGGGGGTATATTATTTTCGCCTGTTAGTGAGCGGTCTTCGCGTCGGCCGTCACGAGAGAGGTTCGAGCTCGCCGAGCATGGTTGGGATGAGTTCCGAAACCGTCGGGTGAATGTGCATTGCCCGCTGAATGACTGTGTACGGCGCTTTGGCATACATCACGTCTAGGATCGAGTGAATCACCTCGTCACCGCCGGTGCCTAAGATGGCGGCGCCTAGGATCTCGCGCGTTTGCCCATCCACGACGATTTTCATGAAACCCTGCGTTTCGCCCTTTTCGACGGCACGTCCGACTTTTGTCATGGGGCGCTTGCCGATGAGCGCGCTCCGGCCCGTCTTGCGGACTTCCGCTTCAGTCAGGCCTGCTCGTCCGAGAGGCGGGTCGATGTACAGTGCATACGTAGGGATGCGATCACTAACTCGGCGCGGGTCGTTGTCGAGAAGATTCGCGGCGACAATTTCGGCATCGTTAAAGGAGGTGTGTGTGAACGCGCCCTTGCCGTTGCAATCCCCTACCGCCCAGATGCTCGGCACACTGGTGCGCAATTGATCGTCGACAACGATGTATCCGCGTTTATCCATTGAGACGCCGGCCTTTTCAAGGCCGAGGTCGTCGGTATTAGGGTGCCGTCCTACCGCAAGCAGGACATGAGTCCCGTTGACTTCAGGAGCGCCGGTGGTGCACTCCACGTGCGTAATAATGTCCTTGCCGCGTTTAGAAAAGCCGATGCACTTCGCGTTCAATCGGACGTGGATGTTTTCGCGCTCGAGAATCTCCTTGATGGCCAACGACACGTCTTCGTCTTCACGCTGGATCAGGCTTCCGGCCATCTCGATGATCGTGACTTCACTGCCAAAACGGCGGAACATTTGCCCGAATTCCAGACCGATGTAGCTGCCTCCCACAATAATGAGGTGCTTGGGAAGAAAGTCGACGTTCATCATGGAACTGTTGGTAAGATATTCGACCTGTTCGAGCCCTGGCATCTGAGGGGT
>Ga0184626_10000367_pt1 | contig 13727 bp, 14 predicted proteins | sample PLM3_60_b1_FD_133142 | JGI IMG/M metagenome (GOLD analysis project Ga0184626, IMG submission 133142) | Groundwater sediment microbial communities from an aquifer in East River, Colorado, USA - PLM3_60_b1 | ecosystem: Environmental > Terrestrial > Soil > Riparian zone | place: USA: East River... | reverse complement strand
TGCGCATCTTGTGAGGCGCACGCAAAGTGGCAGAGAGGAGAAAAGAGGAGAAAAGGGGACAGGCTACGTTTTCGATTCTGCTGAAAAAGTCTTTTTCCGAAAATCAGAAAAAAATATTTCGCACACAGATGCCGTATAATGAACGATCGGACCTTGGTTAATCATTTTTGATGTCCCGAATTTTTCGAGAGAGGGGGTTTTTGAGCAGAATCACAATCTGATCAATCTTGGATTTTGATGCGAAAAGTGAACAGGACGCGCGCTGTTGATGAAACCTTTTGCGCTCATTACGACGGCCGGCGCTTGAGACTGGTGCTTACTCAGAGCTTAAACAACCCCTTTTCGACCTTGTCAAAGTCGGCTTTGAGAATGCCAGAGGCATCTAGAACACGCTGTAGTCTACCGGACCTAGTAATAACAAAACCGAGTCTGGTCTCTGCTGGTATCAGGCGACAGATCATCCCGCATATTTGAAGGGCATCTCTGTTGTCCCCCGACTTCGGGTAATATTCCGTCCAAACCCGCCCTATCTCTTTGTCATCAATTGTTCTCCTCAGTAGTCGCGGATCAGGATCTCGCCTCGGCGGACGCATGTACCCGCGTTGCGTCACTCGCCCGACGCACTAGGTGTCAGAAAGCGCGATGCGAGATTCGAGATTCGGGATTCCCGGATCCGGAATCGTGAACCCGGCTCCTCAGTCTTAAGTGATCGAGTTGGTTGAACGACCTCAACGGTTAGCTTCTGACAGTTGCTGTTGCCTCATGCCTATTTGAGCGTGCGAGCCGGTTTTGTTAGCAGGATGCCAAAGTTCAGATCGCGAATTGTACATATCTTGATTCTGCTGAAAAACCCTATGAATGCTTCGACCAGGCTCAGCATGAACGGAAAAAATCCAATGATTTCCACCGCTCCTCCGTTCGTCCCTTCGATTGACTCAGGGCAGACTCTGAGGCCTTGAAGGATGAACGGAAGGTTTTTCAGCAGAATCGATTGTTATGTCAGACCCCACAACTGAGACCCCGTTTACGTGTCAGCCGCGAGACGCAGCGCGGGGGCTTGCTATTCTCCTGACTTCCTATTAACTCGATGGTTAGAATGACTCAACGGGTTCGCGAGTTCTTTTTTGTTTTGCCGACCGACGAATATAGGCTTTTGAAAGAGTGCCTCCCTAGGCACTCGGTCGGGTATCACGCGCTCGATCTCGCCATTCCGGCGGGCGACGAAAAACGTGCCTTTACTTGTAGCGAAAATGAACTGCAGGACGTTATCGAATCCGTCGGACACAAGTTTCCACTCGGTAAGGCCCTGGCAACCTTGATCCGGCAACAATGGCAGCCGATATCTAAATCCCAGAACAAGAAGCCGAAGAAACCGAAGAAGCGCTAACATACGCTATCTCGTATCCCGCATCCTGCATCCCGCATCAGACTCAAAACTCCAGACAACGGCAATCGCGGGGAAACTTGCACGTTTCAGGAATTCTCCAAACGTCAAAACGCTCTCTGAAAGGAACGGATGATTCACCGCCGAGGGGCTGAGGAAGCGGAGGGGATAGACTTTACACTTGGAAGTCCATTGCGCCGACGTGGCTGGAGGCGAAAAACAGATGAAGCACCCGTCCGGTGGACCGTCTCGACTAATTCAGTGGGATCGCTGACGATTACGGAGACTGGCGGCGGGCAACGCGGTGAAAGCTGCAAAACTGCAGAAATTGTCCTTGTGTTCTACGAACCCGCGGCCTACAGTGATTGGCTATGGCAAGAATAACTGTTGAAGATTGTTTGGATAATGTTTCGAGTCGTTTTGAGCTCGTAATGCTCGCATCAAAACGAGCAAAGCAGCTCTTAAAAGGTGCCAAGCCGCTCGTAGAATCGGATAACCGAGAAATTGTTATTGCGCTTCGCGAGATCGCCGCAGGGAAAGTGCGCTGGGCTATTCCTCAGACCTGACGCGTCGAAGCGACAGGCTCAGTCTTCTCCATAGTTATACTGCGGGCCGTTCAAATGGTTCGACCAGCTCACCATGAGCGGAATCTACCGTTCAACCGCTGCGCTCCGTGCAAATAGATCCAACGCCTTCAAAAAACTCCGGACAACGGGAATCGGTGGGGACTTCCACGTTTCGAAAATTCCCGAAACGTCGAAACGCTCTCTGAAAGCTACGGATGATTGACCGCCGAGGGGCGGAATGAGCCAGTAGCGGCGCCGCTCGTTGATATGGTAGATGCGGATCTACGGAGAAAATTATGGATCGTATCAGACGCCGGTAAACAAAAAAGTGATACGCTGTGTTAATTCTCCATACGCCGGATCCCGGTTGCAGAAAATCCATGACTCTTCGAAAAGTACCCCCTCTATCATTAGCCTCGTTGAAAGAGTGAGCGGCTATCCGGTCGTTGCGAGTGAAGACGTTTCGCTGACAACGTTAGCGGTTTCACTCGTTGCGCGCGGCGACGAACAACCTGAACTATCGTGATTCCTCCATTTAACGATGCTGGATGCTATAGAGCAGTTCATCCATTAGAATAGAAGGCAGGTGACGAGAGGCAATGACCTTCCTGTGAAATAAATTTCCATATTTCTTTCTCGTGCAACTCGCCGGGTTGATGATCTTCAAGTTACATGACTGCGTTTTCAATCATTCGTGTCGGAAAACGTCCGCACGGGTCATTCATCAAGTTTAATCGCAACAACCCCGTCTATTAGGATCGAGCAATTCCAACGTGATATACTCAAATCTACAGATGTGGGCACGACAGATTGGAGACACAATGTTCAATCCTCAGCTGAAAATTGCCTTTATGATTCTCGTCGGCTGCTTGGTATCGGGTTGTGCGCAGATCAAAGAAACTGGTCGAATAATCGGGCACACGACTCGCGATGTGACTACGGAAATCGGTCATGGTGCTCGTGACGTTACCAGAGAGATCGGTCATGGTACGCGGGATGTTGTGAGAGAGATTGGTGATGGCACTCGCGACGCGACCAAGGCTGCTAGTGAGGAAGTAAAAAAGGTCGTGAAACCGACGAGTGAGCCGACCCAGTATTAAGAGAATTTCTCGTGATCATCGTGCCCGATCCGGCAGAAAAAGCCGTGTCCGTGCTCGTGGCTCGTGTGAGACTGTAAGGAGACCTTGAGAGAGGGCGACAAGGAGAAAAGGAGATTTCGAAAAACGCCGAGCGCGTGACAAAAAGGCGTGAGGCAAAAGTCCGGGTTTCAAACGTTCAAGTCGTTCAACTCCTGTGCTCCGTTCATTGAAAGCGGTTTCCCGTGTCGAAAGACGATGCGTTCGCACGCGGGGTGAACCTCTAGAGGGACCGGCACAGTGCGGAGTCCTTTATCGACGACGCGTTCGTTGGCATGATCGAGGTGTGCTTCGGAGTGATCCCCACCGTCGATGAGGACTTTCCCAACCCGGTCATCATGAACAACGACTCGGGTGAACTTCTCTCGTAGGGTGCCGTCGCGCCTCGCCGGCGGATGCCTGACAAAGTCGATCCGGGCAACGACGCTTTTATCCGAGTTATCTTCCCAACAACAACAGGATCCCCGCTAACACCGCGAGGATTCCTGTCGCTTGAGCGGGTATTGGAAGGCGTATGAGAGATGACAGACCGGTCAGTATAAGCCAGAGTGCCAACAGTAACATTCCGATGGATACAACTCCGATGGTCATTAGACCCCTCCTCCTTCTTCATTCAAGCCGATCCCTTACAGTGGCGCGGGAACGATACAACCTAAAAGTTTACAACCCGATGCTGGGCATACTGCAAGTGTGGTGGGTTTGCAATCGTGCTGGGGGGGAAATAAAGGGCCAGCTCAGGCTGACCTCGAGAGACGGGGCTGTCCAGACTTGCTCGACTCCGATAGCTCCCCCTGATCCGGAAAGCTTCCTCCGAGAACTTTGTGCTCCACTGATGGACATGTCCAACGCAGGAGAGGGAAGTAAGAGTCGTCGATCAGGCGTATGGACTCCCGAAGGAATCACTGTATTGTGAAAGGAGCGAAAAGCGACGCCTTAAAGGCAGAAGGGGATTTATGAACGAGCATAAACATTGGAAAATACTTCAAATCATCCCGGCACAGGACGGTTGGAAAGCCGTTCATTGCCAGGAAACAGAAAATAAAGAAATAAAAGTTTCCAATCGGTCCGTCATCTGCTGGGCGCTTGTCGAGTCGATCGGAGAAAATTCGGTTGTAGGAACACAGGTGCGAGCTATCGAACAAGCGTCCAATGACTTGGTGGTCGTGGAAGACTTACTTAAAGCGGAAAATGTTGAGGGAGATGCCACAGGTCGAAATTGGTATTTTCTCGGATACAATGATCCGGACTCTCACAAAGAATCCGATTATTGGATTCAGCAAGGCAACGAGCGGCTTCGGGCAGAAAAAGAAAAAAGATTGGAGAGGAATGGTAGGCAGGATGCTCTCCGGGCTGCGGGGTAGAAGGAGTGCCGGCGGCGGGATCTGGCATAACAAGATGTACAATCCTTGCTCTTCCGCATGTTACTCCGATTCTCACTCGACACGCACCGATGAATTCTTCTTCGTACTGTGGAAGAAAACCGCATCTTGCTCTCGATGATTGCTAGACGAGAATGGCTTATTAGCAATGCCATGGACGGAAATTGCAGGCTCGGGCCTGGGCTGCGTGATGATCTGGCACGAGTAGGCTTCTAGAAAGGGCGACGATCATGAAACAGTACAAAGGCTATCCTATTTATGGAATAGCAGTTCCCGCATCTGAGCATCGCTGGTGCTCAAGCGGGCTAGTTTTTGATCGGGATCTCACCCAGACAATAGAGATTAAACGAATCCAGAGTCCAGCGGATCTAACTTTCAAGGCCAAACATCAAGCCGAAGAACACGGACTCAAATTATGCAGGGAATGGATTGATGGGCAAACTTCCGCCGCTATCTGAAGAATCGTCTTCAAATTCGGTGACAACGGGTCAAGCCACCCTTATCGTCATTTAGCCTGGTCGAGTGAAAGCGCTATGGTCTGACTTGAGTGATCAACTCATTGAAAAGATAGAGTGGCAGGGCGAGATGCCACGACTATTCGGACTCGAAAACCCGCTAAGCCGGCTCGGCGGACCGAAAATAGAACGCAAAAAGTAGCCCGCCCCCCTTTGTCCCACGCCGAGTTTCTCGTTTTGAGTCAGAGCAGGATCATCCTGCCTGAGAGCTTCGCAATAATTCTTTTCAGAATTGTTCAATATTAGACAGCAACTCCCGCCGAGTCAGCGCAGCATGAAAAATACTAGATCATGATGACTCAACCTCAGAGCGAGGCGTGGCCGGAAGAAGGAAGGTAAGATGGCTTTTTATGCGGTTGATGTGCGAGATCGAGTGATCCAGCGGGTAACTGAAGAATACAACGGGATGGACAACAAGCGTATTTTTCTCATCGAAGCCGGATCGGCGAATCAGGCATGGGCAAAGGCCGGCAGCGCGTTGGTGCCGGTTGGCAGCGCTGTTTGTAGTAGCTGCCGCCACCGTCATTGCCAGGTTTGTGAAGAATGCTCCGTGTCGAAACAATACTCGGACTACTGGATTTGTCACTGCTGCGGCGCGTTGATCGCGCGTGTGTCAAACTTGGATTTAAGGGAGGTGTTCAATGGATTGGGAAAAAATTAAACTGGGTTCGTGGAGCGCCGTCGGAGGCGCGATCGCATTAGCCATTGTTGGATTCAACTGGGGTGGTTGGATCACGGGCGGTGCTGCCGACGCAATGGCAAAAGAGATCGCTGCAAATGCGGTTGCTGAGCGTTTGGGATCGATATGTTTCGCACAGTTTAACCAGGACACGCAGAAGGGCCAGATGCTCAAGGAAATGAAAGAAAAAGATCCTTGGGACAAAGCCCGCTACATTGAGAAACAGAGTTGGGCGATCATGCCGGGTGAGGATAAACCCGATAGTAAGGTTGCCGATGCATGCGCCAAGCATGTTGCGGCGAAAGCATAATTTAACCCCGGGCAGCGATTCCTTCGAATCGCTGGTTAACGACAACACAATCGAGTCGGGGTCCGTCGGTCCAACTGATCAGCGGTGAAGGCATAGCCGCGTGAACCCATCGGTTCTTTTCAGCTCTGGCAGAAGCTGCGGGCTCCGACATTGAGTCATTGAATGCTTAAAACACGGCGTGTGGTGTCGCTAAGGGAAGAACCTCGTTGCGCCGCGATTGCGAAGTCTCAGATCGACGCCGGAACTCCGATCAGCGTTCTCGAAGCGAAAGGCGATTGGTTTAAAGTCCAAACTCGACCGTCGGGAGATGTTGGTTACGTGAGAAAAGAATACCTCGTTCGTCAAAGTTCGACTCGATAGTGCTGGCAGTTCTCTCCACTGTGTCGTGCCGATGACTTGCCATTTCTCCGCGCCCTTCACCGCGCTTGACTTCTTAGCAATTTCACCTGAAGTGTAAATTCTTTCGAAAAAACCTTCTCGTCGATTGGATTTCCGCTGGCCTGCTCGCCGGAGCAAGGTAAAACTCAAAAAATAAAAAATCCAAAATTAGGAGCTCGCTCGTGCGTTTTGGCACGAGTTTCACCGGAGCGGGGCGAAGGGAGCTGAGGGGTAGAGTGTGGAAGCGAACTCTTTGTGGACTCTGTGTCTGTGCGCCGAAAGAAATTTCCGATATCGAAGTGAGTTTGCCGAGAACTACGTGACGGAGGAGTGAGTCGTGGGGGCGAGCATCTCCCAGTGGCGGTCCTTAGGCGCGCACGGTGAAGTGGTGGGTTCGGACTACCTCGAAAATGTCAGTGGCGCGACATTTAGCAAGACTATAGCTGCACAGCGCTACGATCCGACGAGCCATAAAGGCGCTGTGGGCCGCCTTCTCGTAAGCCATGAAAGCGTCCCAATCCGGGCGGGCCACGGCGGTCATGTTTACTGCAATTCGAAGCCCTTCATTACCTTCGTTCAAAGCCTTCTGTTCTTCCTTCACCCACCGATCGAGAACCTGCTCGTGAGGTGACCTCAATACACCTGCGTACCATTCATCACAGTTGCGAATTTGGATCCGCTCCGCCTCCATCATGCTATCCAGTTCGGGTAAAACCCTTCTGAGATCAGCCTCGGCGTTCTTGGCTTCGTAAAGGTTCGACGTGAGCCAGATGCACCGCTCCCGATTACGGAGGCCGGCTACGAAATAAGGGGCGAGACTCTCGGGGAGATTTTGCCGCGGTGTGCACAGCTGACAAAAGTGGCTGCCCCAGGGAGCTTTTCCTATATCAGGTATGCCGCATTCAGTAATGTAGCTCATGACCATGTGTCCGTGGTTGCCTTGTACTCCTGCTCATAGTGATCAGCCAGTTCGAGCACCCGGTCGGCCAGGTACGGGGTCGATTCCTTGAGCCAAAGGAGAAGCGCTTGCGCAGTCGGCATCTCAGGACCTGACCATTTCTTGGCGGACGCCAGGCAATCGAGGAATTCATCCTCGATACCCGAGAAGACTTCGGCCACAGCTCGGTCAACGCATTCTCTATGGCGCTCATAGTTCTCGGCGGGGATGAGGTGAGCGTGGGTGCGACATACGTTTTGCAGCGGCCCGTCATAGATCTGCCGATCAAATTTGTCCATAAGAAAAGAGCAGAATATAGCTATGGATTCCTCGTGTGCCACCTGGTCAAAAAGTTCCTCAAGGCGTATCGAACCGGGGCTGTTGCCATCGACGTAGAGGATGTTAACCATCTCGCCCCACCAGCGGACACGGGGGTAGCGACCTGCCGCCCTGGCCTTCTCGATCGTCGCGCCAGCGATACCCTTGAAAGTCCTGGCGTCGGGCATGTCGTTGTCCATGAACTTGGGGAGTGTTGCGTCAGCATCGAGAACAGTAAGTTGACCGTGGCGGCGCAGTTCCTCGATATCAAATCCTTTATGTGTGAGGCGGCTGGAGATGATATCCCAATGAGACTCGGTGGCGACGATGATGAGGGACTCTCTTTTCACTAATCCCTCGGCCGCAAAGTGGCTCACGGCATCGCCAAAGAATTCCTCGGTTTGATAAAGCTGGACGGCATGTCCATTCGGACCCAGATTTGCCAGGAGAGATTTCCAGAAGATGACGTTTGGAAAGACATAGCTCCAATCTCTAGATTAACAGGTCAACGTTCCGGAAACCTGCCGCTCGTCGAGTCCATTGATATTTATCACTGTCTAGTCCCCAGCCCAAGGGCTCTCCAATTCGATGGCCTTTTTTTCCAACAGGGGACGACCCAATAGCGGGGCAAAAACGTGGATAGGCTGGTCATGACAGGTCAGATATAACGAGATCGTTTAAGAACCCGATCGTTCCGAAAACCGGCGAACAGGCAAAATGTAAAAACAAAAAACATGTGCGTGTCATGACTCGGGATTCGTACGACCACGGGATAAGCAATGATACATTTCGAGGCCGATACTAGCGGACCGGCGAACGCGTAGAGTCGAGCAATAAAATTTGTTCACCGCGGCGGGATGGAAGCCAAGTAAAAAGTAAAGTCTGGTCAGAGTAATTTGCATTCCGATGCGCCCGGCTTTAACATACGCGGATTGTAGCGTAGCGACCAATGCGGTTGTGCCGGTGATCGGTTTAGGTCTTCGTTCTATCCGGCCCGTCAGTAACATTCCACAGCGACGCGAGTTTGTCAGGGGAGGTGACGCAAGGTGAATCATCGCGAACTCGGTTTGATACAAGGATTTCTTTTGTGCCTGCGCGACTCGCAGGCCGTGCAGCTGCAGACCAGTCGGTGGAAAAGAAATCTCTTGGTTTTCAGCAGCAGCGTTTGCCTTGAGATTGCGGCGTTGCCGTTTTTGGCCGGCTTGATCGGTTATGAAATTTCCTGGCACGGATGGCTTTTGTCCTGGCTGTTTGTCCCGCTCGGTCTTCTCGGCTTGTATGCGAGTAAATTCGGCGACGATCGTTTCGTCGAACGGCTTCTGGTTATTCCCAAGCCGGATCTGCGCCTTTAATTCGGATTTCTCAACGCAGCGGACGCGGAGAGCGCAGGGTGAGAACTCTCTGTGTGCTCCGCGTCGCTGTGGTGAAAACGAAAGATGACCGGAGACGGAAGACTTCAAAGCGGTCTTCGATCTCCGGTCGTTGGTCAGTTTTTTATCCGCCGAAGGTCCGCTGAAGCTGGCGGACGATCGGGCGGACCAGGTCGCCTCATGCGGTTGTTGGTCGTAATTTACTGCACGCCTTTTACTATTTTGCCGTCTTCTGCGAAGTAGGCGTCACGCTCTTTGCCATCCTTCATATACTCGACTTCATAAGTCACTTTGCCGCCGGATTCTATTTTCTCGATTTGTTTGATTGTGTTGCCGGCAGTTACTTTTTCGATCGCGCTCCTTACCGGCGGCGGCACCTGTGCGATAGTGACGACCGTTTCCTTCTTGCCTAATAGCGTACAACTGGTTGCAACCGATAGACTAAATAACAGAATGACGACCATGTTTATCAATCCGGATCTCTTCATGATTTGATCTCCTTTTTGTAGTGAATATCCTGTCACATCTTTCTTTGGCGCAAACAGCATGCCAGATGTTCGAGCTGAAAACTCCGGATTAAACAAGGTTTCCCACGTTGCTTACTTCAATCTGTCCGAAATAACGCATATAGGAAGATAAATCCTGCCAACTATAAGCCTGAAATACTTGATTGCTTTGTCAGGCACTGCCACACGAGCGGCTGACTTGCCAACCGATAAAACGGCTGTGGTGAAATAAAAATTGAAGATCTCACCGCGGACGCGCCGAGTGCGCTGAACGAGAGTATAGAGATGAACCTTTGAGTGCTCCTGTGCCTCCGCGGTGGAGTCGTATTTTGGTTTCGCGCCTTTAACGTGGTTTTCGAGGGTCGCCGGAAAATTGCGGATGGGTTTCAATGAGCTTTTCAAAACGAGCCTTCTGTTCATTCGACAGACCGATTGGAAATTTCGCATCGCTCCGTCGCCATCGCATGAGCCACTCTTGGCCCAACAGCCCTGGTGATAGGGGATGATCTTCAACTCCTCTCGCTCTTGTGAATGCGATGGTTGTATCCGATTTGGGCCCTGAGCCGACGCCTTCTGCGACAAAAAAGCCTGCTTTCAGAAGAGCGACCCTCACGGCCGTGGAAGCTGAGTAAGTGTAGAGTTCCGCTGATTTCGGCAGGCTGCGCTCTAGGATTCGCGTAAAGATCTCGCCGGTCCAAAGCGCGGAGTCCGTTTTGGAAGAGAAAGGATCGTAAAAAATCAGGTCAGGAATTGTTGCTGATTCTATATAATCGCGGAAGTCCCCCTCGAGAAGTTCCCATTGGAGCAGGCTTGAATTGTGTCTCCATGCGCCGTTTTCAAGTAACTTACGAGGTGCGCCGTGGCGAAGATGGCGGAAGCATCCGGGATGTTTAGCGGCGAGGATGAGCGGATCGAGATCACATTCGAAACTCACAAGGCGCAGAGGTCGGAGAGTGTTTTCACCTTTTTCTCCGTAACATTTCTCGAAGCAGTGAATGGCGGCCATCACGTTGAACGCCGCGCCGAGTCCGACGTCCCAGATCACCAGCTCGTTTGCTGCGGCGTCTCGCCTGAATAGGCGAGAGGCGAGACACGACTGTTGTATATAGAGCCTATTGGCTTCGTCACTTGGGGGATTCACCGAGTGCATCACCTCGCCTGAGCTTATCTGGCGAATGCTGGAAAATCCTTGCGCGGACTTGTGAATTTCGTAATCGCCCAACCGGGCGGGCTGAGTGGTCTTCACCTTTTTCGGAGGGCGACCCGGGTTCTCATCGTCGGTTCGCACAAGATCGAGTCGTTTCTTTTCAAAGTAGGAAAGAAAGTCATCGCATAAAATGCTTTCCCTCATCTCGCGCATCAGGCGATGATAAAAAGCCATATTGTGAATGCCTAAAAGGTGCCAACCCAAGAACTCATCTGATTTGATGAGATGGTGAATGTAAGCGCGCGAATATTGTTGGCAGGTCTGGCAATCGCACTGGGCGTCAACGGGAGTTTCTCGCAATTTATACACGGAGCGGCGCAACTGAAGTTTTCCCTGAGACGTGAAGGCCACTCCTCGGTGCGCCAGCTGTGAGGGGATAATGCAGTCGAACATATCGACCCCGCGATGAACGCCCTCGAGCAGATCAATCGGTGTGCCGACGCCCATGAGATAACGAGGAAGATTTCTCGGCAGATGTTCGGTCACAAGTTCCGTCAGATCGTAGCGCTCGTGATGAGTTTCGCCCACGGCCAACCCTCCAATCGCCATGCCATCAAAGGGGAGCTCGCTCAAAATCATCGCACTGTTTGTTCTGAGATCGTGATGGCAGGCTCCTTGAACAATGCCGAACAGCGCTTGAAGTGACTCGCCTCTGGCCCGTAGAGATCGCTCGGCCCAGCGATGGGTGAGGTCCATGGCTGCTTGTGCTAGAGGGTAAGGGGCGGTGGAATCGATGCACTGATCGAGAACCATCATGATGTCGCTGCCGATAGCTTTTTGCATCTCGATGCTGGATTCAGGTGAGAGGAGATAAGTTTTTCCATCCACATAACTTTGAAAACGAGCCCCCTCCTCGTTCATTTCTCTGGAGTGCGGCAGAGAAAAAATCTGAAACCCGCCGGAGTCTGAAAGCACCGGGCCGGTCCAGTTCATGAATCGGTGGATGCCGCCGAATTTCTTGAAGACTTGAGGCCCGGGACGAAGAAGCAGGTGATAGGTATTGACCAGCAGCACGCGCGCCCCCGTCATTCTTAAACTATCAACCGTCTGCGCTTTCACCGTCCCTTGTGTTCCAACCGGCATGAAGATTGGAGTTTTGACTTCGCCATGGAGAGTCTGGAATGTCGCCGCGCGCGCCTTTGATCCGGTCGCCTCTCTGTCCAGCGTGAAGTTCAAGCGAGTTTTGACTGGACGGCAATCTTTTCTGATTGGCGGTACTTCAAGATCGGGGAAATAGTTTGCCATCGGCCTTCTTTCTCGTCACGTAACGCCAACATGTTCCCGACCGGAAATTGTGTTCCGATAGCGGCCCTGACGTTTTACAACAGCCCATACTATCATCGATAACGTCTCTGTGTGTACAGGGAAATCCCGCCGCCGAGGCGATGCGAAATTATAGCTTCGGGAAGAATTTTTGGCTTAGATCTCACCGCGCAGATGGTGGGCACGCGGAGACGAGAGTGTGAAAGCAAAACTCCGTCTACTCTGTGTCTCTGAGGCGATCAAATATTCAGAATTCATACCGGGCGTACGTAAACTGTAGAAGGTGGTCGAAACTTTTTAACTTACTCTAATAACCGGCGCTTAGCATCTTCACGTATTTTTTCTTTTGTCCTGACTGTGGCAACCTTTCTCTAATCGATCTTGACGGTCGTGCGCTGACGAAATAGGCTGCGAGCCAATGGTTCGATGGGCGCCATTGTTGACGCCTTTTAATCGACCTATTTAATACTGACGAATGATAGTTGTTTCAGTCGATGATTTTGTCGCATTCCATGGCACGCTAACCTGACGCGGGAGGGGCACACCATGACGAGTACCTATGACGCAGTCTATGCACGATGGTTAGACGATCCGGAAAGTTTCTGGGCGCAGGCGGCTGAAGCGGTCCATTGGTATAAAAAATGGGATAGGATTCTTGATGCTTCGCACCCGCCATTCTATCGCTGGTTTGCCGGCGCGATGGTGAACACTTGCTATAACGCTCTTGACCGGCACGTCGAAGGCGGCCGGGCGAATCAGCCGGCACTGATTTACGACAGCCCCGTCACAGAAACCGTCAAGACGTTTACCTATCGCGAATTGCTGGATCAGGTGGCGCAGCTGGCCGGAGTGCTCGTTACGCAGGGGGTTCAAAAAGGCGACCGGGTAATCATCTATATGCCGATGGTGCCGGAGGCGATCGTTGCGATGCTTGCCTGCGCTCGCATCGGAGCGATCCACTCGGTAGTCTTTGGCGGATTCGCCGCCCAGGAGCTCGCCAACCGCATCAGTGATGCCCGACCGAAGGTGATCGTTTCGGCGTCCTGTGGTATCGAAGTCGGTCGGATCATTCCCTACAAGCCTCTGCTCGACAGAGCGATCGAGCTTGCTTCGGTGAAGCCCGAGCGCTGCATCATCCTCCAGCGTTTTCAGGAAAGGGCGTCCATGATTGATGGACGCGATGTCGACTGGGCGGAGGTGATGGCCAATGCGAAGCCGGCCGACTGTGTTCCGGTCGCAGCCACTGATCCGCTGTACATTCTCTATACTTCCGGCACCACCGGTATGCCCAAAGGGATCGTGCGCGATAATGGCGGTCATCTGGTGGCGCTCACATGGAGCATGCAGCACATTTATGGAGTAATGCCGGGTGAGGTCTACTGGGCAGCCTCGGATGTAGGATGGGTTGTGGGACATTCTTACATCGTTTACGCGCCTCTGTTCAACGGCAATACGACGGTGCTTTATGAGGGCAAACCGGTCGGCACTCCCGATCCGGGTGCGTTCTGGCGAATAGTTTCTCAGCACAATGTGAAGACCTTATTTACGGCGCCGACGGCGTTTCGCGCCATCAAGCGCGAAGATCCAAACGGCGAGTACATGCGCAAGTACGATTTGCGCGGCTTTTGCGCGCTCTTCCTGGCCGGCGAACGGTGTGATCCGGACACGCTCTTGTGGGCGGAGAAACAGCTGGGTGTGCCGGTGATCGATCACTGGTGGCAAACCGAAACCGGCTGGCCCATTGGCGCGAATTGCGTCGGCATGGGAATGCTTCCAGTG
>Ga0184626_10000366_pt1 | contig 13737 bp, 15 predicted proteins | sample PLM3_60_b1_FD_133142 | JGI IMG/M metagenome (GOLD analysis project Ga0184626, IMG submission 133142) | Groundwater sediment microbial communities from an aquifer in East River, Colorado, USA - PLM3_60_b1 | ecosystem: Environmental > Terrestrial > Soil > Riparian zone | place: USA: East River... | reverse complement strand
GTGATGTCGAACAGGTGGGACTCGACGTGTCCCTCATCGAAGGTCTGAATGCGGAATCGATCGATTTCCTGGACATCGTCTTCGGCCTCGAACGGGCCTTCAAGGTGAAGATTCCCCGCGATAGGATCGTGGAGGATGCGCGGGGGGACCTCGCGGAGGCGGCCTTCGGGGAGAGGGGCTACCTGACCGAGGTCGGCGTGAAGCGCCTGCGGGAGTATCTCAGTGAGGTCCCGGCCGACCGCTTCCGCTCGCCGATGAGGATGGCGGACATCCCGCGGCTCTTCACCCCGGAGACGTTTTGCAAGATCGTCGCGCGCGGGCTTCGAGCCGGGCCGGGCGATCCGTTGCGGCCGAAAACTGATGCCTGACCGGTTCAGTGCCTTCTCCTTTGTGGATCGGATCACGGCGTTGGAATCGGGAAGGCGGGCTCGGGGACGCTTTGCCATCCCCGCGGGACTTCCGGCGTTCTCGCCCTGCCTCGTGGCGGAGGCAGTCGGACAGCTGGCCGCCTGGGTCGCCATGGCCCAGGCCGAGTTCCGGCGGCGACCCGTGGCTGCCTTGTCCGGGGAAACGCGAATCGTCGGAGAGGCGGCGCCGGGGGAAATCCTTGACCTCGGTGTGGAGATCGAGAGTTGCGATCCGGACGCCGTCGCCTACGCAGGGTGGGCGCGTGTCGCCGACACGCCAGTCCTGGAATTGTGCCGGTGCGTGGGGCCGATGCTGCCGCTGGAGGACTTTGATGCCCCGGAGGCCATGCGGGGAGATTTCGAGACGCTCTGCGGACCCGGCGCACGGCCCAGCCGCTTCCCCGGTATCACGGCGCCGGATCTCTCGCTGATCGACCGCATTCCTGGCCAGCGGCTGCGCGCCGCCATGCACGTTCCCGTATCCGCGCCCTTTTTCGGCGACCACTTCCCGCGGCGCCCCGTCTTTCCGGCCACGCTCCTGCTCGACGCCCAGATCCGGCTGGCGGTGCGGCTCGCGGGGGAGACGCTGCCTCCAGGCCAACGGCTCCGGCCCGCTCGCGTGGCCGATGTGAAGATGCGCTCGTTCATTCTCCCCGGTCATGCCGTGGAGATTGAAACCGGGATGCGGTCGGCAACGGACGAGGCGGCCGAACTGACCCTCGCCGCGACGGTGGATGGGAAACGGGTCGCCACCGGGCGGATGGAGATTGTCTCGCAGGGGCCAGAATGACCGGCAGACAGCGCCGGGTCGCCATCACCGGGTTGGGCCTCGTGACCCCGGTCGGGAACGATGTCGCCGCCACCTGGCACGCCCTCGTGGCGGGCCGCACTGGTGTGGCGCCGATCACCCATTTCGACGCCAGCGGCTTTCCGGTGCGCATTGCTGCCGAGGTGAAGGGGTTCGATCCCCGCCACGCGATCGAAGACCGTAAGTGCCTCAAGCTCGCCGATCGCTCCCACGTTCTGGCCCTCGCCGCGGCCGAGGAGGCGCTGCGCGATGCCGGGATCCGGCCGGAGGGCAGCAACGCGACGCGCTGGGCTTGCGTGGTGGGAAGCGGCAAAGCGGGGCTGGGGTTCCGCGAGCTCGGCGAGGTGCACCGCCACTGCGCCCCCGACGGCCACTTCCACCCGGGTCGACTGCTGACAGAAGGTTTCGCGATGGATCCCCTGGCCTTCTGTCGCAGCCAAACCTGCGCCGGGCTGGCCCTCTTGCTCCAGCGGTTCGGGATCCGTGGCTACGCCACCTCAGTCCACACGGCCTGCGCCTCGGGGAGTCAGGCTGTTGGGACGGCGATGAAATTGATCCAGCGCGGCACGGCCGACTACGTCCTCGCCGGAGGCTTCGACTCCATGATCCACCCGATCGGCCTGGCGAGTTTCTGTCTGCTGGGTGCGCTCTCGACGGACAACGAGACGCCCGAGCGAGCCAGCCGCCCCTTCGACGCCACGCGCAACGGCTTCGTGCTCGGCGAAGGTGCCGGCTTGCTCGTCCTCGAAGCGTGGGACGCGGCCCGCCGGCGCGGGGCGCGGATCTATGCCGAGCTGGCCGGTGATGGCAACTCGCTCAGCAGCTATCGCATCACCGATTCGCATCCGTCCGGCGATGGGCCGATCCAGGCGATGCGCCAGGCCCTTGCGGCTGGCGGCGTCCTGCCGGAAGAGGTGGACTACCTGAACGCCCACGGCACTTCCACCCTCATGAACGACCGGAGCGAGTGCGCCGCCGTCCGCGCGGTCTTCGGCTCCCACGCCGGACAGATCGGCGTGAGCTCGACCAAGAGTCTCATGGGGCACCTGATCGCCGGCGCCGGAGCGGTCGAGGCTGCGGTCTGCGCCCTCGCGATTCATCGCGGCGTCCTGCCGGTGAACGCAAACCTGGCCGCGCCGGACCCGGAGTGCGATCTCGACTTCGTGTGCGGCCAGCCCCGAGTACAGCGGATCCGGGTCGCCATCTCCAATTCCTTCGGCTTCGGCGGCTCCAACAGCTGCCTCGCCCTGAGGAATCCGGATGAGGTCGAAATATGAGCGCCCGGGTGCTCGTGGCCGGGAGCGGCGCCATCTGCGCCGCCGGCAAGTCTCCGGGGGAGATCTGGGACGCGGTGTGGACCGGCCGACCCGCGATTCGGCCCATCCAGCAGTGGGACGCCTCGGGCTGGCCGACGTCCCTGGCGGGCGAGATCGCCGGATTGGATCCGCGCGCCCTCGTGGAGGACCGCAAGGTCCACAGGCTGCTCGAGCGCAGCGACCTCCTCGGGCTGTACGTCGCCGGCCGGGCCCTCGACGAGTCAGGATTCGTCGCCTACCGTGAGGCCCTGGAACCCGCAGCCGCGGCGGCGGTCAATGACCGCACCGGCGTCTATGTCGGCTTGGGAAGTGGCAGCTACCAGACCGAGTACGAGTTTTTCCCGCTTCTCACCACAGCCAACGGAGATCTCGGGGCCTTCGGCCGTGAACTCGCCGCCACCGTGAACCCCATGTGGCTCTTGCGGTCGATGCCCAACAACGTCCTGTGCCACATCGGTATTCGTTACGGGTTGAAGGGGCCGAATGCCTGTGTGACCAACCACAGCGTGAGCGGGTCCTTGGCGGTCGCCGAGGCTGCCGCGGCACTCCGCGCCGGAGAGGCCGACCGCGCGCTGGCGGTTGGGCACGATGCGCCCATCGAGCCCCAGATGGTCCTCTACTACCATCAGCTCGGGCTCCTCAGCGCGGATGGGTTGTGGCCCTTCGACGCCCGGCGCAGTGGCAGCCTGCTGGGCGAAGGGGCTGCGGCGCTGGTCCTCGAGACGGAAACCGCTGCGGCTGCGCGCCACGTCAGGGTCTTCGGCGAGTTTCTCGGCAGCGGCTGCTCCACCGAGGCGGAAGGGCTGCTAGCCATCCGCGCCGATGGCGACGGGCTTGCGAGTGCGATCGCCCTGGCACTCGACGACGCTGAGATTCACCCGGCCGAGGTCGGGATGATTGTGGCGCACGGTAGCGGCACCCGGCAATCGGACGCGTCGGAGGCTGCGGCCATCCGCCGAGTGTTCGGGGCCACGGCCCCGCCCGTCACCGCGTTCAAGTGGGCCTTCGGGCATCCCCTGGCCGCCTCGGGAATCCTGGATAGTGTGCTGGCCCTGGTTGCCCTGCGCCACGGCGTGGTTCCCGGCGTGGCGACCCTGCGCGAGCTGGATCCCGACCTCGGGAACCTACCGGTATCCGCACGCCCACAGGCGCCCCGCAGTGATGTGGCGCTTGTCCTGAACCGGGGCTTCGGCGGGTCCAACACAGCGCTCGTCCTCCGAGCCGCAGCCAGCGAAGCACAGTGATGACGGACGGCACCAGCCCCCTCACTCGCTGCGGCATCGACACCGTCGAGATCGCGCGCGTCGAGCACTCAACTCGAAGGCCGTCGAGCTGTCCTCACCGCACCAGCTTCTCCGCCCTCACCCCGATCAGCCGAATCTTCGTCCCTCGCGGATTCTCCCGCTGGTCGAGGAACGGCAGCAGGAGCCGGACGGCGCCCGCATACAGCGTCTCCTCACTAGTCATCTCCTCACGCGCCGTATGCGACCGGGTCAGAGTGCGGAAGTGCGCGAAGCGAACGGTGATGGTGACGGTGCGGAAGGCGCGGAAGCCTTGGCGCCGCACACGCGTGAAGACCTCCCCCGCTAGCGCGCGCACGCGGTCCAAGATGAAGGTTGAGTCCAGCGTGTTCACATCGAAGGTCTCTTGCTCGCCGACGGACTTCGGTTCCCACTCGTTCGACACCGGGCTGTCGGAGAGGCCGCGCGCCTTGGCGTGGAGATCCTCCCCCCAGCGGCCGAACCAGTCGGCGAGCTGACCGAGCTCGCGCCCGCGCAGGTCACGGACGGTACGAATGCCCCGCTCGTGCAGCCCGGCCTCCGTCTTGGGGCCGATGCCGGGGATGACGCGGATACCTAAGGGATCGAGAAACGCTTGGACGTCCTCCGGGACGACGACTGTCAGGCCGTCGGGCTTCTTGAAGTCCGACGCGATCTTCGCGACAAGCTTGTTGGGCGCGAGGCCGACCGAGCACGTGAGCCCCTCACGCTCGGCGATCTCGCGCTTGAGCGCCCGCGCGCGCTCCACCGCCGCCTCGAAGCTCTCAAGGGACGAGAGATCGAGATATGCCTCGTCGATGCTCGCCTCTTCGAAGGCGTCCCCAGCGGACGCCAGGATCGCCATGACCCGTGCGGAGACCTCCGAGTAGAGCTTGCGATTGCCGTGGACGAAGACGACCTCGGGCTCGCCCTTGCGGCGGGCGGCCTCGGCCAGCTTCCAAGCGCGCGAGATGGGCATGGCGGAGCGGATGCCGTAGCGTCGGGCGGCGTAGCTGGCGGCCTCCACGACGCCGCGGCCGTGGCCCTCCTTGGGGTCGGCACCGACGACGACAGGCTTGTCGCGCAGAGCAGGGTTGTAGCGCGCTTCGACCGAGGCGTAGTAGGCGTCCATGTCGACATGCGCGATGATCCGCATCTGGCGACGACGCTAGCTGAAGGCGCGCGGGCGGGTCAAGACGCGGCCGGCCGTTGACTCAGGCCGGCCGCTCGATCAGTCGAACTCGTTCTGCTGCAGGCGCTTGAGGGCCTTGCGCCGCTTCTTTCGGGCTTGAGCCGCCTTGCGCTTCTTCTTGACCGACGGTTTCTCGTAGTGGGCGCGCCGTTTCATCTCCTGAAAGAGGCCTTCCTTGAGCATCTGCTTCTTGAGGGCCTTCAGGGCGCCTTCGATCTGGTTGTCGAAGACCTCGATCTTCACTCCCACGGCCCCCTTCACTTACGGAACCCTCAGATGGCGGGTCGATCGATGGGGATGGAAGGGTACCGAGGTGTCCACAACGTCCATCAGCCTGAGCCGCTTCGATCCGTGCTCCAGGGCGCCGGCGATCGTCGGGAAGGTCTCACGTGACTCCTCGACGAGCTCGCCCGCGTAGTTGACGATGCGCCAGCGCCAGCGGGGATCCTCCGGGGTCGAGAACGCCGCGACTTGCATGGGGCGCTCGCGCCTACCACCGACTCCCGCTGTACCCGCCGCCCCGCGACCCACCGCCGCTTCGGCTGCCGCCCACACCCGAGGGCTTGGCGAACTCTACTTTCAGCATCCGCCCGTCCAATTCCTGGCCGTTGAACTTCTTCACGGCCGCATTGGCCTCCTCGGCCGTCGCCATCTCGACGAAGCCGAATCCGCGTGAGCGCCCGGTATCACGGTCCATCACGACCGCCGCCGACTCGACCGCGCCGGCCTGACCGAAAACCTCACGCAGCCGCTCGTTCGAGGTGGAGAAGGACAGGCCTGCGACGAAGAGCTTCTGAGCCATGGTGCACCTCTGAATGCATCTCCCGCGGTTGACGACACTCCCTGGAACGCGGAAGACGGCACCAGAGTCGTGGTCTGGTAGGAGGGGGTCCGGGTGAACCTACGCCGCGGCCAGACGCGCATAGTGTGTCACGTTTCCTCCCCGGCCGACGCCCTATTTTGCCCGCCCGCCTCCTGTCAGCCGCGAGGCGGATCGCGGCGCGCGCGACGGCGGTAGCGAGCCCGCGAGGTGCGTTGACAGGTGCGCTTGCATAGCTTCCGCAGCTTCCGCGGACGGCTCGTGGCCGTCTTCGTCGGACTGTTTGCCGTCATTCTGGCCACGTGCTTCCTCGTCGTCGCGGCCGCCGTGCGCGCGAGCGCGGCACGAGATCGGCGAGGAGCTCCGGCTCGCCGGCACCTTGTTCGTGCGGCAGCTCGAGTTCCGCAGCCAGCAGCTCGTCGCCGCCACCCGACTGCTCTCGGGCGACTTCGCGCTGAAGACGGCAGTGGCGACGGCGGATCAAGAAACCACGCGCTCCGTCCTCGCGAACCATCGCCAGCGGATCGAAGCGGACGTGCTGATGCTCGTGTCGCCGGAGGGCAGCATCGCTGCCGATACGCGCCAACCCGGCCGTCTCGGCGCAGCGTTCCCGCTGTCGCGTCTGCTGGAGCTAGCTTTCCGGAAATGGTGGCTCAAGAAGCGCCCTTTCGACCAGTGATTGACCGGCCCAATCCTGGCCAAGAGAGCTCTAAACTCCTGATCTTCCTCAAGATTCAAACTCGGTATCGGATTTGCCCCTATGGGATGCCATGGACAACGTTAAGCGCGGCACCAGGGTCGAAGGCCAGGATCGGATCATCGAGCGCCATTTGCTTGGCTTGGGGGTCCTGCTTCTGACGGTGACGACGGGGTACCTGCTGTCCGGACTCTCGGGTGGGCGCGAGGCGCTTCCCAGTGCACATCAGGCACGTGCCGCGAGCGCTCAAGCTGAGAGCACATCGGCCGACACGAACACCGACTCCGAGATCGCAATCGACGCACACATCAGAGAGGTCGCCTCTCGATACGGCATGTCGGCGGAGCTCGTCGCCGCAGTGATCGAAGCGGAGTCCGAGTTCAACCCACGCGCCGTCTCCCGCCAGGGGGCGCAGGGCCTCATGCAGCTCATGCCCAAGACCGCCGCAACCCTGGGAGTGGACGATCCCTTCGATCCGAGAGCGAACATCGAGGCCGGCGTCCGGCATCTGCGCGCCCTCATGGATCGCTTTGGGAACGACCTGCCGCTCGTGCTCGCCGCCTATAACGCCGGCGAGGTCGCGGTCATCAAGCATCGCGGCGTCCCCCCGTATCGTGAGACGCGCGCGTACGTCAAGCGCATCCTGAAAAGGCTCGACCGCGCCACCCCGGCCGTACAGCTCTAGTCCCCTGCTCCCTTCGCTCTGATATTCTGACGCGCATGGCGCGGGCGTTCGTGTCGCATTCCTCCCACTGGGGCGCCTTCGAGGCCGAGGTCGCGGACGGCACGGTCGTCGCGATCCGCCCCTATGAGCACGACCCCGATCCCTCGCCGCTCCTCGGCAACATCGTCGACAGCCTGCGGCACCGGGCCCGGATCGCGCAGCCAATGATCCGTGCCGGCTGGTTCGACCGGGGCCCGGGCGCAGACGCGCGCCGCGGCGCGGAGCCGTTCGTGCCGGTCAGCTGGACGACGGCGATCGACCTGCTGGCGCGCGAGCTGCGGCGCGTCTACGACCAGTACGGGGGCGCGGGCGTCTACGGCGGCTCGTACGGCTGGAGCAGCGCCGGGCGCTTTCATCACGCGCAGAGCCAGCTCCACCGGTTTCTCAACGGCCTCGGCGGCTACGTGCGCGGCGAGCATAGCTACAGTAACGGCGCCCAGTCGGTCATCATGCCGCGCGTCGTCGGGACGATGCGCGAGTTTCTGGACCGGGCGACGGCGTGGTCGGTGCTCGAGCGGCACACCGAGCTTTTCGTCTGCTTCGGCGGCATTCCGATCAAGAACACGATGGTGAGTCCCGGCGGCGCCAGCCGGCACCCGGCGCGCGACCACCTGCGTGCGGCGCGCGCCCGCCGTGCCGAGTTTGTGCTGGTGAGTCCGCTGCGCGACGATCTGCCCGGCTTCGTCAGCGCCGAGTGGCTTTCGATCGTGCCGGGGAGCGACGTCGCCGTCATGCTCGCGCTCGCGTACACCCTCGTCGACGAGGGGTTGCACGACCGCGCGTTCCTCGAGCGCTACTCGGTTGGATTCGACCGCTTCGAGCGCTATCTGCTCGGCGCGGCGGACGGCTGTCCGAAGACGCCCGCGTGGGCCGAGCGGCTGTCCGAGATTCCCGCGGCAACGATCCGGGCACTGGCGCGACGGATGGCCGCGAAGCGGACACTGATCAACGTGAACTACGCGCTCCAGCGCGTCGAGCACGGCGAGCAGGCGCCGTGGCTCGCCGTGACGCTGGCGGCGATGCTCGGCCAGATCGGGCTGCCGGGCGGAGGCTTCGGCCAGGGCTACGGCTCGCTCGGCTACATCGGTCGGGCGCCCCTGCGCGTCGGCCCGCCCACGTTGCCGCAAGGGCGCAACCCAGTCAGCGACTTCATTCCCTTCGCGCGGCTGGCGGACATGCTGCTGCATCCGGGTGAGCCGTTCGACTTCGACGGCCAGCGACTGAACTATCCCGAAATCCGCTTGGTCTACTGGTGCGGCGGGAACCCGTTCCACCACCATCAGCATCTCGCGCGCCTGCGCAGGGCGCTCGCGCGGCCGCAGACGATCGTCGTGCACGATTCGTTCTGGACGCCGATGGCCCGCCACGCCGACATCGTGCTGCCGGCATCAATGACGCTCGAGCGGAACGACATCGGAGGCTCCCCGAATGACACGTGCCTGATCGCCATGCGCCAGGCGGTCGCGCCCTGGGGCGAGGCCCGCAGCGACTTCGCGATCTTCGCCGACCTCGCAGCCGCGCTCGGTGTCGGCGAGCGCTTCGGCGAAGGCCGGGACGAGATGGCGTGGCTGCGACACCTTTACGACGGCTGGCGCTCTCGCGTCGCGGACGACGGCGGCTCGGCGCCGCCGTTCGATGAGTTCTGGGAGGCCGGATTCCTCGACGTGCCCGGGGTCGACGAGGACCTGGTGCTGTTCAAGCAGTTCCGCGCCGACCCCGAGCGCATGCCCCTCGGGACGCCGAGTGGCAAGATCGAAATCTTCTCGGCGACCATCGACGGGTTCCGTTACGCGGACTGCCCGGGGCATCCGACCTGGCTCGAGCCCGCCGAGTGGCTCGGCGCGTCCCTCGCCCGGCGCTACCCGCTCCATCTCGTCGCAAATAACCCGACGGCGCGCCTGCACAGCCAGCTCGACGTCGGCGCCTTCAGCCAGTCCACCAAGGTGCGAGGGCGCGAGCCGATCCGCATCCACCCCGCCGACGCGACTGCGCGCGGCATCCGCAGCGGCGACGTGGTGCGCGTGTTCAACGACCGCGGGAGCTGCCTCGCCGGCGCCGTGCTGACCGACACCGTGCGCCCGCGCGTGGTGCAGCTCTCGACCGGCGCCTGGTACGACCCGCTCGACCCCGCCGACCCCGACGCGATGTGCGTCCACGGTAACCCGAACGTCCTCACCTTCGACCGCGGCACCTCGAAGCTCGCCCAGGGCTGTTCGGGCCAGCACGCTCTCGTGGAAGTCGAGCGATGGACAGGGCCGCTGCCGCCGATACGCGCGTATGATCCGCCAGCGCTCGACCGGCGCGGCGGGGTGTAGCGCTCACCGGGCTATTCCGGTGCTACGATACCGGTCAAGGGGAGGGCGATCATGGACATCAAGGGGATCATCGGGGTCAAGCACGTCGTCCTGAAGGTCCGAGATCTGGAGAAGGCCCGGCAGTTCTACTGCGGCGTGCTGGGCATGAAGCTCGGACAGTGGGATCCCGAGCGCGGCATGTTCCTGCGCTTCAACGACTACCACCACGACATCGCGATCTTCAAGACCGGTCCCGACGCCGATCCGCCGAAGAAGAACCAGGTGGGGCTCGTGCACGTCGCGCTGCTGGTCGACGGCCTGGAGACCGTGAAGGCGTGGTACGCGCGCTGCAAGTCGCTGGGCGTGCCCATTGTCGGCACGGCGGATCACGCCGTGACCAACAGCATGTACATCGAGGACCCGGAGGGCAACGTCCTCGAAATCTACTGCGAAGCGAAGGAGTACGACTGGCACACCCAAGGGATGGGCTTCATCAACAAGCCCATCAACCTCGAGACCGCGCCGGCGGCGGCTACCGCCAGCAGCTGAGACCCCCGGCTTACGTTCCGGCCTCCCATCTGCGGCCCCACCTCTCGTCGAAGGTCACGTCCTCTACGGCCCGGCGATTGGTGGGCCCGTAGCGGTTTTGTGAAGAAGGGTAGCCCAGAGGCAGCAGCGCGGCGGTGTCCACGTTGCCCGGAATGCCCAGCTTCTCCTTGATCTCCTTCTCGAAGCCCCGCCGCGGGCGGGTCGTCAGCACGCTCGCCAGCCCCAGCCCGCGCGCGGCCAGCAGCATGTTCTGGACCGCCGGGTAGATGCTCGCGCCGCGGTTGATGTCGCTCGCAGAGCCGTCGTGCTGCAGGCAGCAGAGGATCAGCACCGGCACCTCGTGCAGATGCTCGGCCAGGTGTTTGGCGGCGGCATCGTTTCTCGCCATGGTCCTGGCTTCGGCCTCGTTCTTCGGGGCTCCGTGACCGGGTACGGGGGTGTTGCGGTAGCGCTCCTGGATCCAGCGCTTCGTCTCAGCGTCTTTGATGACGATGAAGCGCCAGCGCTGCTGGTTGCCGCCGCTGGGCGCGCGGGTGCCGGCTTCCAGGACTTTTCGCACGAGCGCGTCGGGAATCGAATCGGGACGGATGTAGCGCAGGGCCCGCTGCGTGTGCATCGCCTCGAAAAGGCCGATCTCTTCAGCCATGCTCAGTCGAAGATGATGCCGCCGTCCACGTTGAACGACTGGCCGGTGATGTTGCGCGCGCCGGGCGAAGCGAGGAAGACCGCCAGCGCCGCGATGTCTTCGGGTTCGTTCGGGCGCCCGAGCGGGATGGCGGCGTTGCGCCGGCGTTCCATCTCCTCGACCGTCGCCCCTTCGGCCGCCGCGCGCATTCGCAAATTGGCGTCGGAGAGCGCAGTGAGCGTGGTGCCCGGGCAGATGGCGTTCACGTTGATGTTGTGCGCGGCGAGCTGGAGGGCGGCCATCCGCGTCATGCTGATGACGGCGCCCTTGCTGCCGGCGTAAATCACGTTCGAGGCGCCGGCGAATCCCTTGCCCGCGATGGAGGCGATGTTCACGATGACGCCGCTGCGTCGCGGAATCATCTCACGCGCGACCCGCTGCAGGCAGAAGAACACCCCTTTGCCGTTGACCCGCATGATGCGATCCCAGTCCTCTTCGGTGAGATCCATGATGTAGGCGCGGCGGGTGACGCCGGCGTTGTTCACGAGGATATCGACCTGACCGAACGTGTCGGCGGCCTGACGGGCCATCCCGTCAATGCTCTTGAGGTCCCCGACGTCAGCACCGAGGGCCAGCCCCTTACGCCCGAGCGCGCTGACGGCGTCGGCCGTCGCCTTGACGGCCCCCTGGTCGACGTCGACGGCGACCACGTGCGCCCCGGCACGCGCCATCGCCAGCGCCGTCGCGCGGCCGATGCCGCGCGCGGCGCCGGTGACGATCGCAACTCGATCCGTGAGCGGCTGGCCGGCGTCGGCCATCGCTATGTCCCGGGTGGGGTCAGGAGTTCCGGGATCACCCACTTGGGCGGGCGGCCCGAGGCAACGCGCTGGATGTTGTCGAACCCGTTGCGGAATCGGGCGGTCCAGTTCTCCCAGGTCGGCCCGGCCGAGTGCGGCGTGAGGGTGACGTTCTTCAGCGCGTAGAGCGGGTGATTCGGCTTCGCCGGCTCCTCGACCAGCACGTCGAGCCCGGCCGCCAAGATCTGCCCCTCCGTCAGCGCCTTGTGAAGCGCGGTCTCGTCCACGACCGGGCCGCGACACGTGTTGACGAGGATGGCGCTCTTCTTCATCATCGCGAGCTCACGCGCGCCGATGAGATTGCGCGTGCTGTCGTCCAGCGGCACGTGCAGGGTCACGATGTCCGAGGTGCGGAGGAGCTCGGTGAACAGGACGAAGCGCACGCCGAGGGCGTCCTCCTGGTCCTCGGTGAGCCGCGCGATGTCGTAGTACTGGATGTTCATGTCGAACGCGTGAGCGAGCCGGGCGACCTTCTTGCCGATGTTGCCGAGACCGACGATGCCGAGCGTCTTGCCGTGGAGCTCGAACACCCGTGAGTCGACATGGTTGCCCACGCGCCACTTGCCGGCGACCACATCGTTGTGGAACACGACCAGCCGCTTCAGGACCGCGAGCATCAGCATGATCGCGTGCTCGGAGACGGCGATCGCGTTGGCGCCGCCGTTGTTGGCGACCGACACCTTCGCCTTCCGCGCCGACTCGATGTCCACGCGGTCGTAGCCGGCGCTGAGGAGCTGGACCAGCTTCAGCTTGGGCGCCGACCGGAAGAACTCGCCGCCGATCGGGCGACCGAGCCCCATGACGTACTCCGCGTCCTTGACCGCGTCGTAGAACGCCGGGGTGTCCTGGTCGACCACCACGAGCTCGAAGCCGGGAGGCGTCAGCAGTTTCGCGATGTCGAGGATCGCGTCGGGTTGTTTAGGAATGAAGACGATCTTGGTCGCCATGTCCGGCTCCTTTTGCGGTTTGACGAGGCGATTACGCCAGTGGAACGGTCGCCGTCACGCAGATCTGGTTGCCAAGGACCCGCGTGGTGTGGCCCTTGCCGGTCGTGTCCTCGACGAGTCGCGCGTCGCCCGGGCCGAAGACGTGCTTGGACCCGTCGCCCAGACCGATCTCGAGCTGCCCGGAGAGAATGATGACGAACTGGCGTCGCGGCGCGGGGTGCCAGTCGATGAACTGGCCCACCGGCCACTCGCGGAACGTGATCTGATTCGCCGGAAGACCCTTCAGCCAGTCGGGCTTGGCCTTGAGCTCGATCGTCTCGATGTGCGCCTGCTGGTCGGTGCCCGCGTACAGCCGGAATGTGCCCATCGCACCCTCCCGTTGTTCATAGGCTCGCCTCGTCGTTGTCAGAACCGGAGGGATGCTAGCATAGAAGCCGACCCATGACCGGCCGCATGCCGGGACCGACGTCCCACACGTTCTTTTCGCAGCGCCTGCGCCTTCACTACGTCGACTGGGGCAATCCGACGAAGGCGCCGCTGGTCTTCCTGCACGGCGGGCGCGACCACTGCCGGAACTGGGACTGGGCCGCCGCGGCGTTGCGCGACGACTGGCACATCATCGCGCCCGATCTCCGGGGGCACGGCGACAGCCAGTGGTCGACCGACGGCAGTTACACCCTGGCGGGCTACATCTACGACCTGGTCCAGCTCATCCATCAGCAGCGCCTGGCTCCCGCGACGATCATCGCCCACTCGCTCGGCGGCCAGATCGCCTTGCGCTACGCCGGCATCTACCCGAAGACCGTGGCCCGGCTGGTAGCCATCGAGGGGCTCGGTCCGCCACCCGCATGGCTCGCGCAGGCTGCCTCGAAGACGATCGTCGAGCGCATGGAGGAGTGGATCGCCGAGCGGCGCAATCTCGCCGGACGACTGCCCCGTCGCTACGCCTCGATCGAGGACGCCTTCCGGCGCATGCAGGAGGAGAACCCGCACCTCACGGCCGAGCAGGCCCGGCACCTGACCGTGCACGGCGCCAATCAGAACGAGGACGGAACGTACAGCTGGAAGTTCGACAACTACGTGCGCGCGTGGCCGCCCTACGACATGGCCGGCCGCGACATCCAGCTTCTCTGGTCGCGGATCGATTGCCCCACGCTCCTGATGTACGGCAAGGAGAGCCGGGCGGGCAATCCGGCCGAAGACGGCCGAGCCCGGCATTTCCGCCACGCCCAGGTGATCGGC
>Ga0184626_10000363_pt1 | contig 13784 bp, 12 predicted proteins | sample PLM3_60_b1_FD_133142 | JGI IMG/M metagenome (GOLD analysis project Ga0184626, IMG submission 133142) | Groundwater sediment microbial communities from an aquifer in East River, Colorado, USA - PLM3_60_b1 | ecosystem: Environmental > Terrestrial > Soil > Riparian zone | place: USA: East River... | reverse complement strand
TGTTTCGAAACCACAAAGGGCTGAAAGAATTGAATGGCTCTAGCCAACGTCTCATCTGGCGTAGTGGTTGGAAAGCGGACTTCGTCCATAATGCGATCTGGTCCGCTGGCAACCACGCATACGAATTTTGTTCCGCCTGCTTCGATACCGCCGTATAGTTGAGAGTTTTTCACGTTATTAATGTTTATCAAAATTTGTTTGGTTTATGCCTCTCTGAACGCAGCGAAGAGTGACATGATCGAAATTGTATCAGTTAATCGACAGCATCAGATGGAAAATTTGTAGCAAATATTCGCTTTGACAACATCGTAAAAGCTTGTAAAGTCTGTGAAAACTCCTATAATATTGGATAGTGACATATGAAACTTCAATATAGCGAATTGGACAATGGCATCCGCCTGATCAAACTTATCGGCGCACTGGATATGAATGGGACCTATAGTATCGAGATCGAATTTGTTCGTCAGTGCATGGGTGATAATGTTCGCGTGGTCGTGGATCTCTCCAGAGTGAATTACCTCTCCTCGATCGGGATCCCCATGTTAATCAACACAGCCAAATCGGTTGCCAACCAGGGTGGGAAAATGGCTTTGCTCAATCCTCAACAGAATGTTTCTGAAGTCTTGGAAATAACAGGTATTCCGCAAATCATTCCCATCTACTGGGATCTTGAGTCCGCTACAGCTGCCGTAGCCACGCAGTAGAGTTGCAAAAGTTGTTTTCCAGATGTCCACGCGGCGCATGAGGTCAAACGGTATCCGTCGCGAACAATTTAAGTTCGATATCATCCTCTGATAGCCTGACCATTTTTTCATATTTCAACCCGATCTTTTCGAGCACACGGATCGAGCCTTGATTTTCGGGATCAGTGATCGCTACCAGGCGCTTCAACCCGACGACATCCCGCGCGTAATCCTTGACCGCTAAAGCTGCTTCCAGCGCATATCCCTTTGACCAAAACTTTGGCAGGAACGCATAACCGAGATCGACATCCTCCAGCCCATCCCGTTTTATCAACCCACACATACCAATGGATTCCCCTGACTCTTTCAGCAGGACCAGATATAGACCAAACCCGTTCTTCTCATAACTGGCAACGGCCACCCTTAAAATATACGAACGCGCATCTTCCAGCGTCCGCACGCCGCGATCGCCTATATTTTGAATAAACGATGGTTCATTCACGAGTTGGAGTATGAACTCAGCATCGTCAGTGGAAAATTGACGCAGGATCAATCTGTCCGTTTCGAGAATTATCATCGCCTACCAAAACCCTTCATGCACTACGCGGGATTCCCCTGCAAGTTCTGTTGCTGGGCCATCGACTTCGACAGGCCGTTGACTGCGCGAAAATACTTCGCGGCATGGAAGCAACAGACGGTCTGGCGAAGGGCCAGCGAGTTCGTAGAATTCAGGCTCACCTAAAGCATAAACGACGCGTCTAACATTTCCCCAGTGGATCGCGCCGGCGCACATCGCACATGGTTCTGTGCTTGTATAGAGAGTACAAGTTGCCAGTTTCTCAAGCGGGAACTGCTGAGTAGCCAGCCGCATTAGGTTTGTTTCGGCGTGACCTGTGCAGTCGCGTTCAATGACTACAGTATTTTCTGCCTGCAACAACACTTCATTGTTTTCACCTACCAGGATTGCGCCAAACGGATGGTTGCCGTGCTCACGCGCCTTCTGCGCGACTTCAATTGCAGTTCGGAGATGTCTGAGGTCTGTATCTTTCAAGGGAATTTGCTCCTATGTTTAGAAATTAATTCCAACTCTACAACAAAAATTCTGCTAAACAAGCCGGACAGGCAAACCGAGAAATTTTCCGTAGCGTTCTGCCGCATCAGCAACAGCTCGGTCTTCGGCTTTCGTGAGAGGTCTGAAGAGCACCAATTCAATGACAACTTCGCTTTTCTTAAGTGTTCGCTTCCACGTGCCTGCGATGTGACCATCGAGAACGATTATATATTGAGCAAGTTCACTGCCGCGCGAGTCTAATTTATTCGTATGAGAACCGTCAAATATCGCGCTGCGGTCTGTATAGCCGACAGTGTATTCATCATAATCTGGCAGCAGATGAACTGTTGGAGATGGCACTCTCGTTGGTGTAGAGTCGGCGAACCAATACGTTTGTCCGTTTTCAACTTCGCTGATGAGTTGCGATCTGATCGAGTCTAGTCCTTTGTTGGCGTCCGCCATTGTCAGGCCGGACCACCAGACAAAATCTTTTAGCGTTGCAGGCCCGTGGCTGAAGAAGTATCGGTTGGCGAGTTCTGCCAGCGCAGCGTCCCGTTCAATGGTCAGCGTTTGAGGCGCACGTTCATCCAGCAAGGCATAGGTGAATTGCTTGCCGCGTCGCGCGCCGCTACAGACGATCCCATCCAGTTCGGCGCGTACGATCAGATAGGTGAACCGTAAGAGATCATCAGTGGCAATACTGTTTTTCTGAAGCAGGGATGTAAGCTCTGCGCGAGTAAGCTGTTTACCGCCCTGTAAATTTTTTGTCAGTAGCACGTTACTGCGTTTGAAGGTGTCCTTGTCCAGTTCAAGTTTGCGAAAATAAGTAGCGCTCAGGGCAAGGATGCGCGGAGCAGTGAGTGCCAACATCCAGTGGATATCTTCAGGCCTGACAAAATGCCAGGTAGGACGCATGACATGCGTGCGGAGGATCAAGCCTTCGTTGAAAGCCTGTTCGATATTGGCATCCGTAGCATTCTGGACCCGTTGACCAAGTGCCCATTTTGCCCCAGCATAATCCTGAGATTGGACCGCGCCGAGCCAGCCCACCACGTCCGCTGGCTTTGTGAAATTGGTTATGGAAAGCCGCTGGTTGTGGAGACGCAGATGCGCAATGTCAAAGTTTTTCATGATGCGTGAGTATATCGCTGACTAGGAATTCCCGGAATGCATTTTTCGGATCTTTTCCTTCCAGGGCTCCAACTGACTGGCAAGTGTGCTGACCCATGACTTTATATCGCCATCATTGGGAGGGTCGGGAACAATATGTTCAAATAAATGAACCATCCCCGGAAAATCATATTTTCCCTTTTCAACCGATCTTCCAGAATTCCGAATAATTTGTTTTGCCATCTGCGCGCCTTTTGTGTCAAACGCCAGCCAGAAATCTGCATAGTCAGCATTTACTGAGGATGGGTTTGCAATTCTTTCCATATATTTTTTGGGAGTCCCACTACGGACCATTGCCCTGCACGCGTTTATGAATTCGTCTCTGCAGGTATGGTTGCTTGAGACGGGTTTTACGGTAAGGTAGGTCATGGTTAATATTGTGGACGCCGCGACCACGATCTCGCCCCCTCGGCGGCCGCGTTCGCTGATAATTGCGATGGTCATTATTGGCAGCATGTTTTACTTTCTTTCCTGAAATGGATAAAACGCGTTAATTTAGATATTGACGCCCCTTTCTCTGGTGATATTGTATCACTTGCTGTTGCAGTTGGGTGGGGAGTCTGTTTCAGTGGACTTGAGCCATGAGGCGGGAGCGGTTGCTGACGACTGTAGGGAGTGTCGAAGCGTTCAATCCTTGCTGAACCCTATAAAGAAAAAACCTCCTGTTGAGAGTAGGAGATTTTAAAGTTGGAAATATGATTTGATTTTCAAAATTTTAGAGGGGCGGAGCCAGCTGACTGCACTGAGCGAACTGTTTTTGTAGGCTGCTTGCACTAGTAATAATCCATTGATACGAAGGGATATGAAGCTTGTCTATGAGGCTTTGGGACCCAGATGCTCTACAATGAGTTGCCATTTGCCTCCATCCTTGATCAACACCGATGTACCTCTGCCCGAACCGCTCGCCTGCTTATCATTGATAATCCCGCTCCAACTGAAGTCAAATAGATAGACCGCCATCTCGGAACCCTTGGTCACCCAGTGGACATTTGCAATGGAATACTCTTCGTCCTTAATGAGCGAGAAGTTCTTCTCAAATGCTGCTCTGACTTCAGGCTTGCCTTTATGCACCGTTCCATTCGAAAAAGTAACACATGCGTTATTATGAACCAGTGGCTCCACATTCATCCAGTCCTGGGTTGCTAATGCCTGTTCGTAGGCTCGAACGAATTCTTCAGGGTTCAAAACTTTTCTCCTCAAATGGTTTGTATAAGTAGAACAGAGTATAAACCCATTCAGCGATGGCTAACCCCACCACGCCGCGCTGAGTACGAAGTATCGAATATCTAACCCTAAAACAAAAATATCCCGCCGACGCATTAGTAAGCTGCGCTGATAGATTTTCTGTATCCTCTTTATGTAAGTGATCTTGCGAAGAATGTTATAAATCTTTTTCCTGAGCAATAAGCCAATGCTCATTGACTAATACAAGGATTAATTCTTTTGCGCGATTGCCAACTCCCAAAACTACAGTAGCTATATCCTCAACTACATGAATTGAAACATATCTTCCCTCCCATGGCCTTTTTCGAAAACACGACCCTCCAGGATATGTTCCCCACTTTGATGCCAGAAAAGTTTGTCGTTCTTCTTCTGAAACTTCCCTGTTTTCTGCCTTCGCTCTATTATAAATTTCCTCCCATTGACGTTTCCCTTCCAGCCACCAGGGATGATATGCTATTTTGTAATCCAAATACCCTCCCGATTCAAGAGATGGGTTTTCAGTAATCTTTCTAACAAATTCCAATTTTTCGCTATCTAGTGGATAACGTTGGTCATTTATATAAACAGATGGGAAAATCGAATAATCAAAACTGCATCCAGATTCAATATCAAACGCTTTTTCAATCTGATAAATAATCTCTTGGCCTTCAGGGGTGTCAGGAATATCAACCTTTGATAATTTCGAAGCTTTTATGTATGCCACTAATTCGCCAATTGGCCATTCATCTCTATAGGAAATTGCCATCTCATCCACTATTTTATACATGCCTTGAATTGAACCTGACTCTACATAATAACCAGGGGTGTCGTCCTCCACTCTGTCCGGATAATAAGATAAGAATAGCAAATATTCCTGCTCAGTTGTATAAACCACATCCAAGCTCGATGTTTCCATAAAGTCTTCACCCACCTGCCCTCCGAATGAACGAACGAGGATCTCGTGGTCTTGTGGATCTGCTTTTAGTATTTCAATGGGCTGAAAAATCTGTTCTGTATAGATAAACAACCTATCTTCGTGAATGGTGTTCCATGTGGAGTTTTCGGGCAATTTTCCGTCTGGAGTATTCCATCTGCTAGGTGGTATTGAGTCAAATTTACCAACTGCAATAAGGTTGGATCCCAAAATAAGATCGTCAATATCCATGTGGACTAATAAACCGCTTTCCCCGGAAATGATGAAGGGTTCACGCGGAGGTTCTTGTTTGGGCAGTAAACAACCTGACAGTAAAACAATAACGCCAAGGATGAGAAAGCCGGAAGATAGGGTTATTTTATTCATTTGCGAGTTTCTCCATATCTGGAGACAATTTTATATCTATTAAAGTTCCCATAAACTTACAAACTGCTCTCATATTAGAACCTGTTCCCCAAAGAAAACAGTGTTGACTAAGAATAATCAGGCAGAGAATCTTTTCCAATTAAGGATAGCACACATATTCTTAACCCCTTATAATTGCCCTCATCAATTACAAATCCAAAATCTGAAATCGAAAGTCATATGACCCAACTCATCGAATGCATCCCAAACTTTTCTGAAGCGCGGCGGCCTGAAGTAATTGATCAGATCGTCGCAGCAATCACATCTGTTGAAGGCGCGCGCCTGCTCGACCGTTCGTCTGACCTTGACCACAACCGCACGGTGCTCACCTTTGCGGGTCCGCCTGAAGCTGTGGAGGAAGCCGCGTTCCGCGCCATCCAGACCGCAGCTGAACTGATTGACCTCAACAATCACACGGGTGAGCATCCACGCATTGGGGCCACGGATGTGGTTCCCTTTGTGCCATTGGACGGCGTCAGCATGGAGGATTGCATCGCGCTTGCCAAACGGTTAGGTCAACGCGTAGGTAACGAACTCAGCCTCCCCGTCTATTTGTATGAAGCGGCGGCAACGCATCCACAACGCGCGAATCTTGAAAACATCCGCAAAGGTCAATATGAGGGACTCAAATCCGAAATTGAATCCAATCCTGAACGTGCGCCTGATTTCGGTCCATCCACACTTGGAAGCGCAGGTGCAACCGTTATTGGCGCGCGCAATCCGCTCATCGCCTTCAACGTTTATCTCACCACCGATGATGTGGATATCGCAAAAAAAATCGCCAAGGCCATTCGTCATTCATCGGGCGGACTACGAAATGTGAAGGGGCTTGGGCTGCTCGTGGAGAGCCGCGCGCAGGTCTCGATGAACCTTACGAACTTTCACGAAACGCCGATCGTGCGCGTGGTCGAGATGATCAGACGTGAAGCCGCGCGCTATGGCGTGGGCATTCATCACAGCGAACTTGTGGGGCTGATCCCGCAGGAGGCGTTGACGGACGCGGCGGTCTGGTATTTGCAGTTGGACGCGTTCGACAAGCAGCAAGTTTTGGAAACGCGACTCCACGACGCGCCCGCCTCAGACTCGCCTCAGCGTGTTTCCTTTATAGAAGAATTAGCCGCCCCCACTCCGACTCCCGGCGGAGGCTCTGCTGCCGCGTATGCCGCGGCAATGGGCGCGGCGCTGGTCACGATGGTTTCAGGGCTCACGATCGGCAAAAAGAAATACGCAAGCGTGGAAGCTGGCATGCAAGCTGTGCGCGTGATGGCTGAAAGTTTGCGTAAAGAATTAACTCTCGCGGCAGATGACGATGCATCTGCCTTCGAAGTGTTGATGAGTACTTTCAAACTTCCGAAAGAGACGGAAGAACAGAAAAAGAATCGCGCCGTTGCCATACACAATGCCACCCTGAATGCCGCGCATGTGCCTCTGCATGTTGCGGAGGATACTGTCAAGGTAATGGAACTTGCATTGAAGTGCGCCAGGGAGGCAAATGTAAACGCCATCAGCGATGCTATGTCTGGGTTTGCCATGGCGCGGGCGGCACTGACCGCAGCCGGCTACAATGTGCGCATCAACATCAACTCACTCGAAGACAAGTCTGCGGGGAAAAAGATGTTGAAAGAACTGGCTGAGCTGGAAACGAAAGCTGAAAAAATCGAAACTGAGATCCGCAAAGTGATGGAGACGCGCGGAGGGATATGAAGAATTAACCGCGAAGACGCCAAGGGCGCGAAGTCTTTTAGGTTTCGTGAAGGTTTTGGCTTCTTGGCGTTCTTCTTTCTTCGCGGTGAAAATATGAAGCGGACGTCGAATTTCCTCATTATTGCTTTTATCCTAACTTCCTGCGCTCCTATCCCAATTCCTATTTCGCCAACGGCGACAATCGTGCTTCCGCAGGCATCTCCCACCTCTCCCGCATTGACCTCAACGATAATTCCTGAACCTATTCCGCAGTCAACGGCTACATCCATTAAATCCATTCCTTGTGGTCCTAAATTGGAAGATTATTGCATTACACAGGGACATTTCATTCTCCAGCGACCAATCAAAGTGCCTGCCAATGATTCAGTGGATAGAACTTATCCCTACGGGTCAACAGCTAGAAGTACGCGTGAACCGCATCATGGTGTGGAGTTCCTGAACAAGTTTGGCACACCTGTCCACGCGGCGGCGGACGGGGTGGTGGTCTTTGCAGGTGCGGATAAAGAATCGGTTTACAGTCCGTGGCAAAATTTCTATGGCAATGTCATTGTGATCGAGCATGCGGATAATCTCTTTACTTTGTACGCGCATCTTTCTGCGATCGATGTGCAGGCAGGGCAGCGTGTTGAGCTGGGGGAGAAGATTGGTGAAGTGGGTCAGAGTGGTGTGGCGACGGGCAGTCATCTGCATTTTGAAGTGCGCCACGGGGATGTGGAAAATTACTTTGCGACGGAGAATCCCGAACTTTGGTTGGCTCCAAATACGGATGAACATGGTCATACCTTCGGCGCGCTGATGATCTCAGTTGTGGATAAGGGTGCTCATTTACTTTTTAGCGAGATAACCGTCCAATATTATCTTGATCGTTCACAGCCTAACGTGAAAGCGTATTATATTGAAACCTACTCAAACGATATGGCACTTGGCAACGAGAATGCGGCGTTGAGTGACCTCTCTGCCGGGAGCTATCGCATTACATTGAAAATGAATGGGCAACTTTACGAACGCTGGGTTGAAGTAGAATCAGGAAAGCTGACGGAAGTTGTGTTTGTGATTAAGTAGAATCAGCCACACACTTGCCCTGGTGGGCAGCGTCATAGGAGCGCACTGAGAAAACTTGAGAAAAAACTCAAAGGACTCAGTGGTCTCTGTGGCATATAAATTCAAATTGGAGAAAATAAATGGGACTCAAACCTGATCACTGGATCCGCAAGATGGCAATTGAACAACGCATGATCGAACCTTTTGTAGACAGGCAGGTGCGCGAGGGCGTGATCTCCTACGGCGTTTCGTCTTATGGTTATGACATTCGTGTCGCGGACGAATTTATGATCTTTACCAACGTCCACTCGACGATTGTGGACCCGAAAAACTTCGACCCGAAATCCATGGTCGAGTTCAAGGGCGATGTCTGTGTCATCCCGCCGAATTCGTTTGCTCTCTCGCGCACCGTGGAATATTTCCGCATCCCGCGTAAGGTGCTGACGGTCTGTTTAGGGAAGTCCACGTATGCGCGTTGTGGCCTGATCGTGAACGTCACTCCCTTCGAGCCTGAATGGGAGGGATACGTCACGCTTGAGATCTCGAATACAACACCGTTGCCTGCCAAGATCTACGCCAACGAGGGCCTGGCTCAAGTCCTATTCTTTGAAGCGGATGAAGAATGTGAAGTCTCTTACGCGGATAAGAAAGGGAAGTATCAGAAACAGCAGTCTATTGTTTTGCCCAAACTGTAAAACGTAAAGATTCTTAAAATGGAGTCTGGCGACCAAGTAAACTTCTGATTCCAGAAAGAGCTTTCTTATGGGAGTTCCTAACGATGGTTTTACCGCCGATATGAAAATTAAATCGGACGTTGACAATGGATGGCAGAGGAGGCTAGCGTGAGAGGTCGCTGGTTGTTCTGGATTCTGGTCATTGCGTTTGTGTGGGTGGTAGTTAGTCGCTTCACCGAAATTGAAAAATTAGCCGAGACGCTGGCAAAGGGGAAATGGGAAGGGGTATTGGTCGCCGCGCTACTCCAGGTTGTTTATTACATCATCTATACTGCTCTGTACCAGTCAGGTTTTGACATAGTTGGAGTGGAGAGCCAGCTACGCGACTTGTTTCCGTTGACCTTTGCCTCCATCTTTGTCAATGTGGCTGCACCAGCGGGCGGAACGAGTGGCATGGCTTTGTTTGTAGATGACGCTCGAAGACGCGGGCAATCAGCTGCGCGGGCGGCAGTTGGCACGCTTCTTACATTGATTGCTGACTTCAGTGGTTTTGTGATAGTGCTGATTTTTGGTCTGATCTTCTTGTTCATTCAGCATGACTTGAAAACCTACGAAATCATTGGAGCAGTTCTTCTGTTGGCGGCCATCGGTGGCATGACTTCCCTTCTGTTGCTTGGCCTTTGGAGGCCCGAGTTATTAAAACATCTACTTGATTGGGTTCAGCACGCGGCTAACGGCATTGCAACGCGTTTCAAGCGTGGGAACTTTCTTGCGGATGATTGGGCCGAACATAATGCTGGGGAATTCATCGAGGCTTCTATGGCAGTCGCCATTCACCCTGATCGAGTGACTCGTACATTGTTGATTTCGCTTTGTGCCTACGTGGTGGATATTACCAGTTTGTATTGTATCTTCCTTGCTTTCCATCAGCCTGTTGGCTTTGGGTTGCTTGTGGCTGGGTTTTCGATGGGTATCTTATTTTGGATCGTTTCAATTACGCCGCAGGGGATTGGGGTTGTGGAAGGGATGATGACGCTCGTCTTTACTTCACTGGGTGTCCCAGCCGAGCGTGCCACGATTATTGCGCTTGCGTTTCGCGGCCTGACCTTCTGGTTGCCCTTGTTCATTGGGTTTATTCTCCTCCGCCGAATCCGAGCCTTTGCTGGTGAAGTGTCTCCTCGCTCAGATGTATGGAGCGTTCGCATCCTGTCAATGCTGACGGCAGCAATGGGGATCATCAACATCATCTCGGCAATCACTCCTTCGCTGGAAGATCGTCTGGCTCTGCTAAAGAAATATTCGCCGTTTGGCGTCAGCACGGGTGGACATCTAACGATTGCGTTGGCTGGGTTTGCACTCGTGCTCCTTGCCAATGGTTTGTGGAGGCGCAAGCAAATTGCCTGGCTGTTGACAATTTCAATCCTTATCATCTCAATTCCAACGCATTTAATTAAGGGCATTGACTATGAAGAGGCAATCCTTGCAGCAGGGCTGGCCGTGTGGCTGTTTACTCTTCGATCGCATTTTCACGCGCGATCCGATCTGCCATCTGTGAGGCAGGGAATCCTTGCCATCCCTGTCGCGCTCGCTTTTACCCTTGTTTATGGAATTGTAGGATTTTATCTGCTCGACCATCACTTCAAAGTCAATTTCGGATTCTGGGAAGCGGCGCGGCAAACCATTGTCATGTTCACCGAGTTCTACGACCCTGGCCTGGAGCCAATCACTGGCTTTGGGCGTTACTTCGCTGATTCGATCTATATCGTCGGTGCAGTGACAGCTACCTATGCGTTGCTGATGCTCATTCGTCCTGTTTTGATGCGGCAGCGCGGGACACCCGAGGAGCACGAGCAGGCAAAGGTAATTGTCGAGACGCATGGTCACAGTTCCCTTGCCCGCCTCACTTTGCTGGACGATAAGCTATATTATTTCAGTCCAGGTGGGTCTGTCATCTCATATGTAGTTGAGGGACGTGTTGCCTTGACGCTCGGCGATCCTATCGGCCCGAGTGAAGATGCGCCGGCAGTCGTTTCTGACTTCAAGGAGTTCTGCGCGCGTAATGATTGGCAGCCTGCGTTATATCAAGTTCTGCCCGACCATCTCAATATCTACAGAGTTGCTGGGTTCAATATCTTGAGCATCGGCCATGAAGGTATTGTGGATTTGGCTTCATTCACATTGGCAGGCGGCGAGAACAAAAGTGTTCGCTCATCAGTCAACCGTATGACTAAACTGGGCTACCATGCCGAAGTTATCGAGCCGCCTCATCGGCCCGCCCTGTTACATCAGTTGCAAGAAATAAGCGATGAATGGTTGACGAATATGCACGGCTCGGAAAAGCGTTTTTCCCTGGGCTGGTATGATGAAGCCTATTTGAATGACTGCCTAATTATGCTCATCCGCAATCCTCTAGGCAGTGTGGATGCCTTTGCGAACATCTTGCGCGAATACCGGGCCAGCGAAGTTACGATTGATCTGATGCGCCATCGCCAATCTGGTGAACATGGTCAAATGGACTTTCTGTTTGTTTCGCTTTTCGAATGGGCTAGGCAAAAAGGATATGCCACCTTCAATCTCGGGTTGAGCGCGCTTTCAGGGATTGGTGAAAAACCCGAAGACCCAGCCATTGAGCACGCCGTGCACTACATTTACGAACACGTCAACCAGTTTTACAATTTTAGAGGGCTACATGAATTTAAGGATAAATTTCACCCTAAGTGGTTGCCACGCTACCTTATTTATCCCGGTGTGGCTAGCCTGCCTGCAGTGACTATTGCTGTCGTACGCGCTGACTCGGGTGATAACCTGCTTAGTGGATATTTATTTTCGAGGTAACCATGAATTTCACATCCTACATTTCACCTCTCAAGGCTGGTGTACATTTGCCACTTCAATGCATGCCATCGAAAGGGGATTGCTTCACTATCCTTCGACCACCTCCACTCATGACGGCTCGCAATGACATGCTATGCTATGTGTGTGCCCACACTGCTTGGTTCTGTGACCAACCCTCGCGATTCAATTCCTTGTTTTGCAAAAACGTCAATTATTTTTTCTTTTGCAGGTTCTACATTTTCTGGCGAGACAAAACAAATAATGGATGGTCCCGCGCCAGAGAGGGCGGCTGCGCCGAATTGCCTGGCTGTTTTATAGGCTGCCATTCCTGCGGGGATATGTTTCAGCCGATACGATTGATGAATGCGGTCATCCATCACTTTTTGTAGCAAATCCAAATCACCATTCCGAAGCGCGTCGATCACAAGTGCTGTCCGCCCGATGTTGAAAATCACATCTGCCCGAGAAACAGATTTCGGCAGGACCGAACGCGCCGTCTGAGTTTGCCAGTGCACATCCGGTTTGACAATTACAATGGTTAATGGTGGTACCTCGTAACGACATGTGATAATTTCACTTTCCGTCATTATTATTGAAACGACAAGCCCTCCCAAAAGAGCAGGTGCGACGTTATCAGGATGTCCCTCAATTTCGGCGGCCAGTTTCAAAAGCGCATTTGTTTCCATGGGTTTTCCGAGCAACTCGTTCGCGCCATAAATCCCTGCGACGATCGCCGCCGCGCTCGAGCCGAGTCCGCTGCTATGGAGAATGCTATTATGCGCCTGAATATTTATCCCCTTCATGGGTTTACCGCAAATTTCAAAAACTCGTTGCAACGAGTCGGTCAGCAAATTTTTCGGATGGCGATTTAGTTTTTCCGCGCCCTCACCTGTCACGCGATAGGTCGTTTCATCCGCCTCTTCAAAACTGATTTCGTTCCAAATGTCCAATGCTAGACCGAGACAATCAAACCCTGGACCGAGATTGGCGGATGTGGCAGGCACGCGGATTTTTATCATGAATGAAATTATAATCGCCTCATTCCGGACTTTGGAGCTGTTATGACCTATCAAGGCATTATCCACCGCTATGGGCATTTGCTCGATCTTCCTGCCCATTCGAAAACTATTTCGCTTCTGGAGGGAAATACTCCGCTTATTCCCATGCCGCGTTTAGGAAAAGATTTGGGCTGTGAGTTGTACGTGAAATTTGAGGGATTAAATCCAACCGGCTCATTCAAGGATCGCGGTATGACTGCGGCAATTAGCGAAGCAGTCGGTCGCGGCGCAGAGATAGTGATCTGCGCTTCAACTGGGAACACGGCCGCTTCCGCCGCAGCATATGCGGCGCGTGCCGGGGTACGCGCGATCGTCTTAATTCCTGAGGGAAAAGTGGCGGTTGGCAAACTTGCGGGCGCGGTTGCTTATGGCGCGCAGGTGATCCAGGTGCAGGGCTCGTTTGATGATGCGCTATCGCTGGTCGTGGAGATCACGCAAAAGACACCAATCGCGTTGGTCAATTCAATTAATCCGTTTCGTATCGAGGGACAGAAGACATCCGCGTTCGAGATCTGTGACGATCTATCAAGCGCGCCTGATTGGTTATGTCTGCCTGTGGGAAATGCAGGCAATATCACTTCCTATTGGGCTGGCTTCAAACAGTATCAAAAAGGTCTGCCGCAAGTGTTGGGAGTCCAAGCCAAGGGCGCGGCTCCACTTGTGTTGGGACATCCTGTAGATAGACCAGAGACGATCGCAACCGCGATCCGGATCGGAAAGCCCGCCCGGGGCGAACAGGCATTGTCCGCTGCAGAGGAATCAAATGGCATGATCATCGCGGTTTCAGACGAAGAAATATTATCGGCACAGAAAATACTTGCGGGCGAGGGGATTTGGGTGGAGCCAGCATCAGCCGCTGGACTCGCTGGTCTTATCGCGGAAACAGGTAAAGGGTCCATGGATGCGAAAGGGAAAAGAGTCGTGGTGGTGTGTACAGGGCATGGACTTAAGGATCCCTCTGTCATAACTGAATTCTTTGAGTCCCCGAAGATCATCCCCGCAACTTACGATGCGTTGATTGGTGTT
>Ga0184626_10000362_pt1 | contig 13798 bp, 12 predicted proteins | sample PLM3_60_b1_FD_133142 | JGI IMG/M metagenome (GOLD analysis project Ga0184626, IMG submission 133142) | Groundwater sediment microbial communities from an aquifer in East River, Colorado, USA - PLM3_60_b1 | ecosystem: Environmental > Terrestrial > Soil > Riparian zone | place: USA: East River... | reverse complement strand
GGCGGCGTTGCCCACATGGCCATAGGCGACGCGGGACTGGATCGACAGGATGTTCATGCCGGGAAATTCCGTGAATTCGGGCGTAGGCGCAACCGGTCCCCAGTTAACCCGGCGCGGCCCGCTTGTCACGTTAGGTCTGTCGGCTATAGTCGCGCCGCCCCGGTTTTGGGGCCTTTCAGCCACGGACCGGACCCATGCTCACCTCCGCACGCCCGCGCCGCAGCGTCCTCTACATGCCGGGCTCCAATGCCCGGGCGCTGGACAAAGGCAAGACCCTGCCCGCCGATGCCCTGATCCTCGATCTGGAGGACGCGGTGGCGCCCGACGCCAAGCGCGACGCACGCACGCAGGTGACCGATGCCGTGAAAGGCGGCGGCTATGGCGGGCGCGAGATCGTCGTCCGCGTCAACGGGCTCAATACGCCCTGGGGCTATGCCGACCTGGTCGCCGCGGCGACCGCCGGCGCCGATGCAATTCTGCTGCCGAAGACCGAAAATCCGGAGAATGTGCGCCAGGCCGTGACGGTGCTGGAGGCCAATGGCGCGCCGCCGGAGCTGGCGATCTGGTGCATGATGGAAACGCCGCGCGCCGTGCTGAATGCCGAAGCAATCGCCGGCGCCAATCCCCGCGTCGCCTGCTTCGTCATGGGAACGTCCGATCTGACCAAGGACGTGCATGCGCGCCACACCCGGGATCGTTTGCCGATGATCACCAGCCTGGGGCTTTGCCTGCTGGCGGCGCGCGCCTTCGGCCTTGCCATTCTCGATGGCGTGCATCTGGACCTCAATGACGATGCAGGTTTCGAAGCGGCCTGCCGGCAGGGCTTGGAGATGGGCTTCGACGGTAAGACGCTGATTCATCCGAAGACGATCGCGACCGCCAATCGCATCTTCGCACCGGCGCCGGAAGAGGTGGAGTGGGCGCGGCGAATCATTGCCGCCCATGCCGAGGCAACAGCCGCCGGCAAGGGCGTCGTGGTGGTCGACGGCAAGCTGGTCGAGAACCTGCATGTGCTGGATGCGCGCCGCGTGGTCGAACTGGCGGACGCCATCGCCAGGCTCGAAGCTGCCAACGCAGCCGCGCAATGACCGCTGCGGGAAAGGCCGATCCCGGCAACTTCTTCGAGGATTTCCACGTCGGACAGGAGATCCGCCACGCCACGCCGCGCACGGTGACGGCGGGCGACGCAGCGCTTTACATCGGTCTCACCGGCAGCCGATTTGCGTTGCATTCATCGGACGAGTTCGCGCGGTCGTTGGGTTATGAGCGAGCACCCATCGACGATCTGCTGGCGTTTCACATCGTGTTCGGCAAGACCGTGCCGGATATCTCGCTTAACGCCATCGCCAACCTGGGATACGCCGACTGCCGTTTCGGCGCGCCGGTCTATGCCGGGGATACGCTGAGCGCAGGCTCCACCGTGATTGGCCTCAAGGAAAATTCCAACCGCGAGACCGGCGTGGTCTATGTGCGATCGATCGGAACAAATCAGCGGGGCGAAACCGTGCTCGACTACGTGCGCTGGGTGATGGTGCGGAAGCGCGATTCGAGTGCGCCGGTCGCGGCGGCGACCGTTCCCGATCTGCCAGCGGCGGTGACGCGTAACAAGCTGACTCTGTTCGCCGGTATCGATCTTTCACGCTACGACAACGTCGCTGCCGGCTCGCCGTACCGCTGGGGCGACTACGCCGTGGGCGAGCGCATCGATCACCGCGATGGCATGACCATCGAAGAGTCCTGCCATATGACGGCGGCGCGGCTGTATCAAAATTCCGCGCGGGTGCATTTCAATCAGCATGCGGAGAAGGCCGGCCGCTTCGGCCGGCGCATCGTTTATGGCGGCCATGTCATCAGCCTGGCGCGGACGCTCAGCTTCAATGGCTTCGGCAACGCGTTCCATATCGCCGCCATCAATGGCGGCCTCCATGTGGGGCCCAGCTTTGCCGGCGATACGATCTATGCCTGGAGCGAGGTGAAGGAGAAGGCAGAGTTAGCCGGCCGCCGCGATGCCGGCGCGCTCCGCCTGCGCACCGTCGCGACGAAGGACCGGCCCTGCGCCGATTTTCCGGACAGGGGCGCCGACGCCAAGCCTCATTCGGCAATTATACTGGACCTCGACTACTGGGTGCTGATGCCGCGTTGATTGTTGGCGGCGCAGGCTCGGGATTTCGCGATCAGCAAACGAATCCGGTGTGGGATGAAACCCTGGCTCTTCACGGCGATCTTTCTCACTGTCGGCCTCGGGCTGTTGGGCGGTGGCGTCTACAGCTTCATGTCGACGCGGGAATTCCTCGGCAATGCGGTGTCGGCAAATGGCGTGGTCACCGACCTGGAGGAACGCTGGGACTCCGATGACAGCAGCTACACCTACTATCCACGCGTGCGCTTCGAGACGGAAACCGGCCAGGCCCATGAGTTCACCGGCGATGTCGGTTCAAGCCCGGCATCCTTTGATGTCGGTGAGGAGGTGCGCGTGCTGTTCGATCCCGCCGACCCGTCGGGCGCGCGCATCGACAGCTTCATGCAGCTTTGGTTCGTGAGCCTGATCTTGGGCGGGCTTGGGCTCGTCTTCAGTGTTGTCGGCGTCTGCAGTATCTTCGCCTTCGGCCCGGACGAGAAACGCCGGAAGCCGCCGGAGACCACCATGACTGCGGCCGAGCCGCGCCATCAGAATAGACGACAGGCGCCGCAGGTAAGGCGCGGTCCCGGTGTCGTCGAGCGCGACCGCCGGGATTGATCGAGCGGCGACAGGCGCTGGGTAGGCGCATTAACGCTTGCCTAAGGGTTACCTGCCAGCCTTCACCGGTTCGCAACCGGGGCAATGGCTATGCTGGACCTGAATCCCGTCGAGGGTTTGGATGAAGACAGCGCGAGTCACCTGCGCTTCGGCCTTCTCATCCTGATTGTCGCGATACTGGTGCTGATCGCGGCCAACGTCTATTTGAGCGGCATCAAGACGGCCGAGGGCCAGGTAACGGCCGTGGTGGCTGTCGAAGGCACGGCGAACGGCAAGCCGGCCATTCTGTTCGCCCCCCAGGTCGCCTTTCGGCTGCCGGGCGGCGAAATCATGACTTTCATCGACCAGGCGGCCGCGGAGTCCCAGATGCAATATGTCGTCCGGGGCAATGTCTCTGTCATCTACGACCTGGAGGACCCGAAAGCCGCGCATATCGGCGACACGCACTGGATATGGGTCAATCTGGCGATAATGCTGTCCGCGGCGGGGGTCTGGTTCTTCCGCGGCGTGCTGAACATGGAGTTCGAGGTCGATTGATCTGCGACCGCCGCCGCGCCCAGCGCCCACCACATATAGAGTGACTAGCTCAGCTCGCTACAAAATACTGTTGCAATTTGGGGAATCGGTCTGGTAGTAGATGAGACGTCAGGCGCGCGGGCGTTGCCGCCCAGCGCTAAGTGCCTCGGGTGAAGCACGACCTGACGCCTCAAGGAGCCGGCTCGGCTCCGGTACGAAGAAGCGGCGGGGTCGTTGTGGCCTGACAGCTGCAAAGGACTCTGCCGAATCCCTCTATCCATCAGGTCCCTCGGGCTCCCCTCACGGGGAGCCCAGACCCTGTCTCGAATGCTGACCCCCTTCAACCTGCCTGTCGGCGGATTCTCCGGCGGCCATCCGGCGAAACCGGACAGCGCCCAAGCGCCCCTTTCGGCGGCAAGTCCCCTTGCGGGGTCCGCCGCCGTCACCGATTCGCCGCACTGCGCAGGGTGGCGGGCAAACCGACCGTCAGACTGGTCTTGCGAAAGGAGCCCGGCCTTCGAACTTCGGCACCTCGCTCCCGCGACCGTCCCTTGTGAGGCGCAGCCGCAGGTTCTTAGCTCCGACGCCCGCTGATCCGAACCGATGAAGGCCCGAACCGCCGGTCGATCCATCAGCCTTCGGCAGTTTCCCTCGCTTCCACGAAGAGGCCGGTTGGCACCCGGGCCAACCAAGGCATGCCGCCGAAAACCTAGTCCCGACACTTCCGCGTACCGTCTTTAACGTGGAACAGAGTCCCGTCCGAGGGCAACGGCAATTTTGCCGCGGGACGAAAAAAACTGTGTGTAAATCGTACGGTAGCGCACATTCGGCGCACAAATTGTCCTCTGACTTATCCACAGACGGCGCTGGAATCAGTCCTAGCCTGCTGTCTGTTGGAGATTCCCTAAAGCACAGACAAGATTGTTCTGAGACCATTATTTCCGTTTTAGGAGAGCTTCATGAACTCATGTTGCGCCGCGGCAGGCGCGTTGACTTGGCTGCGGGCCGCCGTCTAAATGACGTCATCGGCAGTATTCACGGACCGGCAACGGGACGCGTCCCAGCGGCATCCGCAAAATCCCGCACGCAGAGTTTGCATCATGGCATCACGCGAGCGCCCGCTATCCCCGCATCTGCAAGTCTATCGTCCGCAAATCACGTCGGTCCTGTCGATTCTGCACCGGATCACCGGCGCGGCGCTCGCTGCCGGCACGCTGCTGCTGGTCTATTGGCTGGTAGCCATCGCCGGCGGACCGGATACCTATGACGCGGCGCAATCGGTGATCGGCTCCATCATCGGACGGCTGCTGCTGTTCGCCTGGAGCTGGGCGCTGTTCTATCATCTGGCCAATGGCATCCGGCATCTGTTCTGGGATGCGGGCATCGGCTTCGAACTGCGAACGGTGACGATCAGCGGCTGGACGGCGGTGATTCTTTCCTTCGCCCTGACCCTCGCCGCCTGGATCGCCGGCTATGGGATGCGCGGAGACATGCCGTGAGCGGCAAAGCAACGGGCGACTTTCGCAGCGATCTCGGCCGGGTGCGCGGCCTTGGTTCCGCCAAGGAGGGCGTGCACCACTGGTGGATGCAGCGGCTCTCGGCGATCGCGCTGGTGCCGCTGACGATCTGGTTCGTCGCCTCGCTGGTCTGCCATACCGGCGCCGGCTATGACGCGGTCTCCGCCTGGCTGGCGTCGCCGGTAATTTTCGGACTCATGGTGCTATTGATCGCCGCGACCTTCTATCACGCGGCGCTAGGCCTGCAGGTCATCATCGAGGACTATGTTCATCGCGAAGCCGCGAAGATCGCGGCCCTGTTGCTGATGAAGTTCACCTGCGGCGTATTGGCCCTGGCGGCCATCGTCGCCCTGCTCGTCATCGCCTTCGGCCGGTAGCGTCATGACAATCAGCAGCGGCAACGGCCAGTCCACCACCGGCCCCAAGATCAATGGCAAGGCCTACGAAGTCATCGATCACACCTATGACGTGGTCGTGGTCGGCGCCGGCGGCGCCGGATTGCGCGCCACCTTCGGCATGGCCGAGAGGGGCCTGAAGACCGCCTGCATCACCAAAGTTTTCCCCACCCGCAGCCACACGGTGGCCGCCCAGGGCGGCATCAGCGCCGCTCTCGGCAATATGGGCGAGGATGATTGGCGCTGGCATATGTACGACACGGTCAAGGGTTCCGACTGGCTCGGTGACCAGGACGCCATCGAATACATGGTGCGCGAGGCAATCCCGGCCATCATCGAGCTGGAACATTACGGCGTACCCTTCAGCCGCACCGACGCCGGCAAGATCTATCAGCGGCCGTTCGGCGGCATGACCACGAAATTCGGCGAGGGCATCGCCCAGCGCACCTGCGCTGCCGCTGACCGAACCGGGCACGCCATCCTGCACACGCTCTATCAGCAGGCGCTGAAGCACTCGGCGGAGTTCTTCGTCGAGTATTTCGCCCTCGATCTCATCATGGATGAGGCGGGCATTTGCCGCGGCGTCATGGCCTGGAACCTGGACGACGGCACGATCCACCGCTTCCGCGCCCGCATGGTGGTGATGGCGACCGGTGGCTATGGCCGCACCTATTTCTCCTGCACTTCCGCCCATACCTGCACCGGCGACGGCAATGCCATGGTGCTGCGCGCCGGCCTGCCGCTGCAGGACATGGAATTCATCCAGTTCCATCCCACCGGCATCTACAGCGCTGGCTGCCTGATCACGGAGGGCGCGCGGGGCGAGGGCGGCTATCTGACCAATTCCGAGGGCGAGCGCTTCATGGAGCGGTATGCGCCCTCGGCCAAAGACCTGGCGTCGCGTGATGTGGTGAGCCGGGCCATGACCATCGAAATCCGCGAAGGCCGCGGCGTCGGGCCGAACAAGGATCATATCCATCTGCATCTGGAGCATCTGGATCCGAAGATCCTGCATGAGCGGCTGCCCGGCATCTCCGAGACCGCGCGCATTTTCGCCGGCATCGATGTGACGCGGGAGCCGATCCCGGTGCTGCCCACGTGCCACTACAATATGGGCGGTATTCCCACCAATCATCACGGCGAGGTCGTGACCCTGCACAATGGCGACGCCAACGCCGTGGTGCCCGGCCTGATGGCGATCGGCGAGGCGGCCTGCGTCAGCGTCCATGGCGCCAACCGGCTCGGCTCGAACTCGCTGCTCGATCTGGTGGTCTTCGGCCGCGCCGCCGCGTTGCGCTGTGCCGAAATCGTCAAGCCGGGCGAAAGCCAGCCCTTGCTGCCGAAGGATGCCGGCGATGTCGCGATGTCGCGCCTCGACCGCGCACGACATGCCGCCGGCGGCACGCCGACGGCGGCGCTGCGGCTGGATATGCAGAAGGCGATGCAAGCCAACTGTGCCGTGTTCCGCACCGGCGAGGTACTGCGCGAAGGCGTCGAAAAGCTGCGCCGCTGCTGGGCGGGGCGGGGCGATATCGCCGTCAGCGACCGGTCGATGATCTGGAACAGCGACCTGGTGGAGACGCTGGAGCTGGAGAATCTGCTCTGCCAGGCGGTGGTGTCCATGGAATCGGCCGCCAATCGCCAGGAAAGCCGCGGCGCCCATGCGCGCGAAGATTTCCCCAAGCGCGACGACGAGAACTGGCTGAAGCACACGATTGCCTGGTGCGGCGAAGATGGCCGCCCGCGTATCGACTACCGGCCGGTGCATCTGCGGCCGTTGACCAATGACGTGCAGGCCTTCCCGCCGAAGGCGCGGGTGTACTAGCCGTGGCCGAATTCACCCTGCCCGCAAACTCGAAGATCAGCGAAGGCAAGCGCCATGCCGGGCCGGCGGCGCCGAAGAGGCCCAAGACATTTCGCATCTATCGCTGGCAACCCGACGACAGCGCCGGCCCGCATATCGATTCCTTTGTGGTCGATATGGCCGATTGCGGCCCGATGGTCCTGGACGCGCTGATCAAGATCAAGAACGAGGTGGACTCGACTCTCACCTTCCGGCGCTCCTGCCGCGAAGGCGTCTGCGGCTCCTGCGCCATGAATATCGACGGCACCAACACGCTCGCTTGCACCAAATACATCGACGAGGTGAAGGGGGACGTGAAGGTCTATCCCCTGCCGCACATGCCGGTGGTGAAAGACCTGGTGCCCGATCTGACGCATGCCTACGCGCAATATGCCGCGATCGAGCCCTGGCTGAAGACAAAGACAGCGGCACCCGGGCGCGAACGGCCGCAATCGCCGCAGGAGCGGGCACGGCTCGACGGCCTTTGGGAATGCATCCTCTGCTTCTGCTGCACCACGAGCTGCCCGAGCTATTGGTGGACCGGCGACCGCTATCTTGGTCCGGCGATTCTGCTGCAGGCTTATCGCTGGATCGCCGACAGCCGCGATGAGGCCACCGGCGAGCGGCTGGACGATCTTGAGGATCCCTTCCGTCTGTACCGCTGCCATACGATCATGAATTGCACCAAGACCTGTCCCAAGGGATTGAATCCCGCCAAGGCGATTGCGGAGATCAAAAAGCTGATGGTGGCGCGTCGTTAACGTATAGTTAACGTGGCTGGCACCATGGTATCATGACATAATTTGCATGAGCCTTGCGGGCTCTGAGGCTCTGTTTTTCCGTAGGAGATTGACCATGCGGTGGATCCGCTATGCAGCGGTATTGTCACTTCTTGTCCTGCTCGCCAATTGCGGCGACGGCAAAGACCGGGCCGCCGAGGCGGAGAAGATCAAGCAGGATCTGATCGCCGGCTTCGACATCATGTTCGGCAAGGAAAAGCTGAAGATGGTCGGTTACGAGAAGCTGGAGGTGGTGCCGGATGGCGACAGCTACAAGGCGACGCTCACCGGAATCAAGTTCATGCCGAACGCGGCGAACGCGCCGAAGCTCGGCGATGTCACGTTCAATGTCGAGCCCAAGGACGAAGACAAGTATCAGATCTCCAACCTGATGCTGCCGAGCGGCGTCGACATTGCGCTGGTGGAAGGCGAGGGTAAGGCGAAACTTGAAATCGGTTCGCAGCAGTTCTCCGGCCTGTGGTCGAAGAGTCTGGCCGCGTTCCTGGATGTGGACGCCGCGTACAAAAACATCCAGGTCACCGGAGATCAGGGCTTCAAGCTCGTCGTTGCCGAGGCCGCCGCCAAACAGAACAGCACGGACAAGGGCAATGGAGTCTATGACCAGACCTCGTCCTATTCGATCAAGGATATCAAGGTCGAAAGCCCCGACGGCACCTTCAGCCTCGCCGGCATCACCGGTTCGTCGCAAGCCACCGGCGTGAATCTCGCAGAGGTTCGGAAATTCAGCGACCATTTCAATGCCCTGGTCGCGGCGTCGATGGAGAACAAGCCGGTCGAACAGGCCACGGTCGATGCGCTGAAGCAGCTCAAGGCGTTTTTCCAGGACTCGTCCGGTAAGGCGGAAATCACCGGCATATCCTTCAAGGATCCCGCCGGCCAGGAAGCCTTCAAGATGGACAAGGTTACCATCGACGCCGGCTGGTTCGGCTTCAATCAACCCAAGGGAAAGTTCGACATGGCCTTGCGTTTCGATGGCATATCCGCGCCGTCGGCGGCGGCGATGCCAGAAGCAGCGATGTTTGGCCAGTTCATTCCCAGCAAATTCGGCATCGGTATCACGCTGGAGGACATGCCGTCGGCGGATTTGTGGAATGCGTTCGTCACCGTCATGTCGGCGCCGCAGAACGATCCGGCCGGAATGGAACAGGCGATGCAGTCGGTGGGCATGCAGATCATCCAGGCGGCGCAGCAGTCGGGCAGCACCATCAAGCTGAACGGCTGGGAATACGATTCCCAGAGCGTGAAGCTGAAGATGGGCGGTTCGGTCAAGGCCGACACCAACGCCATGATGGGCGCGATCGCATCGCTGAATCTGGAGCTGGTGGGCCTCGATACCCTCATGGGTATCGCCCAGATGTTTTCCGGCGGCGATCCCTCAACGACGGCGCCTCTGGAGATGCTGAAGACCTTCTCCAACCGCACCACCGACAGCAGCGGCCAACCGTTGGACTCCTTTGCCGTCGAACTGGTCAACAGCGGCGAAGTCACGATCAATGGCAAGCCGTTCGACCCCTTCGCCATGCCGCCGCAATAGTAGGTTATTGGCGTGTTGCCAGCATCGGCGGGGCGCGGCGTTGCGGCCGCGCTGCCGCCGGTGGCGCAAAATCCCTCCAGCCGTCTCGTGTCACAGCTTGAATCACGCGGCCACCGCCATCGCCTGCGCCGGCCCGCAGACCTAGCCATGGCCGAGACGACATTCGAAGGCGATTCCGGTACTGCAGCGGGGCCGCTGCCGCTCTATCGCGCCCGGCGCGGCGCCGGCCAGCTGCAGCACGATCCGGCCCAGGAACTGGCGGCGGAAAAGCTGCAGAGCCTCTATAATGCCTTGCGCAATTACCAGCCGGATTCGGGCCGCGCGGGATGGCGCGAGCGCTTGGGTCTGGGGCGCCGCAAACAGGACCCGCCCCAGGGCCTCTACATCTTCGGCGGCGTCGGCCGCGGCAAATCGATGCTGATGGATTTGTTCTTTCAGGCGGCGCCGGTCGCCTTGAAGCGGCGTGTGCATTTCCATGCCTTCATGCTGGAAGTCCACGATTCGCTTCATAAGCGACGGCAATCGGGCGAAGCCGACGGCGATCCGATTCCGCCGCTGGCCCAAGAGATCGCGGAACGAGCCTGGCTGCTCTGCTTCGACGAGTTTCAGGTTTCCAACATCGCCGACGCGATGCTGCTGAGCCGGCTGTTCGAAGCCCTGTTCGATCTCGGCGTCGTTGTCATCGCGACAACCAACGTAGCGCCGGACGAACTTTACGCCGGCGGTCTGCAGCGCGAGCGCTTCCTGCCTTTCATCGATCTCTTGAAGACGCGCATGGACATCCTGGAGCTGGATGGCGCCGTCGACTATCGGTTCAAACGACTCAAGGACCTGTCGGTTTACCATCATCCGCTCGGCGCGGCGGCAACGGCGGCCCTCGACCGGGCGTTCGAGCGCATGACCGACGACGCAACTGCGACAGCAGCGACGATGATCGTTCAAGGCCGCCGGCTCACCGTGCCGCGCGCCGCGAACGGCGTCGCGCGCATGAGCTATGCGGAGCTTTGCGAACAACCGCTGGCTGCCGCCGACTATCTGGAGATCGCGCGGCATTTTCATACGGTGATCGTCGACGATGTGCCAAAAATGTCGGCAGATCAGCGCAACGAAGCGCGTCGGTTCATGATTCTGATCGACGCGCTCTACGAGCATAAGGTGAATCTGCTGATGAGCGCGGCGGCGATTCCGGAGCGGCTCTATGAAGCGGGCGATGGTGCGCTGGAGTTCAAGCGCACCGCCTCGCGCCTGATCGAAATGCAGTCGCTCGACTACCTGGCCAAGGCCCATCTGGCTTGATTGCGACATGGGCCTGTCGAACCCACTTGATATTGCGTGGAAAAAAGATTAAGTACACCAGTGCTAGTACCATGTCGGGAGTCCGCGATTGCGTCGCTTGGGGATAAATCAGTCAGCCGGCGCCGGGGACGACTAGGACCTCTGAATGTCACGTAAGAGAATCGCACTTATCGGTGCGGGCAATATCGGCGGAACACTCGCCTTACTCATCGGGCTCAAACAATTGGGCGATGTCGTCCTGTTTGATATCGTGGACGGCATTCCGCAGGGCAAGTCGCTGGATCTCGCGCAATCGGCGCCAATCGAAGGATTCGATGCGGCGCTGCGCGGCACCAGCAACTATGCCGATATCGCCGGCGCCGATGTGGCCATCGTCACCGCGGGCGTTCCGCGCAAGCCCGGCATGAGCCGCGACGATCTCATCGGCATCAACACCAAAGTGATTCGCGAGGTCGGGCAGGCGCTGCGCGCCCATTGCCCGAAAGCATTCGTCATCGTCATCACCAATCCGCTGGATGTGATGGTGTGGGTGATGCGCGAGGCAACCGGCTTTCCCCACAATCGCGTCGTCGGCATGGCCGGCGTGCTCGATACCGCGCGCTTCCGTTTTTTTCTGGCGGAGGAATTCAAAGTCTCGGTCGAGGACGTCTCGGCTTTCGTTCTCGGCGGCCATGGCGATACCATGGTGCCGCTGATTCGCTATTCCACTGTCGCCGGTATCCCGGTGCCCGATCTGGTGAAGAAGGGCTGGTCGACGAAAGAACGCATCGACGCCATCGTGCAGCGCACGCGCGATGGCGGCGCGGAAATCGTCGGACTGCTCAAGACCGGCTCTGCCTTCTATGCCCCCGCGGCGGCGGCGGTGCAGATGGCGGAGTCGTATCTGCTGGACAAGAAACGCGTGCTTCCCTGTGCCGCCCATCTGAACGGCGAGTACGGGATTAAGGATCTCTATGTCGGCGTCCCGGTCATTCTCGGGGCCGGCGGCGTGGAGAGAGTGGTCGAAATCGACTTGGACGCGTCCGAACGGACGATGTTCGAGAAATCGGTTTCGGCTGTTAGGGGCCTCATCGATGTGGTGAGGAAAATCTAGAGAGGAGACCAGAGTATGAGAAGGACTACTCGTAGGAGCACAAAGGCTGCGGCCAAGAAGACCACGAAGAAATCTTCGAAGAAGAAATCTTCGAAGAAGTCCTCGAAGAAGAAGAAGTAGGCACTGATCGCCTAGTTCTAACGGCCTGCGGCGGCGGTCCTCTGACGGTTCGGCAATTTCACAGGAGCTTCGCTTGCGTCGCTCTGCGAAGTTGCTAGATTACAGCCCGGCTTCGGCGGGGCACGTCGGGGACCGCCGCCACTCGCTAACGTCAAAGCAGGTCGATGAATATCCACGAATATCAGGCCAAGAGCCTGATGAGCCGATATGGCGTCGCCGTTCCCCGCGGCGCTGTTGCCTATACCGCCGAAGAGGCCGAAAGCGCCGCTCGTAATCTGGGCGGCTCGGTCTGGGCCGTGAAGGCTCAGATACATGCCGGCGGCCGCGGCAAGGGCGGTGGCATCAAGATCGCCAAATCGCCGGACGAGGTCCGGGACCTCGCGAAAAAAATGATCGGCATGACCCTGGTCACCAAGCAGACCGGGCCGGCCGGACGCGAAGTTAAGAGAATCTATGTGGAGTCCGGCTGCGATATCGAGCGCGAGCTCTATCTCAGCCTGCTGGTGGATCGCGCCACGGCGCGGGTCACGCTGATGGCCTCCACCGAAGGCGGCATGGATATCGAGGAAGTCGCCGCCACCCATCCCGAAAAGATCATCAAGGTGTTCATCGATCCCGCCACCGGATTGATGCCCGAGCATGGGCGGCGGGTGGCCTTTGGGCTCGGGCTCAAGGGTGCTGCGGTCGGCTCCGCCGCCAAATTGATCGGCGCGCTCTACAAGGCCTTCATCGATCTCGACGCCAGCCTGGTGGAGATCAATCCGCTGGTCCTGACCAAGGGCGGCGAGGTGCTCGTGCTCGACGCCAAGATGAACTTCGACGACAACGCCCTGTTCCGCCAGAAGGACGTGCTGGAGCTGCGGGACGAGGACGAGGAGGATCCCGCCGAAGTCGAAGCCAGCCGCCACGGCCTGAACTACATCAAGCTGGATGGCAGTATCGGCTGCATGGTCAATGGTGCCGGCCTGGCCATGGCGACCATGGATATCATCAAGCTCCATGGCGGCGCGCCGGCCAACTTCCTGGATGTCGGCGGCGGCGCCACCAAGGAACGGGTGACTGCCGCCTTCAAGATCATCCTCTCCGATCCGAATGTGGAGGGCATCCTGGTCAATATCTTCGGCGGCATCATGCGCTGCGACGTGATCGCCGAAGGCGTCGTCGCGGCGGCGCGGGAGATCGGCCTGCAGGTGCCTCTGGTGGTGCGGCTCGAGGGCACCAATGTGGAGCTCGGCAAGAAGATCCTGAAGGAATCCGGCTTGGCCATTACCTCGGCCGACGATCTCGGCGATGCCGCGGCCAAGATCGTCCGGGCCGTCACGGAGGCGCAGTAATGGCCGTCCTGGTGAATGCCGCCACCAAGGTGATCTGCCAAGGATTCACCGGCGCCCAGGGCACCTTCCATTCCGAGCAGGCCGTCGCCTATGGCACCAAGATGGTCGGCGGCGTTACCCCCGGGAAAGGCGGCACCACTCATCTGGACCTGCCGGTCTTCGATACGGTCGACGAGGCGGTGCGCAAGACCGGCGCCACCGCCACCGTCATCTATGTGCCGCCGGCCTTTGCCGCCGACGCCATTGTCGAAGCGATCGATGCCGGCCTGCCCCTGGCGGTCTGCATCACCGAAGGCATTCCCGTGCTCGACATGATGCGGGTGAAGCGGGCGCTCTGCGGCGCGAAAACCCGCCTGATCGGCCCGAACTGCCCGGGCATCATCACGCCGGAGGAATGCAAGATCGGCATCATGCCCGGCCATATCCATGCCAAGGGCAAGATCGGCATCGTCTCGCGCTCGGGTACGCTGACTTATGAGGCGGTGGCCCAGACCACCGCGGCCGGCCTCGGGCAGTCCACCTGCATCGGCATCGGCGGCGATCCCATCATCGGCACCACCTTCCGCGATGCTATCGAGATGTTCAACGCCGACCCGAATACGCAGGCCATCGT